>LXOW01440235.1_pt1 | contig 27692 bp, 40 predicted proteins | sample 1368591 | NCBI WGS metagenome assembly LXOW01 (sample SAMN04884650, study PRJNA319009) | bovine gut metagenome | isolation source: Cow rumen | host: Bos taurus | place: Italy: Legnaro (PD) | collected 2014-07-09
GACAGTTAATGAACTCGTTGAGAGCCTGACCGAGTGGCTTGGCGAGCTGTGGCCGGATCTTACCGGATACGCGCACGCGCTGCCCGAGCCAGCGTCTGACCACACGGTTGAACGCGGGCCGCTGTTCGTCGTGACGGCCAGCGCGGGGACGTTTGGCGTCGGCGAGGCCACGGCGGTTATAGTGATCGGCATCCAGGTCTCAAGTGACGCTAAAGTGCAGATGCAGGATTTCCGCTATGCGTGCAAGTGGCTTCGTGATAAGATTGACGCACTGGGGCGCGCGCTGTATGACGCGCCGTGCGGGATTGTGTGCGGGTGCAGGCCCCGCACGCCGTTCTCGTGGGTACTGCCTGCGGCGCAGCCTCGCCCCGTGTGGCAGGCGCAAGTAACGGTCACTTTTGATCTGCCGTCAACCGCTAGAGAAAACGGCGGATTTCTGGTATAGGAGGGAAAAATGACTTTTCGCCATGGTGTATATACGAGCGAGGTTGAGACCGCTTTGCAGGCCGCGCCCGCCGTGGATTCCGCGCTGCCGTTCGTGGTAGGCGCGTCAAAAAATGCTTTCGCCCCGACGGTAATAACGTCATGGCGGCAATTTGTAGAGCTGTCGGGTATCACTGAGGGGACTGATGATGTTCCCGGTGAAGACGGCTGGTTCACGCATTCGTTGGTTTCATTTGCATATCTGTGGTTCCGCCTGTGTGGGCGCGGTGACTGCATTATGCGCGGTATTGCAAGCGCGGATGGCGAGCTTNNTATGGGCGCTCTGGATGATATTGACACGGTTTATGAGCGCGTCCGCCGTCTGCCATCTCTGATTGTCGTGCCTTATTTCGGCTCAGTAGCGGCTATCTGGACAGCGATCAAGACCAAGGCCGCACTCTACGGCGGGCGATTTAAGGCGCTGGCTGTGGGTGATATTCAGTGCAGCGAACACGCCTTGTCTGGCAGCGAGCCGACTGTTATTTCCGACCCGTCTGCGGTTTCTTCCGCAAAAACGGTGGTATCAGAATCGCTCGCGCTATTCTGGCCCTATATAGGCATTGGCAATATGCGCTTCGACCTGTCTTCTGTGGCTTGTGCGGTGATGAATCGTGTGGACGGACAGAATGGTGATTTGCCCTACGTTTCGCCTTCTAACAAGAATTGTTATGCGACGGGCGTATACACGATGGAACCGGATGAGACAGAGCAAGCCGTTAAGGTATACAATGGGGGCCCCAGCGGGTCGTGGTGCTATATCGAGGATTCCGACGGGAGCACTCTGAAGCTCAGCTCCAACTACGATCGCCCGGGATATTTGCCGGATGACGGCGTTTTCCGTTGCGTCGAATTCCCTGACGCCGAGCTTGAGGAGGTGCCCGTCGCAGGCGATACTTACTTGTGCATAAATTCCGAGCAGGTGCCGGAGGGGACTTCGTTCACGCTCGCCTATTATCGAGAGGGGCACGCAGATTATGCCGAGAGTCCCTTGTATCAATCGCGCGATGAGGTCAACACTTATCTTGGCGCTAATGGTGTTATCGGTGCGCTTAACACCGCTGATGGCTGGGTTTTGTGGGGAAATAATACGACGGCTTTCCCCGGTAATTTGGATGTCAAGGACAACATGCTGTCTATACGCCGGATGTTTAATTTCACCCAAAACGCATTTCAGCTTTTCGCACAGCCCAGGATTGACAATCCGCTCAATCGCAGACAGCTTGAGGGTGTTGTCAAGGCGTTTAACCAGATTTTGGCGTCGTATCAGGGCGCAGGGGCGCTCAATGCCGCGTCGGTGGCCATCGATGATGAGCGCAACACGACTGAGCAGCTTATCAGAGGCGTTGTGTATTTCCGCATTCGCATTGCTCCGCCGCCTCCCATGCAGGAGATCAACGGCGTTTTCGAGTTCGACGTCCAGGGCTTTGAAGCTTCGCTCGCATAAGGAGGTGAGACATGGATACAGCGTTAATCCCAGAGGTCGTGTGCAATCTTAGGTGCTACCACGACAATCAGCCGGTACCCTTCACGGGCGATTTGACGCTTCCCGTGATTGCGCGTAACACACAGGAGCTATCCGGTGCAGGTATCGCGGGAACCGTTGCGGTGCCCGTTGTGGGAAGCATTGCCTCGATGCAGGCGACTTTCGCCACGCGCGTCGCAAACCCGCAGTTTTTCACGGTCTTTTCTGGCGGTCGCCACACGCTGGAGTTTCGCGGCGTCATTCAGGCAAGCAAGAACACCCTCTCAGTGCAGATGAATTTTTCATGCTTCATGTCGGTTTCGTGCGTTAATGTAACGCCGGGAACGCTCACGCGCGGCGGCGAGATGGGCGCAACAGCCGAGTTCGAGGTGTTTGATTTGCTTATCGTGATTGACGGCGTGACCTACGTGGACATCTCGAAGCTCAACGATATTTGCCGCATCCGCAATGCAGCAGGTGTGCTTGTCGATGAGTTGGCGCAGTCGCGCAAATTCTTGCAGTGAGGTGACGTATGGCAGAACTTACTCCAGCGGCAAAATCGCTGTATGACAGCATTTCCGGTATTGTGGCACAGGCCAAAGATAAGCCGAAGGGATCGGGATTTATTGACCAGTCCATGCAGGACAGGCTCAAATCCATGACCACAGCAGACATGCTTGCGCTCGATCCGCCCTCAACGGAGGCCGGTATCTGGACTAACGACACCGGCTTCTGCCTGCGTCTCGGCTGCCTTCTGTTCGGCTGCTCGCCGGAGTCAGTCAGAGAGCTGCCGTGGCAGCACTACATGTTTTTCACGCAAATCGTTGCGGCAAATTTTCTCAGGTCTATGGAGGGGGCGATCCCCTCTTAACGCTCAAACGCGCGGCGGCCTTCGCGGCAACCGCGCTGGGGTCCGACGCGTTGCAGCTGTATCAGCTGCCCGTCCGGGAGCTTATCCAATGGTGCGAGGTTGCACGTGATGTGGTGAGGGTTAGAGGAGATGGCGGACGAAATAACGCGGGAAATAGAGATCACAGCCGCATTATCCAGTGACTACCAGGCGGCTTTTACCGCCGCATCGAGCATTGCGAGAAGTACGGCATCTGAGCTTAGCGCTCTGACTAAGCGCGGTGCGGATCTGGCTCGCATGACAGAGATTGCGGGGAAGGCTGCGGAAGCGAGCGCAGCCAATGACGCCGCCGCCGTAGAAAAGCTGCAAGCCCAATACACTAAGCTCGCAGATAAGATCGGCCTTGCGGATAGGTCTGCCGAGGGTTTGCGGGCAGAAATTAAGCGCGTGAACGAGACCAAAGCTGGCCTCGAGGCGCTTAATAAGTCTGCCGCTAAATCCGCAGAAATAGGCCGCGTCGCCCGTGAGATTCAGAAATACACAGCGGCAACGCAGAAAATAAAGGACCCGCTTGCGATCGCGCATTTGGATAAGCTTAAAACGCGGTTTAGGGAGCTAGGTGGCGTTATTCCGGATGGGAAAAAGTCGAAAGAATTTTTCAACTCATTGAAGACGGGTTTAGCCACTGTTCCCGGGCCCGCATCCGGCATTGCACGCACACTTGACGCGTCTAAGGGCAAGCTTGCCTCATTTGGCGCGAAGGCCGCGCTCCTCGCGGGCAGCGTCGCGGCTATCAAGACCGCTTTCAAGGGCGCTATTGCCTCGACCGCCGGTAAGGCCGCGCTCATAATCGGCGGTATCGCGGCCATTGGCGCCGCTGCGGTCAAAACGACCAAAGCGATGTGGGGCCTTGGCCGTGAGACGATCGAGGTTGCGGATCAAATTGCAAAAACTTCAAGGCAACTCGGCATTGCCTCAGACTCATACCAGGAGCTCGCTTATGCCGTCGGGCTTGGCGGCGCGTCCGAGAAAGACTTTGACAATGCCCTCCAGCAGCTAAATCGCCAAATGGAATCCGCGCGTAGCGGAAATTCAAAGGCAGCCAAGGCTTTTGAGGCTTTGGGCGTGTCGATGAAAGACGTTAAGTCGTTGAATACTGAAGAAATGTTCATCCGGCTATCTGACGCGCTGTCTGATGTAGATGACGTTGCCGCGAAGACTAAGACCACTATGACGCTATTCGGCGACGGCGGTCAGAAGGTAGCGACGGCGATCGCCGGTGGGTCTCGTGAGCTTCAGCGCCTGCGGGATGAGGCGAAAAAGTCTGGTTACGTTATGAGTTCAGACGCCTTGAAGGAAGCCGAGGAAGCCAACGACAATTTTACTCGTTCGCAGATGGAGCTTCGCGGGGCCGTACGCAGGCTAGGCGTCGAAGCGATGCCTGTGATAAATGACGCCTTAAAAGACTTCATAAAGATTATACGTGAGAATCGTGACGTAATAGCTGGGGTGGCGCGTCTTATCGGCACTGTTTTTTCTGCCAATATGACGGTCTTCCTGGGAACTATTAAGGCGGTGCATGTTGCCTTCAGGTCTTTCATCGAAGGACTCCGCTTCTGGCAGGGCAAATTCGCTGATTTCGTCGGGTGGGTTGTGGATACGGCGAAGGAACTCCCCGGCAAAATCGGCGCCGCGCTGAAACGCGGTTGGAATGCCGTTGTGGCGTGGTTCAGCGACGTCAAGGTCTCCGTTAGTGCGTGGATTAGCGACCTTGTCGATTCTATCGGCGACGCGATTATGGAAAAGGTGGCCTGGATTAAGGAATCGTTGAAGGACGCGCCCATTATTGGTGACCTTTTCGAGGAAACTGAATCCGCGCAGGCTTTATCGAAGAATGGAAACGTACAAATCACGGTGAATACTAACGTTGACGCACGCGGGGCGGAACCCGGTGCAGGTGCTGAGATTTCGCGCGCCGTGCGTTCTGTGGCGCCGGGTGCCGGTGAGTCTGTAGCGGCTGCGATGAGCAATTACGCGCGTTTGTCTTATTCTGGGGGGTGATTATGCGAGAATACACGACGATTCAGGCCGATACATACGACCAGATCGCACTTGTGCAAATCGGTAGCGACCTTGCCACGCGCGATCTAATGGCTGAGAATGGGACGCGCGATCCGCGTCTGCTTACAGTGTGGCGCTTCGACTACGGCCAGACGATCGCTATCCCAGACCAGACACCGAGCGCGTCTGACGTGGCAAGCCTGCCAGAGTACAGGAGGCCCTGAAATGCTGCCTGTGGATGTGCTGTATAATCGCTTGCCTTCACCGTCGCTGCGGCGTTGGGTTGAGTCTGTCTCGTTAGTGGAGCGGCTGTCTGGCCGCGCTTCTACGCTCACCGTTTCACTGTGCAATGCCGATGGCCGATTCCTCGGGGAATGGCGCGCGACTAAGGGGGATTCAATCGCGTTGTCAATCCCCCCGGCGTCTGCTGAAGAATTCGCTATTCAGAAAATTTCGCACAGCCGTGCACCTGCTGTCGTTACGTGGGAGGCCGAGGGTAGGCCAGCGACGTCTAAGGCCCTGGCAGGGCGTGGCGGAGGCTTCCCGCCACCGGTAAGGGGCGCCCTGGTAGAGGACAAGAAATCATGGGGCGAGCCTCTGAAAAATCGCCGCCTGCGTGATGTAGCCCAGCGCGTGTGTGATGAGTGCGGGCTGTCGCTCAAGTATGTGGCGAAGGCTAATCCGCTAATTCCTTACATTTCGCGGTACAACGAGACGGGTTTTCATTTGATTGACAGATTCTGCCGCGTGAACGCCCTGGTTGTGCGCGCTACGTCAGGTGAAGTCACAATATTTTCCGCGCAGGCCCGCGAGGATAAATCCCCGCCGATGTCGGTGAGTCTGCTTATGGATGGGGTGATCGGCATAACGCAGAGTGATGTGGTGTCACCTCGGTCTGTGCGTTCCGCGCGTCTGGATCCGCGCAGTGCGTCTACCGTTCGCCTCACCTATGGCGACGGCGAAGGGCCGGATGTAGATCTGCCCTATGACGCAGATGCCGCAGAGAGTCTTTATTTGGCCGCCGTGGCAGAATGCCGCGTTGCGACCGTTGATATAGTACCGACCCCCGGTATCACGGCAGGATCGATCGTTGATATTTCCGGTGTGGGCTTGCGCGAGGTGGCGGAATTGCGGTATAGTCGCACCGGTGACGCTGAGAGAATGTCTCTGATGGTGAGGGCGCTATGATAAAATTCGGGAAGTGCCAAAGTGTAAAGGGCGCGCGGGTTCGTGTTTCAATTCCGGGCCTCTCTGGTGATGCCGCTATTGACTGCCTGCTCATGCTGCCATGCGCGTCTGGTCCGTCAGTGTGGATGCCCCCAGCTGTCGGCGACGTCGTTGTCTTGGCTTACGACGAAGCGCGCCCGCAAGACTCTGTGGTGCTCGGCGTGGTCTATCCTGACGGTAAAACGCCCCCTAAGACAGGCAATAGCCAGCTCGCCGCTAAATACTCGCAGGTATATTTGGGCGATCCGGTGCCGGATACAAAGTGTCCGCGTGATGACCGTGTGCAGGCGCAACTGGATGCAATAAAGCGCGAATTGGACGCTTTTTCCGCAGCTTTCAGCGGGCACACGCATACCATTGCAGAGGTATCGGCCTTAGACGCCGTGGCGATTGTGGAGGCTGCTGCTACGATGTCTGTAGCCACAACCACGATGCTTACCAGTGCGCCGGTGCCCACGCACACGAACGTCTATGTCGTTGGTGATACCGCGTCCGATTGTGTATTTGTGAGGTAAGCCATGGCAGGACCACTAGGAGCTTTCGGCGATTTTGTTTTTTCTTGCCACGATCGGGGTGGTGCGGTGAACTTTTCCGCGCTTTCGCGGGCGCGGAATGCGCGCATGTCTACGCACGCGACTATAGACGGCGCACCTATTGTAGAGGTCTACGGCCTTGACGCAGAAACGGTGCGATTGTCTGGCGTAATATCGGCTGAGATTTCCGGAGACGTTGATGAGGCACTGGACAAGTTGCGCGCATTACAGGACGGCAAACCCCGTCCGTTGACGCGCGGGGCCAGATATTATGGGCTATTCGTAGTGCACTCGTTCTCATACTCTGAAGATGCCTGGTCTGGAAGCTCGCTGGCCGTGGCATCGTGGCAGATGGATCTTGTTTCAACAAGGGAGGCGTCAAATGGATGATCTGTTCCCTTCAACCTCGCGCGAAATCGCGCTGCAACGCGCCATGTGCATTTGCTCTGTGCTCCGCGGGGACGTGCCCTATTGCCGGGGTTTTGGCATCGACGCGCGTTTGGACGCTGCGGTGCCATCGGAAGCGCAGCGACTCTTAGGCGACGCCGCTGCACGTGTCGAGGCAGGCGTTCCCGGGATCCGCGTTACCCGGGGCACAGTAACGGCAGACGATAGGGGCAAGGCGGTTGTTCGTCTCGCAATCTCGGAGGTGTAGTAATGGCTGACTTACCGCGTTTCGGCGCTAATGAATTTTACCTTGTGGAAACAGATCCGCTGGCCATCCGTGAGCAACTCCGCGCGGCGCTGGCTGAGCTTCTGGGTCGTGATGTTCTGGATTCTGACCCGCACATGGTTCTTGCGTCCGCTTTCATGCCGTTCCTCGTTCAGGGTCAGGCGAGCGCTGACGCTGCCGCGAAGGCTACGCTTCGCGCCTTCGCCGTCGGTGCGGATCTGGACAGGATCGCCGATAGCACCTGCGTGGTCGGCTACATGGATAGACTGCCCGCGTGCGGCGCAATACTTGCGTGCATTGTGCCTGTTACCGTGACGCGCTCGGTGTACACGGCGGCGTCTACCGTGACGGTGACCGTTGAGGCGTCCCGTGATGTCGCCGTGGGCGGCGTGGACTTGACATTTTCCGGGCGAGCGCAGTACTCCGTGAGCTTTAGCGCTGCCGTATCTTCGCGGGCGCTTGTGCTGCCCGTGTATTTGACATGCTCAGAGCCCGGCGCGCAATACAACGGGCTTTTCGGCGCACTGGGTGACCAGCCCGTGGTTGACGGCGATATTTCGGCCAATGTTTCTGCGGTCGATGAATCGGGTGAGCCGTGTGAGGTGTCTGACGTGTCGGCGCTTCGGTGCGGATCGACGTATGGCGGCGCGGATGCGGAGGATGATGATTCATTTGCGCGCCGCGTGGCGTGGCAGGCCAAAGCGCTTCGCGTCCCCGGGTCGTATGAATACTTCCTGCTATTGCTTTCTGGGCTGCGCCTGCTGGCTTCGTCTTATGTATCGCAACGGGTTGACACAGACGGGCGGATCGTGATGGCGTGGTGTGATAAGGCGGGCTACTACGCAGACCACGGCGGCTATACGCTGACCGATAAGGGGCCGGCCTATGACGAATTTCGGGACGCCGTCCAGGGCTCGCTGCTCGTTGAACAGCGTGTGATGGCCTACCCGGCGCAGGAATTTGAACATAGCTATGGGGTATCATACAAGCTGCCCGCCACCACGTCCGACGTAACGAGCGCGCGCGCAGCTGTCGATAAGGCTTGGAGGGCGTATCTGTCTTCCCACGCCTGGCACTGCGGCGCAATTCTTAACGTCGCTGAAATGCAGGCCGTCCTGTCAAGCGCGGGCGCGTCTGAAATTCAAGTGGCCACTGCGGCTAGCGACTACGAGGTTTTACCAGCAGACACTATGATTCCAGACCACAAGATTCTGATTGCATATCTCGGCTTGTCGGTGGATTCTGCCGATCCGGCAGGTAGCGACGGGGAGGAGATCACACCATGATATACCTGGATGACAAGGCCGATACATTCCCAGACGGCCTCAAGGGAACCCCGTTTGAGATTGTTTATAAGGCGCTGCGTAAGGTAGCATCTGACGTATGGGCGGTTGATCCGACTGTGTATCGCGCAGGCATGGGATGGGGCTGGTCTGCGTTGCAGACGCCGGAGGATTTAGCGAGATTTCGTGAAATCCTAATAAATGCGCTGATTTCAGCTTTTGCGCCGTTGGTTAAGGATAACCAGACGAATGCGGAGCTTGTCGAATACCTGCGGCAGTGGCGCGAATATACGCCGACATTCCCCAGATTACAGGCGCTTTACGCGCTATTTGGCGTGACGGCTGACATTCAGCCAATATCAGATCCTGAGTCACAAAGCGTCATGCCGGTTACCGATACCATACACGCGTTTTATGTTCGCATAACGCCGACAGATATGGCCCGGCTGCTTACGCTATCAGAGGCGTATAAAATCGCTGTTGGCGCGTCCCCCCTCGGCTCTCNNGACCCGCCGGAGCCGCCGGTTTCTGCAATCACTGGATATTTTAACGCCGGGCAGGGTAATGATCAGATGTCAGTGCCATATTCATGGGGGCCAGGTGGTGATAACTATGAGGGGATTTATCCGTTAGACTCTGACCAAGGCGTACGATATGATCCGTTGAAAGTTTACACCGTAAAATCAGTTTTTTACGCTGACGGAAGGCAAGTCACTGATGAGTGGACGCTAAATAGGAGCGTTCAGTTAATGAATAGCCCGTTTGTCTCAGGATGGCTAGTTATTAGAACAAGGACTAACAACCAGATCTTGGGTAACCCTTGCGGCTGCACGTATGAAGAAGAAGAGAATCCAGACTACATCGAAATATTATTTAACCTAACATACACGGGAGATCCTCAAACTTTTGGGACCAATGATTATTGGGCGTCAAACATAAGAAACAACAATGATCTTCAAACACTTCAGGATTTCGGTGTAAACATCCTTAATAGTAGCGGTAGTAATCCAGATAGAGTTTCTTCTAGTAATTCCAACTTTACATTCATACCAATTGGTCTATATGGAGCATCCGGCGAAGATTTAGGTGCAGATATGAGTAATTTCTATTGTGCGCAAGGGCCTAGTGGGGATTGGGCTTCGTGTATTTGTATTCGGAGTCGAAATGCCTACTCAACAGGCGTATACACATGGAAATGTAGAATAACAAAGAATTCGTAAATATAAGTAGGGGCTATTATGATTCGTTTGGCTGCTGAGTATTTTTTTCTGTGCGCGATCAACTCACTGCATCCCACGCTGTTTATCAATCCGCACGGTCACTGCGTGGCTATGTGTGACGCAAATTCCGATAAGCCGCACGGATGTTATGACAACTACGGCCAATCGCTGACAGATTGCTATGACGATCGCGGGCGCTCGCAGCTGTGCGACGCCTATATTTATCATATCACGTTTGAAGACTATGACATAACTACCAGGGATAACAAGGAGGATTAAAATGTCTATATACGCTTACAACACGCTAACCGCAGACGGCGCAAATCTTATCGCGCAAGCGACGGCAGCCAATCCGATTGTCATGGTCGGCAGCTTATCGAAGGCTACAGCAGCCTCAAGCGCATCTGACCTTGCTGTTAAGGATAAATCCTGGTATGACGGGAAATCCGGCGCAATCGCGGCGGCATCCGCTACAGCGTCACGCGCCCGGATCGTCGCCGTGTACCGGAATGCAGGCACGCGGCAGGCGGCAAAATCTATCTGTATCACGGCACGGCTCGCATCCCAGACCGACGCGGACGCCGTTATACTATGCGCAATGTCTGACCCTGACGCCACGATCGAGCTTCCCGGCGCCGATGATACCGGGCAGGGTGTAGAGATACCGTTTAACATCGCGATAAACGCCGCTGATACTATTCAGGCAACACCTGGCGCGTCTGCCAGTCTCGCCGACCTTGAGCGCTTCGTCTCGACGCACGCGGCAGGTAACCCGTCGCAGGGGGAGCAACAGCATATATACGGGCGGAAGATATTCCACAATGATGTGTCGGCATATAGTGACCTTTCGGCGCACGTTATTACGTCTCGCAGAAACGGCGGCGGCCCGTTGCTTACGATTGATCCGGATGACGGCGACTACGGCACATTCGATACCACTATGCGCGTTAATTTCAACGCATTCACTATCACTGACTACACTACCGGCGACGTGTGCCTGTCAATTGACCACACCGACACGTCACTGGACACAGACCTTATCGTCAATGTTCCGTCGAATTTCACCGCAGGAATTACCGGCAACGTTACCGGCAACGTTACTGGCAATTTAACTGGTCTTATCCCTAGACCTGACGTTGGAACGACAAGTGCGCCGCCAGTAGGAAGCATTTTCCTCGCGCATTTAACGGCGATTTCAGGTACAAGCCCAATGGATGTAGGAATGAGTGTAAATACCGACACTTACGACATCCGCCGCGCAAAGTTCACAGTCGATAGTGATGGCAGCGTGAAGGCCAGCGCAGAAAGCTTAATAGGGAGCATAGGCACAGGCACTTACACGCTGATGAGCGGCATCAATGGCCTGAGCTCTGGGGATAGCACGGTGGCGCTGGTCATGCGCACTGCATAGGAGGCAGCCATGATAAGTCCGGTCGTGGCCACGGTGATACTCGTGGCGTTTATCTTGATCTTTGGCGTGGGGGTGCCAGTGTTGGATCGTCGAGTCCCTAAGTACATTTCATTCAGATGGTGCGTCGTTGTCGTTATATTGGCTCTGCTTATAGGCGCTGTCATTGATTTCGACGTACTTTCGGATGAGGCCAGGAAAATCGTGTTAATTGGGGGACTGGTTATTGCGGGCGTATATGTATTCTTGCGTACTATCGAGAAAATACTCGCTAACGGCTGGTTAAAGGGCGCAAGTATTGAGATTGAAAAAGGTGATATAAAAGCCAAAGTGCATTCACACGACATCACGGAGGATAAACCATGATAAATATTTGCATAGACCCGGGGCACGGTGGCGCGGGGCATCCCGGAGCGGTAAACGGACGGTTTCAGGAAAAGGTCGCAGCGCTCTCCATATCGCTGAAATTGCGCGATAGGCTAAAGGAAAACGGCTTTAGTGTGATAATGACACGCGATACAGATATTGATGTTTCGCTCAAAAGCCGCTGCAAAATAGCAAACGACAGCGGCGCAAATGCGTTTATATCGGTCCACCTCAATTCATGCCACAGCGACGAACCGCACGGCGCGGAAACGTGGAAATGGCACAAAACGCGCCCATTTTCAAAAGCCCTCGCCGATGCCGTGCAGGCTGATTTGATAACGGCAATCGGCGCGAAAAATCGCGGTGTCAAAGAAAGCGACATTTATTATGTTTTAAAGCACACGAAAGCGTCAGCACTTGTCGTGGAATGCGGCTTTATATCTAACGCTGAGGAATGTCACAAACTGTTTAGCGAAAGTTATCAGGATAAGATCGCTGACGGCATCTGCCGTGGGATAATAAAGGCATTTGGCAACGCGTAAATGCGACGCATGTATCACCGAGCACCGACGCACCCCCGGAAAGTGGCTGTTTTCCGGGGTTTTCTTTACGCCCAAAAAAGTTTAAACTTGTTTTAAAAAAGTATTTGACAAATAGAAAAACGTGTACTATATAGGGCACATGAAACGCGGGGAACGGTTCCCTGCCAAAACCAGAAAGGGAGAAAGACAATGGCTAACTACTCAATGACAATGGAATTTATCGGTGGGCGTCGCGAAGAACTGTCACAGCCGGAATTTATTGGCGAAGGACTCCACGCAATCGACGAAGCGATCGACGCCGCAAATGATGCCGTGGAATATGTCGGCGGCGGCGTGAGCCTCGTTGACATATACCGCGATGACATGTACGTCGGCTATGTTCAGGATGGCAAATTTTATCGCGATTGTGATTGTGACATCGAACTTGACTAATTGCCTGGGGGCGATAAGCCCCCATAAGCCAGAAAGGAGAAAAGGTATGCTGTACGAGCTTTTATTTGGATACGAAGACCGACCCGATGAGTGGACCAAAGCAGAGGGAAACGACATCCGGGACATCGTTATTGAGTTTTTCAGATTTATTGAGCACACAAATATCGAGAAGCCCGCGCACTTATACATCTGGAACACCCTGGATGAGTCGGTTCGAGACCCGTTTTATGTGACGTTGCACGTAGGCGACAATAAAATTTCTGAGCTTCCCGAGGAAGTTTTGCGACTAGGTAAAGCCATGCTTGCTATTGGGCCAGAGGAGGGTTAAACAATGAGTAACGGGGATTTATCGCTGAACACAGACGGGCTTGCGAAATTACTTGGAGACGTTCGGCTTTTAACTTATGAAATGCCAGACTTCAAAGAGGCCTGGCAAAAACTTTTCATACGTGCCGTTGCAATTTATCAGGTATCAAAATATCCTGATCCGCACAAGTTAGGTCCGGTGGCGTATGATGCATTTTATCGAGAAATGAACGACTGGGACGCTTCATTGTGCGAGCAGCCGGAACTCGATGGCATCGATGTTCGAAAGGAATTAGCTTCCGCCAGATGTGACGCAATGAAAATGCAAAATTGGGAAATGAACTTCACGATAAACGGCGTACACGGAATCGCTGAACTAATCAGAAGGAAAAATGATGTGTATGAGTTTTCATTCGGAATGCATGGAGAGGTGTAACAATGGGCGAAAACTTTAAAGGAATTTTTAGCGCGATTTCACCTGCGCGTAAGTCATTTATCAATGAACGCTTGCTGGCTAAAGCCGCAAACGATACGGAGCTGCTGGCCGTCGTATATCCTGAGGTTGAATTTTTGTATCGGTCCGGGTTTGAAAGCCGTGTAATCGACAAATTCGCGTATGACCAACTCCAGTATGAACTCGATAAGATACAAGACCACGTGCTAATCTTGCTCAAGAATTGCGGGTCTACGCTGTATGGCTCCGCAAAATCGAAGTATTTTTTGAACGAAGACGAGCTCAAATGCTGCATCGGTCGCGCGGTTTACGCCGCAGCAGAATTGGCGCGTTTACGAACAAAGTATTTACCGATACAAATCGGCGAAATTATGAGAGGATTCCGTGAAAGCGTCATGCAGTCTCGGTACAGAATGGAGGACTAAGCGATGACAAGTCTAATGAGACGTGCGAGAGCGCGGAATCGGAGCCTGCGGGAACGCTACGGGAAGACATACAGGCGACTGCGGAAAAATTCGCCGCGAGCGGTATTCCGTCTTGATGACATTTACAGAAACGGCGTATGGTGGCCGTGCTATTCAATTCGGCCAAAAAGCCGGATAGCTACCATTGAAGGCCGGGAAATCCGCATGAGTGCGTCGTGCGAGTGCTGGCGGGATGTCGCCGACCGGCTGAAAAAGTCAGAGCGCGAATTTACGGCCATACTAAGCTACTTTGGGAGGTTGTGATGAACGAATATTACACCTTGACATTCTTCGGCTACCCGGACGCCGGAAAGTATATCATTGAGGACTTGCAGCAATTCATGTGCCCTGAGCACTACGAAACGATTGAAGATGCTAGGCTTGTCGCCGAGTACTGGATGCGCTACGGATTTTTCCGCGCGGTTCGCTGCGACAAGCGCGCTGAATCATTAGATGGTGCGCATAGCTTAACAGAATACGGCGCGTTCTACGCCCAGAAGCTGTATGGGAAAGTCGCTTGGAAAGACCGGCGGAATCCTGCCAGCGAGACCGTGTATACGGAGATGACACATGAGGTCGTGTGGAGAGGTGAGCCATGGAGGAACCAATGACAGCCAAAACACATGTGAAATACAAAATGTCCGTGATGAAAGGCCAGTGTAATTTCTTCCAAGCGCAGTTCGACGAGCTAAAAACCGCTGAAGCCTTTGGCCGAAGCTGCGTGAGAGAGGAAACGTTCGAGGATGAAGCGGGCGTCTGGCCGCCGTCAGAGGGCTACTACTACAAGATTGAACGAGTGACCACGACTGTTAAAACAGAGTTCATCTCAAATACAAGCAACAACCAGAAACTAAAAGCACAACTTTCTAAAGGGGAAAGCCAATGACGCGATTTGAAGACGGTGAGTATGCCACCATGTACTGTGGGATTGTTACCGTGTCTGGCATAACGCGCAGAAAGCGGACGGCGTTTTGCCGGGTGACCGAGGGCAACGGGCACGAGCACCACGCTGAAATACGCCGTGGTTTGAGCGGGGAACTCCTGTGTTTTACTGGGCGAGACGGCTTGTGCTACGAGGTTTCATCCGACGGCAAAAAGAAGGAACGGGCATGAAAGTTCAGAAGCATAGGGGAGACCCGTGGTACAAATGCGCGCTATACGAGGTGTGGCGTGACATGATGCGCACGGGTCGCCGCCTATTTAATCAGCGCTTGACGGACGGAACGGGTGACGGATTCCCCGTTGACCCGGTATTCCGTGACTATGACCGTTTTGTTTTGTGGGCGAGAGTCTGCCAGCATTACAAAATGGGGGAAATGGACGATTACCGGCTTGAGCGCAAGAATTTAAGCAAGGGGTTTACACAGGACAATTGCTTTTTCACGCGGGAACCGCCCGTATGTGGTCAGGCAGATGGGGCCGATATAACGCCGGGGGCAAAGTGTCTTTGGAAGGAAAAGGCGGGGAATCGCGCAAAGTGGGACGGTCTATCGCGCACTCGGTTATACGATATTTGGAAGGGTATGGTCCGTCGTTGCACAGATCCGGGGCAAAAAGACTATCCAGACTACGGCGCGCGCGGTATTAAGGTGTGCGACGCGTGGCGAAAGGATTTCATCGTGTTTTATGACTGGGCGTGGGAACATGGGTATTCGCCGTATTTGTCGCTTGACAGGGTGAACGTCGATGGAGATTACAGCCCCGATAACTGTCGGTGGGCAGGTGAGCTTGAGCAGAAGCTAAATACGCGAAAATATAATCAGATGTACACAAATTTAAGGCTGCGCGTGCGCGATATGCGAAATGTGCTGGCACAACTGGATGACAATATTGTCGTGACGCTTATCGTTCGCACGGCATATTTGCTCGGCGAGTGCCCGGAGCAAGCGGATTATCCGCCGGTTCCATTGGAAGACCGTCAGGACATCGAGCGGCAAAAAGGTTGACATCGGCGCTCATAACACTATACAATCGTTCCCTACGTCATGCGTTACGGCGCAGGGATTTTAACCAGGGAGAAGGAAATGGGAATGCAGGAATCATGTTTAGCGCGTGGTATTCAGCGATGCGGGTATCACGTTTGTGTTTTGGGCATCATTGGCAGCGGTAAAACGACGCTTGCGCAAGCGCTACAAAAGGTCATTGCAGAGAAAACAGGACGTTGTGAAGGACTTTGGGAGCCGGTAGAGAGTAACCCGCTTTTGCCACTATACTACAAAGACCCGGCGCGATATGCACTATCGATGCAGATTTACATGCTAAATCGTCGCCTGGAACAACAGCGCGTGGCTCAGGATTTGGCGCTAATGGGCGTTTCGTCCGTCCAGGATAGCTCGCTTTTCGGGGATTCGTGTTTTGTGGAAATGCTGAGAAAAGACGGCATTCTAACGCCTGAGGAAGTGGACGTATACAGTCAGCTTTTTACAAATATGAGCCGTGACGTTATGTATCCGTCTTTGATCATATACCTGGACTGTGAGCCAGAGGTTGCAAAGCGGCGCATTGCAAAGCGTGGGCGAGAATGCGAAAAAGGCATAAGTCTGGATTATCTCGAAAAGCTCAAATCTGAGCTAGATGTGCTGGTTTCTGAATTTGCCGATTACACCAACGTTCACATTATCGACGCAAATCCAGACCTGACGGCTGAACAAATCGAGGAAGAAGCCAGGGGCGAGTTTATGACACTTAAAATTCTGCGGAAAACCCCGATTTTAAGCCGGATGGGCGTATGACACCGGCGCGCATTATTATTGTTATTCTGTCTATTATAGCCCTCGCCACGGCGGGGGTTTCGTCATGCCAGACTAAACGCGCACAGGAGGCGGCCAAACTTGCCCGCAGCGAGGCCGAAACGTTACGGGAAAGGGTGGAAGTCCTTGAGCGCGAAAATCGCGAAATACGCGAAATTCTGGCCCGTGCAAACGAGGCCATAAGCCGGGCAACAAAAGCCGTAGAGGAGGCGGCGGCTGAACATGTGGAACGCAGCAAGAAAATTGAGACCGTTGATCCCGATTGGCTTATGTGCCCTCTGCCAGATGAGCTGCACGACATGTTCAGAGACGGTCAAGACTGAGATAATCACACCACCGGCGGCTTTGCTCGTTCCGTGCGAAAAGCCATACCCGGGGGAAATGCAGACAAACGGCGATTTAGCGCGCTATGCCAGCGCGCTAAAATACGCCCTGGATACATGCGCGGCCAGGATTGACGCGCTGACTGTCTTTTTTGAAGCCGGGGGGCATGGTGATTAAGAAACCGCCGATTGCCTTCGCGGGCCATAAGGGCGCGTGGACAGATTACATCATGCAGAAAGCCAAAAGCCTCCCCGAGAGCGCAAAAGTGATCGACGCTTTCGGCGGCTCTGGAATGTGCGCCCGTGCCGTGATTGAGGCGCGCCACGATTTGCGGGTTGTATGGAACGACTTTGACGGCTATTTGAAGCGGTTAGACCACGCGCCGGAAACGGAAATACTACGCCAGACCCTTCAGAGTATTTGCGGCGAGCGAAAGCACAATCACGCAATCCATGCGCATAGCCACGATTCTGACCCGTTGACGCCTGCGCAGAAGGACGCCGTGGAGAATGCGTTATACTTACACGGGCTTGCTTTCGGCTACACGGACAACTATTTGGCTACTCAGTATTTGTACCGCGGATTCTCCAAGCCGACAGTCCCAAATTCGGGCCACGCCTGGGTGAATAACGTTGCGTGCCTCCCCATACGGGTAGATCTTGCAAATGAGCACGCTCAAATTTTGCGCCCAGCCCATACATGCTTTGATATAACTTCACATCAACCGTTGGCCGCTTATTACATCCTTGACCCGCCCTACGAGAAAACCGAAAATTGCAGGTACAAGGGCCAGAATGCCACGCGCTGTTTTTCGTCGATTGAGCGTATCTGCAAAACAGCGCGTGGCGTAATGCTTTTTGCGCGGCCCACGAACTGGATAAATACGCTCCGCTTATGCCAGGCGGAGAACTGGAATTAAGGAAACGGGGGAACGTATATAAGGGTAACGCAATGTTTGAGGCCTGTTTGTGCAATTGGTGACACTATGATCAACGACGCCATTTTTTCATCGGCGCGCACAGATTGGGGAACGCCCAAAAAGCTATTTGATGAACTTGACAACGAGTTCCATTTTACACTTGACCCGTGCGCAAACGAGCAAAATCACAAATGCGCAAAATACTTCACTGAGTCAGACAACGGCCTATTGCAGGATTGGGGGCATGAGACCGTGTTTTGCAATCCGCCCTATGGACGGCAGATAGAGCATTGGGTTGCGAAATGCTATGAGCACGCGGGGATCGCCGTGATGCTGATTCCCGCTCGCACCGATACGAAATGGTTTCACGATTACATTTACAAAAAAGACCGCGTGGAAGTGCGGTTTATCAGAGGGCGGCTGAAATTTGGTGGCGCGAAAAATTCCGCGCCGTTCCCCTCGATGGTCGTGATTTTCGTTGACGCGTCAGGAAAAGTGTTTTAAAAGACGCGCGTTCTGACTCCCTAGTATGCGTTGGGATGAAACGTTGAGCGGGTCGCGGGGACAGTATCCGTGCCAGATTGCTGGCCAACGTTTTGTGGGTAAACGTCACAAACCCAACGTTTTGTGGGTAAACGTCATAAACCCAACGTTTTGTGGGTAAACGTCATAAACCCTCACCCCCGGCGGAGCGCATACAACCGCCGGGTTTTATTTATTTTACCGCGCCTCCCATTTGGCCAGCCCGTTAAGTGCTAAAATGCCGGGTGAGCGTCTAGAGTTCGTCTAAATTGGACCATCATAAGTAAAGCATTTAAGCCAGTTTCGTGCGTCGAACCACATCTAAGTCGGCTAAAGTTCGTCTAAAGTTCCGCGTCTTGCGCCATATAATGCTTATCCATTTGACATCTCTTCAAGCGTTGTCCAGCACCCGGTTTCCCAGTCGTAAAACCGTGCGATCATTGGGAAAAATATCATGTCGCCGTGTATGATGTTTCGTGCAAATATAAACTCCGCATCGTACCGGCAAACACCTGCGTCCATAGCGATTTGGACCAACTTTGCCCGGCAAGCGGTCACGTTATCATACTGTATGTCGATCCCATAGCACGTTTGGCAGGCTCTGATTTTGTCGGCGTATCCCGACGCTCTGGCGAGCTTTCGGCGCAACACGCACGCTAAAAAAGCTCCCTCGCCACAACACGGCTCAAAAACTGTGCTCGTTTGATTTTCACAGCCCGGTATTTCGTCGATCATTTTTTCCGCCATCCATCTCGGCGTGAATACCTCGGCATACTTGCGCACACGTTCCGCCGATTTAGTGCCCCTAAAATCGCCATCGAACCATCCATAAATGGCCTGGTACTCTGCGTCTGTCATTTTTACCCTTTCTTTAAATTCCATTGACAAGCTACCCAATATGTACTAGATGCTCTGACGCTCTGTGAGACTCCGGCCCCAACCCATTCGGGAAGGGGCTTTTTTGTGCCTATTTCTGAAGTACGCGCAAGCCATACCGCCCGACTGTTAGTGACTTGTAGTCCGTTCGCCCATGCCGGTACCGGTAGTACAGTGTGTCAAAAGGAATGCCCGTTTTCGCGGCTATTTCTCGCAGCGTCATTCCGTCAATGAGAATTGACGTCGCTCTACGTCCGGTTATATCGTCGATCGTGCATCCAGGGAAAGCGCGCGCCCTGATTGTCGCTTCTCTGATGCCTGTTTCATCTGAGATTTCCCGGATTGTCTTTCCCTCAATTAGCACCGTCGCTCTTCGTCCGCTCGCCATATTCCGCCTCCATCCGTTGTACCGTCCTGGCAAGCGCATAAGCCGCCGGACGTTTGCGTTTAACAATGTCAAATTGCATTCCCTTATGGTATCCTGTAACCCGCTTTAGGTTTCCGCCACCTGTGTTATACGCGGCGACCGTCCATAGCAGGTCGCCGTGAAATTCATCCAGCAGATGCCGGATGTATCGGGCGGCGGCTCGCGTGGACTTTTCTACGTCCAGGCGCTCGCCCGGGGGGGTTATCCCATACGCCCGCGCCGTCGATGGCATGAGCTGCCACAATCCCGCCGCGCCCTTATACGACACATTCAGCGGGTCGCCGCCTGATTCTGCCAGGGCCAGAAAAATGAAATATCTGGGGACGCGCTCTGCGTCCAAAATGCCCGCTACCTTATCCAGAATTGGCTGTATGCGATTTAAATACGCTGGGGCAGATGAGGGCAGGGGCCAGTCATCCGCGTGCGCTACAGGGCAAATAAGTGCAAATAAAAGGGGTATCGAAAAAAGCGCTTTAATTCTCATATTTCATGCGCTCCAAAAGTAAATCCTGTATTTCCCGTTTTGTTTCCATGCGCTGCAAAACAGTTTCATCCAGGGTATTCATTGCAATTATGTGATAAATAAACACCGGGCGAGGGTGTCCCGCTTGTAACTGCCTTGTGGGGCCGATACGCTCAATGATCTGCTGGTAGTATTCGAGATTCCACCAAAGCGAGAAAAAGACAAGAATATTACCGCCGTCTTGAAGATTTAAGCCGTGACCGGCACTCGCCGGATGTGCGAGCAAAACGGGGATTTTCCCGGCGTTCCATTTTTTTATGGTTTCTGGGTTTTTGTCCAGAATTTTTGCCTCAGGAATGGCCTTTCGGATGCGTACCGCGTCGGCCTTCCAGTGATAGGCTACCAGCACAGGCGCGCCGTTTGCCTCTGCGATGATAGATTTCAGCGCCTCAATTTTGGCATCGTGAAGATCAAGCCATGCCCCTACCTGCGAAACGTTTTCATTCTCACTCCCAAATGTGCCGCTTGCGTAATACCACACACCGCTCGCCGCCTGTAAGCACTTGCACGATAGCGCCGCAGCGCTGACGGCCTCGATCTCTCTGCCTTCGATTTCAATAAATAGGTCACGCTGAAATTTGTCATATTTTTCGCGGGCATCCGGGGGGAGCTCTACGGGAATTTGAGACACAATCGGCTTTTCGATGGGGAAATAATCGGCGGCATCCAGACTCAAGGAAATGTCGGCGAGCTTTTCCTGAATGGCGTCCTGCGCCCATTCCATTGGCTCATATTGCACGGCAAACGGGGAGCGGCCAACCCTTATTGGCCGGAAATAGTGCCCCGTGTATGCGCCGAAAGACCGGCCTAAACGCTCTCCCCGGTCAAGGAAATAGACCTGCCCCCACAGGTCTAGAAGGCCATTGGGGGCGGGGGTGCCGGTGAGTTCAACAAAACGCTTTGATTTGAATGCAACCCGGGCGAGCGCTCTTGCTCGCACCGTCTTACCGCCCAGCCGAAACGACTTTAGCCGCGTGGATTCATCCGCAACTACCATTGAAAAAGGCCATTTGCCGTCCAGAGCGTCGATCAACCAGGGTATGTTTTCGTAGTTGATGGAATATGCCCGGGAGGGCGTACGGATTGCTTTCAGGCGCGCTTTCGCGTCCCCGACTATTGGCAACACGTCCAGAGTCAGATTGTCCCATTTACGGGCTTCTTGCGGCCACGTAGAGGCAGCGACGCGCAGGGGGGCGAGTATGAGCGCCGGGCCCATTCCCCCGACGGTCTGAAGGTAGTCTATCGCAAAAAGCGTGGATGAGGTCTTGCCCATGCCCATTGAGCACCAGCAGGCGACGCGGTTTTGCTCAATGATGCGGTCAATTATAATTGACTGGTATTTGCGGGGGGTAAAATCGGGCATTGTATAAATCTCCGATACGTAAGATCGCGCTCTGCGTACCAAAAAAACTCGGCGTCTGTTATGCCGTGAATGAACACATCGACTTCTTCTTTACGCGTTATGACAAAAACAGGCTCGCAGGCGTGCTCTCCTATGGCCTTAAACTCTCGCATTTGCGAGGCGCGGGGCTTCTGCCCCGGCGCTTTTACCTCAACGAATGTGAGCAAACCATTTGCCATTATTAAGTAGTCGGGGGCATCGGAGCGGCCTTCGTATGAAAGCTTGCGAGATATGCCGCCAATTTCGGCGACGCGCTTTGTGAGATATGCCGCGATGTCTCGTTCTTTTAGTGCTTTAGCCATTGTCTCAAAGCCTCCCCTATGCACCAACCGAGGGCAAACCAGATGATAGTTTTCATGCCTACGCTCCAAAAATAAGGCCAGACACGGCCAAAACGAAAGCCGCGCAAAACAAGGCGAAATTGAGATACGGGCTTAAAAAACCAGTGTCGAAATTGTCTTTTATATAGTCGTTCATTTCCTTAATCCTTTACGCCAGCTGCCATTATCCGGGCGAGTTTGCGGGCCAGCGCGTATTCTTTTCTTTTTGCCAGGTTAATATATTCGGGTATCGGGTCATATCCGAGGTACGACAAGCCACTAGCAGTCCGCAGAAAGTTAAATTGCGGTATGTCCAAAATGCCGTAACACCTCGGTGTCAATTCATGCCAGTTTACGATCATCTTGAGCCCCTATATAAGCTTGCTCCACGCTCATTCAACGCAGCATTCCAGATACCGCGCAGACTTCGCAACAACCGACTCGGTCTCGATGTGCTCAATGACACGCCACCACTCGCACCCCAATACCTGCGCAGCTTCAACAGCGTCTTTCGCTTTTGAAAATTCCCTCCCTAGCAGAGCGTCTGCCCAGTAGCATGGGTATTCACTTCCCATCTCAATGACGCCTATTTCGATTGTGTAAAAAGTTCGTTCCATCGTGCACACCTCTTTTTCCTTTTCTGGTTATGGGGGCTTTTTTTTGCCCCCGTTTACTGTTAGTCTAAATGCTCTTTCCAGCAAATCGGATATTCTTTTTCGAGCTTTGCGAAGGCCTTACGGGTAACGAGATATTCGCCGTTCCCGTAATCTTCTATTCCGCGCCCTTTTATTGTCTGTCCGTTTAATGATTTCATCCAGTAATGGCGGCCACCCCATGCGAGATGCGCCTCAAATATGCACCCGGTCACAGCTTTCTGTCCGAGTTCTGGGCAATATCCATAAAATCCATTATCTTTCAATATCTCTAACATGGTCTTTTTCCTTTCTGGCTCTGAGCGGGGAACCATTCCCCGCCGTTCATGCGCCCTATATAGATCACATTTTCCACTTTGTCAAATACTTTTTTAAAAAAGTTTGAAATTTATTCAAGCCGTGAATTTTACGCTTATTTCTCCGGCGGTATAATATCCGATAGTCTGCACCAGGCTATGACAGCTTTATGACTAGCGTTCCAGCGATATTGAAGCCACCGCCCATCTCTGTATTCTGCTTCTGCTATTCCGCCACTCTTAGTCAGTATAATAAAACTACCGCTAGCCGGCTCCGGAATGTCTCTGCCGTCGTGCCACTCAATCTCGTTCACTACTTTCATGCTACTTCCTCCTTTAAAAAGTTTTAAATTTATTCGAGCCATGGATTTTCCTCGATTATCGCCGTCATACCGTCCATCTGGGGTTCAGTATGTCCACATAAAAGCGCTGGCCATAGCATTTCCATCGGGGTTTTGAAAACGTCGAACGTCTTGAGAGTGATTGTGTTTTGCTGCGCAACGGTCGCCCGAGCGCCCAAAAGCGAGAGCTGAATAAAGCACATGTGGACACACAGTGAGTCGAGGTCGGCGGCGTATATGCGCAAAAGCCTCTGGTAGTCGTACCCGGCGGCGTGGCACGCTTTCAAATACGCGATGACCATTGCGCCGCCACCGCAGGCGGGTTCATAAAGCGTGGAAGGTTTGCCCTTTTCGGGAATACCCGCGGTGCTTGCACACGCCCGGCAAACATCAATCGGCGTGAAGCATTGGCCCAGGTTCTTATTGCCCCCGAAACATTCCATGTAAACACGGCCTAAATGGTCTTGCCAGGGATCCGCCCCAAAGGCGTTTGTGATATGCGCGCACATCTCGGTAAAAAGCGCGGGCTCTTTGTACTTGCCGATAATGTCAAGATACCGCTTTTCGCGCTTTTCCCACACCGCCCCGTGAAGCAGGTCGCAGCCATTGGCAAGGGCGAGCGCGAAGCACTCGCACCAATCCCGGAATACGGTTTCAACGCCCATCGAATAGCCCAGCCGTTCAAGCAATTTGACAATTTCTTTTATCTCTGTGTCTGCGATTCGCATGATTATACTCAAGTCCTAAAATAGCTCCATTGGCATTATGACTGCGCCCCTACCGGGTCTCATCGGAGACCATTCGCCGATCCAAACGGGGCTGTCCTGGTCGATGCAGCAAAATGTGACCTGGTCACTGGCTCCGTTCAATGCGTCCATGATGAACGACGGATTAAGGGCAACGGGAAGGTGCGGGAGCCTTATGTCTTTGAGCACCGCGGTACGCGGGGGCACGTCCCCGGATTTAGGCCCAGACTTCCCCTTGCATCTGAGTTCTACGCCGTCGGGGGTATCCCGCAGAGTCATACACAGGTTGATTTTCCACCCTGCGTACAGCGGCTTTATTGCATTTGCCAGCGTTTTTGCGTCTACTTCAGCGGTTTCGTCCAATTTATAATTGGGGATGACACGCATAAAGTCTGGGAACATCCCGCGAATTGGCCTTGATTTTATGCAAACGCCTGAGGTTTCCAGAACATGCCACGTCGCAACCGTTTGCAACTCGGCTTTGGCTCCTCTATGCTTTAGGTAACCGGGAGGCTCAACCATTTGCTGCTCGCGATATTCCGTGAGCGTCCCCGCGTGGCCGTCGGCGATAAACTTCAGCAATTCTGGTGATATAATGCCGACAAATTCGCCCACGCCGAAAAGGGCCGGAAGTGGGCAGTAATGCAACCGGTGGCTATCGGTCGATATGAGCGCGCCGCCTCTAAGCACAGCTCCCGTAAAATCAGGGCACGCAGTATCCTGGCTTATTGCGGGTATGATAAATTTGAAGCACCCGCAGTCATCGGGTACTATTTCAAGCGTTTCTGCGGGGTCGCCATTTAGCTGCCGCAGCATGTCGGGAAATTCGGCGGGGTCACAGGCGGTCGGCACGTCAAAAGCAAAGTCGGGCGTTATAATGTGTACGATGTCTTTTTGCGCCTCAATGACAATTTCGGATCCTTTTTTGGCATTTTTTAACGGGGCAAGGTCTTTGGCGCGCACCACACAGAACCCGTCCTCTGCGTGGACGCGCTCAAAGTCATCGTTGTACACGTCACCGGCGTCAGCCGATAAGCGCAGCTCCGTACACTGTCCATTTAACGCCACAACTATCACCTCAAACATCCCGTCGTGAACTGACAGGGCTAGTTCCCCGGCCAACATGCCGAACGAGTCAATGAGTTTGGACGCCGTCTTTAGCATACGGTTTAGATCGTTTACGTTCACACTTACTTTCATTTTGTCTCCTTTCTGGTTATGGGCGGGAACCATCCCCGCCGCTATGCCGTTCGCTCTATATACAACACTTTTCCTGAATGTCAAATACTTTTTCCAAAAAGTTTAGCATTGTGAAAACCAGCACCGTTGCTAATCTTTCTTGTACCGGTACGACTCGAAGCCCGCAGCGGCGAGCGGCAAATCTGTCGCCCATTTGGGTGGCGTCGCCATAAGTGCGGCGAGGCCATCCGCCGTATATCCTGACGTATCCGGCGTTTCCGTGATAAGCTCGTCGTGAACGGACAAAACGATTTTGTAGCCCGCGGCCTCGACGCGGGCGAGGTTTGCGGCGAGCACATCACGGGCCGTTGCCTGAGTAATATTTTCTACGATTTTCCCGGCGTGTGTCCTCGACATCGCAAAGCCTTTGCGCACCTTTAACGGCGCGTAGTACTTGAAGAGGCAGCTCTCGCTTTTGTCTGCGGGGTGTTCGGCGCGCGGGTATGTCATCATGCGCCCGGACGGCAGACGGCAGGCGAGGCCAAACTTTGTATACGCGAACCCGCACGGGTAATAGTCTTTTGAGGGGCGAGCATAGGGCTCGCCAAAGGCATACACGACATGCTGCTCTGTTTCATGCCAGAATCGCGTAATTGCCGGATGCGCGTCCCGCCACGCAATCTTAATCGCATTAAGCGCCGCCCACGTGGTTTCATCAAGGCCGTTTGTCATATCTTTGGATTTGAAAAAGTCCCACTGGTCGTGAGCGAGCATGAGGATGTCTCGGTCGAGGGCTTCCCACGTGTGAGCGGCGAGCTCTTTGAGATCTACGCCGTAGGCCGTGGCAAATGCCAGGAATGAGCCGACGCCGCCCATGTATCCCATAGCAAGTTCAAGCACCTTCCCGATTTGCCGCTGCTTTTTCGTGACATCCGCGGGCTTAACGCCGAAGGTTCGCGCATACGTGGCCTTGTACAAGTCCACGCCCTCACCCCGGTCATAAGCGCGGAATGCGTCAAGTTTCCAGGACTCGCCCGCCAGCCATGCCAAAACGCGCCCCTCAATATTTGACAGGTCTGCGACAACCAGCTTTGCACCGGCGGGGGCTATGATTGCACCGCGAAGGCACGACGAAACGACCGAGTTAACATCGTCGTAGAGTAGCGGGGCAATGCCATACTTAATGGCTCCAATGGCCGTTTCTACCTGATCCGGTGTGAGTGTGCCACGGGGCAGGTTTTGCGGCTGAAAAAGACGCCCCGAATTGCCCGTTATCCACACAACGCCGTTACGCCGCACCATGAAAAATCCGGTCGTTGTAGTTGCACAATAGACACGCCCGGAAAATTCAATTTCCCGTGTGTATTCGCGGCGCATTTCGTGCCTTCCCCGGGGGGCGAGCCAGATATTTAGCGCATAGCAGGTATTCCAGTTTTCCTTTCGACCTGTGCGTTCTATCATGGTGGCAGCGCGCCCTGATAAATGCGCAAGCGCCTGTATCAGGTCGGCGTTTTGCCTGTTTGTGGTGCTGTACTGTATGGATTTCGGTCCGCATTGGTAGGCGTCCCAATGCAGCAATTCGTCAAATACAACGTCGGCGGATTCATTCAGTAGCCACCCGCCAAACGTTTTGTTCTCGAACATGCGAAGCCATAACGGCATATAGCGCGCGCGGATCTCAATCGACGTGCTACCATCGGCGCCTTCGCGCACACAATGTATTATACCGGCGCGGCGCAATAGCTGCTTGCACCGCTCAATTTTACGAGTCTTTTTAAAGTGATAGCGTAAGATTCCATCGCGTGTGTAATGCCCGTCGGCCTGCGTCATAATCAGGATTCTGAGCGCGAGACTGTCCCCTCCCGGTGCTTCTGCGCGGAATCCCGTATATGGCGTCTCAAACCGGTGTGCGGAGAGATTTTCCATGACGTCACAGTCCCAAAAACCCTTTTTATTCAAGTAGGGCATTTTATGGTCTGGTGTGCAGATTTGCATACACCGCTTGCTTTCCGTCGCAAACATTTTGCCGTTGTACTCAAAGTCAACGCGTCCCGCTCGCTGAAACGAGATGACTTCATTTTGCTGATTCCAGCAGGCGATTTCGCCTCCGCGCCATTCATCCAGTCGCACCCACCCGCCCGGGGTTAAGACCTCGTGGTCGCCTGTCAGACACCATCGGCCTGTTTTCTGGGCGCCGCAAAACAGCAGACATCCGCGCAAGCGCCCGTCGGTATTGGTGCACCTGATAAGGGCCTCATATTTCTTGACGCTCGCTTTGGCCGCCTGAAGCCGGGCCAGGATAAGTTCGCGGGCTTCATCTGGGAGCGATGGGTCATCCAGGGCATGTTCAAGTGTGGATTTGCGCATGTCTTTCACGTCATAACCAAGGCCCTCCAGAAAGCGCATTAAGACATCCCGCTGCCCGGCGGTTTTGGCTTTGCCCTCGGTGATACGTTGCACCGTGGCGTTGCTTTTTTCAGCGACCTCGGTGCTTGCCTCAATGGCACAAGACGCAAGCTCAAGATCGATTTGCATCCCGCGGTCATTTATGATCTGGTCAATATGCCATTCAGCCCAAAAGGCCTTCAGGTCGTTCCAGTAGGGAAGCCGATTCCACACTTCGCGCATAGCCTCTACATCCAGGCGGGCG
>LXOW01236493.1_pt1 | contig 27678 bp, 18 predicted proteins | sample 1368591 | NCBI WGS metagenome assembly LXOW01 (sample SAMN04884650, study PRJNA319009) | bovine gut metagenome | isolation source: Cow rumen | host: Bos taurus | place: Italy: Legnaro (PD) | collected 2014-07-09
CAGCCTTGAACCGTCGCATGTCTTCTTCAGAGACGTTAGACCTTACGTTCTTCTCCGTTTCTACGGCATCGCCATTCTGAATCACGATGTTACGATAGTGCATCATCTGTTGGATGAGCGCCGTCATCTTCTGGTTCCTGCGGCGCATCATCCACGCTTGAAGCAGTATCAGGAATATGATAGCCACCAGCAGCGTCACGAGCGCGATGGTGACAGTCATCGTCTTGTTGTGGCTCGCGATGGCTCGCTCGTTATCAATAACCTTCTGCACCTCACTGGAGAGGTTACTCAGGGCATTCACAGCCAGGGTGTCGGCAATGTCGGTCACGCCCGAATAGCATTCCGCTGCCTTCTTGTAGTCACCCATGTCGTAATAGATGTCACCCATGTCATTGAGCACGCGCTGCATGTTGCGGCCAACGCTATCGCCGTCCTCGCGCATATTCTGCATAGCGCTGGTGATAAACTCCATGGCCTCGCCGTTCATGCCCCGCAGACGGAGATAGTTCAGCAGGGCATTGCCGCAGATAGGATTGGCATCGTATCTCATACCATACCTTTTATATATACTGTCTGCTTCTGCTACACGGCCCAGCTTGGCAAGAATCTCCATTCGGATGGTGTTGGCGCAACGCAGATTACGCTCATACCATTTATCAGCATCAGCACCCTTCGCCAACTCTGTATACCGCGCCTGCTCATCAGACATGTGCAAGGCTTCCTCATAATTGCCGGCGTTGCAATAAAACTTGGCAAGAACACCATAGAAGATGGATATCTCATAGTTCTTATGCTCGAATTGCGTGCGTTTCATCATTTCCAGGGCATCAAGACAAGCCTTGACACCCTCCGTCTTCTGGTCAAGAGCAAGCATACGCTTACCGCGAATAAAGAGCGCCAAGGCCATATGGGCGGAATCGCCGTATTCCTTGGCAAGGTTATAAAGGCGATAGGAACTCATCGGCATATCCCTCCAGTGGCGAAGCACATCATGGGTGCACATGATGCGCTCCAACAGCTGCAGCTGCAGCTTTACGTCCTTCTTCGTGGCAGAAATATCGTAGCTCTGCTGATAGTAGCGCAGCGCTTTTTTGTATTTCCATACGTAGCGGCAAGAGTCACCCTTCTGCAGCAGTACTTCAGCAGAAACGGGGGCGCAATATGTTTGGAGAGGAAGAGCCAGGAATGATACCAACAAGAGGATACGGAACATGCGGGCAGGGATCATAAGGCTCCTGTCTTTCAATATGTTGTGCATGTTTCCGTAATTTTTCATAACTTTTCGGCTTCTGTAATATCGGTGCAAAAGTAAAAAAAAACGAAGAAACCACCAAAAGATTAGGAATTTTTAACAACAAAAAATTCCGCCAACTAACCCTCTGAAAGCGGGGGTTGGTCGGCGGAATTGTAATAGACCGTCCATTAGGCGGTAATAGAGCCTCCATTAGGCGGTAATAGACCGTCGATTACAGGGTAATAGACCGTCTATTGCAACGCACTGAATATGTGGAGGTTATAAAGGTGTTATTTGTCACTGTTCAGACAGGAGAGTATCATGCCCTGCACTTTCTGGGCTATCTCGTCATACGACTTGTCCTTCAGCTCGGCATCGGCAGCGACATTCACCTGTGGCAGATACTCCACCGTGATATGATGGGGCGTGGGCAGCACCCTGCCGCGAGGCATGGCCTCGTAGGCACCCTTGATGCATACCGGCACGATGGGCACGTTGAGCTCTTTGGCCAGGATGGCGAAGGTCTTCCTGAACGATGACAGCGAGCCGTCGAAGGTTCTCGACCCCTCGGGGAAGATTACGACGCGCTTGCCGGCCTGCAACACCTCGGCCATCTTCAGGATGGAGGTCTTGAGGTTCTTGCGCTCCATGATGATGACGTTATGGCGCTTTGCCATCCAGCGGCGACCATTCGTATTGACGTGATCCTCCGTTGCATAGAAGTAATAGTCTCTCACACCCTTCCACGACATGCCGCAAACGGCCAGGGCACCGTCGAAGTAACTCTGGTGGTTGGGGGCGATGATGGCAGGTCCCTCAGCAGGCACGTTCTCCATACCCTTGATGGTAAGGCGGTTGTTGGAACGGAAGTAGGCATTGAAGAGCTTAGCATACAGCGAGTGCATGAAGGCGTGTATGCCCTTTGTGGAGGGAAGAGCGGCTGGGGCGCTCTGTGCGGTTGGGGCCGTTGCTGTTGTTGGAGTGCCTGCGGTAGCATCGCAGGCTCTTGAACCGGCAGCGGTGTTGGTCAGGATATCGTGCCAGTCTATTGTGGCCAGCGTCTCGCGCATCTTGCTCTGCAGGTTGTTGCTCTCGGCAGTAATGTGCCTACACATATCTGCAACACTGCTAAAATCGGCCATTTCATCGGCGTTAATGCTCACCCCGAAGGTCTCCTCGATAAAGCTCTGCAGACTCACCTTGTCGAGCGAGTCGAGAGCCAGGTCGGTCTCCACATGGTCCGTCAGTCTCACGTCGCAATGCTTCTCAGCAGCAATAAACTTCGTCACAGCAGCCTCAACAGGACTAAGGTTTTCAACAGGTTTCCCGCTCTTGTCAGCTGCTCCCCTCTCTCTTGGAGAGGGGCCGGGGGTGAGGTTTAGTATCTCCTTCAGCTTAAAGCGCTGCAGTTTGTCGAGCTTGGTGCGGGGCAGGTCACCGTCGAAGACCACGATCTTCATTACCTTCTTATAGTTCTCAACAGAGCGGTTATAGGGCTGTATGACGCGCTCCTTCAGCTGTTGCTCCATCTCGGCAACGCTCTTTCCCTGTGCCCAGGCCTGCTGTGGCACTATGATAGCCACGAGCTGGTCGGCATTCTCGGTGACGGCAGCCTCCTTCACGTATGTGTCGAACTTCTCTATCTGGAACTCTATCTCGTTGGGCTGCACATTCTTACCATTCGACAGCACGATGATTTCCTTCGTCCTGCCGGTGATATATACACGTCCCTCAGCATCGATGCTGGCCAGGTCGCCCGTATGGAGGAAGCCATCCTTGTCTATCACCTGCGCCGTCTCCTCAGGACGGTTATAGTAACCCAGCATGAGGTTGTCGCCCTTGGTACACAGCTCGCCGTCAACAACCTTCACCTCCACCGAAGGCAATGGCTTGCCCGAACAGCCCGGGATATAGTCACCGGGACGTGTGAAGGCAATGATGGGTGCTGTCTCAGTCATGCCGTAGCCCTCAAGCACATCGAGGCCGAGAGCCTTCAGGCCGTAGCCTATCTCACGGTCGAGGGCTGCACCGCCCGATACGCAGTAGTCCAGGTGTCCGCCCATCTTCTTGTGTACGCTCTGGAAGATGAAGCGGCTCAGCGTCCTGTTCTGCAGACGGTAGCATATATTAAATAAGGTACGTGTAATCCACTTCTCGTCAATCTTCTTCTTGATGCCCGTATAGAGCGTCTGCCACAGCCTCGGCACACCGATGAAGATGGCTATCTGACCCTTGCAGAGCATGTTCATGATGTCCGGGCCCGTCATCGTGGGGCATATCGCAATGCCGCCACCGCGCGTGATAGGTGCTATGACGCTACCCATCAGTGGCAGCACATGATGTACGGGGAGCAGCATAAGGGTGCGCCGCTCCACATTGAAGATAGGCACCTCATCAGACACACTGCGTATGTTGGCCTCCAGGTTCTCATAGGACAGCATCACACCCTTGGGCGAACCCGTAGTGCCCGAGGTATAGATGATGAGGGCGGTCTTCTCCAAGGGCGTCGTGGCATTGGGATCGGCCTCGAAGACCATCTCTGCCTCAACGGGCTCGGTGCTCTTCTCCACACCGGCGATGGCAAACATACGTATGTCGATGCCTGCCTGAGCAACAGCCTCACGCGCTACGGACTCCGTAGTGGGCGATACCCAGATGGCATCGGCACCGCTATCCTTCATGATATAGGCCACGTCGCTGACAGTAGCTGTGGCATCCACCGTCACGGCGATGTCGCCGTTATACCATATCGCGAAGAAGGCATAGACCCACTCCTCATTGTTTTCAGAGAAAATGAGAACCTTCTTCTTCGTTCCCGACGCGGAGACACCATCGTAAAGAGCCCCCTTCATCAGCATTGCGTAGCCCTTGATGTATTGCATCAGCTCCGCATAACTCACTTCGTGGCTGGGCGTGATAATCGCAGCCTTATGGAAATCTTTTATCGTCATAGCAGGTGCAAAGTTACTGCTTTCCTGCAACACCACAATAAAATTGTTCTATTTTTCTTGCGTAGGCAGACGAGATGCTCGGTTTAGAAGTTTACACCGAAGTTTGCGATGAATGCGTTGTTGTGGCCGGAAATGTTAGTGTCCGTATCGAGCATGTTGGTGACACCAAACTGATAGCCCAGTTCAAGGTAGAGCTTGTTGTACTCTGCGCCGCAGCCCAGCTTGAAGCCCATGTTGTTGCGGTTCAGGCGTGGGAGACTGGGGTCTACGTTGTCGTTATACTTCACATTCGATGCTACAGCATAGGCGAAGTATGGTCCGAAGAATGGCAGCAGGGCAACGTTGTCGCTTACCTTGAAGCCGTACTTGATAAGGAGTGGCAACTCGAGGTTGTTGTGGGTAACGTTGATGCCGTCTTCCTTGGCACCGCGCTGGGTGTAGTAGAGTCCGGACTCAATGAACACGGGGGTGGAATCAGACAGTCGGAGTCCGATGACGCCGGCCAGCGTCATGCCCACCTTTGCACCGACAGACACATCGCCGCCGATGGAGGCGCTGGTCATACCGATGCGCACACCGTAGTAGAGGCTCTCTTTGTCAAGTTCAAAACCACCGCTCGAGAACTGAGCGAACGAAGGGGCTGCGAAAAGCAGTGCCACCAATGATACTAATAACTTTCTCATACTTTAATTCTATTTAATTGGATAAAAGTTCATATCGCGTTATCTGCTTTGAGTTGGGTAACTCTATTCTGCGAAATACCGTGCAAAGATACAAAAAACTATGGACCTTGCCCTAAGACACCTTCAGGGCTGTTATGGCAAGGGTTTCTCGAAGTGCTGATAGTCTTTGCAGCTGCGCCATGAGCCGCCCCATGTGAAGCCGTGTTTAAGGAAGAGGGTGTGGATGAGGTCTCCCTTTTTTATCAGCGCACCCGGCCAGGGTTCTTTCAGCTTCTCGCGGTTGTTCACCCATGCCTTGCCCGCTACGGGAGCGATGCGTCCCGTGCGGTGATGTATGTAGGGATTGTAGAGCGGGTTGATGTCGATGGCGAGACCGCGGGCGTGCATCGACAGTTCTTTCTTGTTGCCCGTCTTCAGACGGTAGTTGTAGCAAGACGTGTTGTTGGCGGTCATGCTGCGCTCATCGTCGCCGCCGTACTTGTCTATCGTCTCCATGCGCTCTATGCGGTATTGCGCATTGTACAGCTCGCGGAAGATGTCGATAAGGTCGGATGCGATGGCTTTGTTGCAGATGAGCTCGCCTACCTGCACCTTCCCGTCCTTGTCGTAATGTGACAGGTGCAGCAAGCGCAGATGCGGCATATCCTTCACGGCCTCCTGGGTGAACGTCTGGGCCGCACAGCCCACTGTATACAGCAGGCTGCACAATAATATAATAAGGTGTAGACTCCGTTTCATGCTGCAAAGGTACGATTAAGTGAGCACAATACAAAATAAAAGAGGAACTTTTTTATTTTTATTGTCGAACGACAGTACCTTCGATGAAGTCAAAGCTCGACTTTTCGTAACTTTGGCTCCGCCGAAGTTACTTTGCACTCGGAATTGCTCAAATTAATTTGGCACTTCGCTCGTTTTTTCGTAACTTTGCAGTGGGCTTTGAACATTATACCCGCTGAATAGAGATACAATATGATAAGACAACTGACAATGACTGTACTTGCGACCATGATGACTGTGGTCTCCACTCCTCTCCAGGCTTCTTCCGATGACGAAGTCAAGACGCTGGAACTGACTGACATAACATCTCAGGAACTACGTAGCAGCGGCATGTCGGCAGTGGTGACGCTCGCCGATGGCCAAAGCTACGCCCAGATGAGCGAGGACGGCAAGCGTGTGGTAAGGTTTTCCTTCAGGACAGGAAAGGAATCGGGCACGATAGCTACTGTGGCAGACAGCATAGAGAGCGTCGACGACTTCATAATGAGCCCTGATGAGCGCTACGTACTGATACAGACCAATACGGAGTATATATACCGCCGCTCTTTCAAGGCCGACTTCTACATCTACGACACGAAGAACGGCAAGATGCACCCCCTCTCAGTCAACGGCAAGCAACAGTCGCCAGTATGGTCGCCCGACGGGAAGAAGATAGCATTCGTCAGGGATAATGATATCTTTTTAACGGAAACGGGAACTGAGCAGCGCATAACTACTGACGGCAGACACAATGAGGTTATCAACGGCATACCCGACTGGGTGAACGAGGAGGAGTTTGGCTTTAACCGCGCCATGGCCTTTACTGCTGACAGCCGCTGCCTTACATGGATTCGCTACGACGAGAAGAACGTTAAGGAGTACACACTCCCGCTTTCCACATTCTCATATAAGTATCCCTTTGCCGGCGACGAGAACTCCAAGGTCAGCGTGTGGAGCTATGACATCGAGACGCGCGAGACGCGACAATTGCGCCTACCCTTAGAGGCCGACGGCTATGTGCCTCGCATAAAGACTGTTGCCCAGGCCGGGCAGGTGGCTGTGATGACGCTGAACCGCCATCAGGACTGCCTGCGGATATACATGGCAAACACTCTGACAGGAGAGTGCAGGAAAATCATAGAGGAGAAGACGGAGAAGTATATTCGCGACAATGTGGCGGACGACCTCCTCTTTGCCGGGAATCACATCGTGCTGCCCAGCGACCGCAGCGGATGGATGCACCTCTATCTGTATGACACCGAAGGAAACCTGCTGCGCCAGATAGAGGACGGCGACTATGAGGTGAGCGCCTTCTACGGCTACGATGAGAAGACTGGCGACACCTTCTATGCCTCGCACGAGAATGGCTCTACGGACCAGCGTGTGTGGGTGGCCCATAAGGACGGCAGCCGCCACTGCCTCACGCCCAAGGCGGGATGGAACACGGCGTTGTTCAGCAAGAACTGGAAGTATTTCCTGCATACATGGAGCAACATCAACAGCCCCGCCATACGCGAGATTTGCAACAGCAAGGGAAAGAGCCTCTTCACGCTGACAGACAACCACGAGCTGCGCGAGAAACTGAAAGGCTATAGGCTGGGCAGCCGTGAACTCTTCACTCTTACCACCTCCGACGGCATCACCCTGAACGGATGGATGGTAAAGCCCGCAGACTTCGAAGCCTCAAAGCGCTATCCCGTTGTGATGTACCAGTATGGCGGCCCAGGGAGCCAGCAGGTGGCAGACCGCTGGAGCATAGGCATGGCAGGCAACGGAGCCCTTTTGGAACAGTATCTGTGCAGCCAGGGATATATCTGCGTCTGTGTGGACAACCGCGGCACGGGAGGCCGTGGTGCAGACTTCGAGAAATGTACCTATCAGAAACTGGGACAACTGGAGGCACACGACCAGGTGGAGGCTGCCAAATGGTTATGTTCGCAGCCCTATGTTGACAAGGACCGCATCGCCATCTGGGGATGGAGCTTTGGAGGATTCAACACGCTGATGGCCATGTCGGACGGAAGCAACGTGTTCCGTTGTGGCATAGCCATAGCACCACCGACGTCATGGAGGTTCTACGACACAATCTATACCGAGCGCTACATGCGCACACCTCAAGAGAACGCTGCAGGCTACGACGAGAGTCCGCTGTCACGGGTAGAGAAACTGCATGGAGCCTTGCTGCTGTGTCACGGCATGGCCGACGACAATGTGCACTTCCGCAATACGGCAGAATATACGGAGGCTTTAGTGAAAGCCGACAAGGACTTTCAGCAGCTCGTTTACACCAACCGTAACCATAGCATCAAAGGAGGCAACGCCCGTGAACACCTCTATAGGCAGTGTGTTAAGTTCTTTCAGGACAAATTGAATTTTTAAGCTTCAAGCTCAATGCTTAATGCTTAATGCTTAAAGCTTAACGCTTAACGCTTAACGCTTAATGCTCACCACTCCCACGTTGCAGGTAAGTTCTCGGAAGGAGTCAAGACTTACCGTGCAATACCCTTTCTCTCCCCACCGGGAGCCGTAAGAGTTGAGGCACAGCAGCCTGACCTTCCCATTCTTCCCCTTGCGCAGACCCACAATGGCCATAGCATGGGAAGAAGCATGGTTCTTGCCATACTCCCAATACACGGCATGTCCAAGCCGCAATGACTCCATAACCTTTGCCAGCATCGTCTCCATATCAGCATTCTGATAGCGATGCCCGCGGTAATTGTCACGTTCGTCAAGCACGAACTCCGTTCCTATAGGATATTTGTCGCTATAGGCATACCAGTCATAATGCAGCCTGTACATGATACTCTCCGCAAACTGCTGCGGGGTATAGCGCATGGAATAATAGAAGAACGACGTCTTGTTGCCGCCCCACCCTTCTTCAGGCAGCGGTGAAGCAATGGAGAAGTCGGGAAGCAGCTCACGCATCCTCTTTCGCAACGTGGCAATGTCACGCGACTGCTCCACCAGCAGCGACAGCTTGCGCTCCGCCACACGGCTGTTGTTTATCATCGTTTCCTCAAAGCTATACGGCACGAGCCCATATTCATCAATAAGTCGCAGCACCTCTGGTCCTACACCGCGCATCGTGATACGGTCCGGGGCAGGAAGGCTTTTGTCTTCCCCATTATTCCGGGCACGGAACAGCTCCTCTGCCTGCTGCTGCAGCTCCCGCGCCATAAGCCACTGACGCGAAAGGGCCACGCTGTCGCCACATAGCAGAGCTTCATGCTCTATGCAGGCACACATGGCATATATCCAGCAGGCCGAGGTTCTTCCCTGGTCGGTGCGCTCCTGCCTGCCACATGAGGCAAGGACGAGGAACAATAACATTATGGACAGTATCTTCTTCACACGAATTAGCTGGAAAGGGGACTTACCATCTCTAACAGTTCTTCTCCCGTCAACTTATGACTCATGTCGGTACTCTCAAGGATGTTCTCCACCATGTCCTGCTTGCGACGGTGCATACGCTGTATCTTCTCCTCTATCGTTCCGGCAGAGATGAGATGGTATACCGTGACGGCCCTCTTCTGACCAATGCGGTGTGCACGGTCGGTAGCCTGGGTCTCGATGGCGGGATTCCACCATGGGTCGGTGTGTATGACATAGTTGGCGCGCGTGAGGTTCAGGCCCAGGCCGCCAGCTTTCAGCGATATCAGGAATACCGACGGGGTGTCTACCATAGTGCTACTGTCTGTCGATGGGCTTTGGAACAGCTCCACCATACGTTGGCGCTCCCTTATGGGCACCGTACCGTCTATATATAAATAAGGTATACCGACATTGTCGAGTGCCTCACGTATCTGCGCCAGATAGGTGGTGAACTGCGAGAATACCAGCACTCCGGCTTCGCTGTTACCCTCCACTATCGTTGACAGCAGCTCCACCAGCGCCTGTGTCTTCGACGGGCAGCAGGCATTAAGGCGCAGGCGGGTAATCTCGGCCAGCGTATTCACGCCCACCGACGTCCTTGGCTCATGCAATATGCCACTACTGCTGTCATTCCCCAACAGGCCTCTCCTATCACTCCTCTGCGGCATCAGGTCGTGTATCAGCATTGCTTCAGCACGCTGACGAATAGCCTCATATTGCGCCATTTCATCGGGAGAAAGCGTCACATGCTGGTATATCTCTTCCTTCTCGGGAAGCTCCTGTGCCACCTTCTCCTTGGTGCGTCGCAGCATGAAAGGTTTGATAAGGCGGTCAAGGCTCTGCTGCGCCTCCTTGTCGCGCAGCAACTCTATCGGCTGAATGAAGCGACGGTTGAAATCTTCAAAGGACCCGAGCAGACCGGGGTTGACGAATTGGAACAGGTTCCACAGTTCACCGAGATGGTTCTGCACGGGTGTACCGGTAAGCATGATGCGGTAGTCGCTCTTCAGACGCATAGCAACGGCGCTGGTCTTCGCACCGCGGTTCTTTATGATGTGGGCCTCATCGAGGCAGATGGTCTTCCATTGCTTCTTCGTGATAATGTCCTTCACACTAAGCAGCAGCATATAGGTCATCACGATGACATCTCCCGCCTTGGCCTTGTCTATGGCCATACGGCGGTCGGGCACGAAGTTGAGCATGGTGACATTCAGCGATGGTGCGAACTTCTCCATCTCCGTCTTCCAGTTGGGAGCCACGGAGGCCGGCGCTATCACCAGCGTAGGACCTTCATCGGCCTTAGCCAGAAGGAACGTGATGGTCTGTATGGTCTTTCCCAATCCCATGTCGTCAGCCAGCAGAGCACCAGCCCCCCAGCTGTTCAGGCGCGACAGCCACTGGTATCCTTCTATCTGATACTGTCGCAAAGTGGCGTGCAACCCGCTGGGAATAGGTGCCACATATTCGCTGGTGCGGCGTATGAGGCTTCGCAGTTCCCTCAGTTCCTCATCCTCTTCTATGCGTAGCTCGCCGTCGAAGAGGTCGGCGCTGAGCACTGCGGCAGAGAACTTAGACATCTGTACCTTGCCGTGCGAGCGCGTAGCAATGGCACTGAGCCGGAATAGCTGCTGCCGCAGATTCTCGGAGAGGGCCATGAACTCGCCCTCGCTGAGCTGTATGTAACGTCCTTTGGCATGGCTGGCAAGATCCATCAGCTGGGCCATCGAGAGCACCTTGTCCTGATCTATCTCCACTGAACCTTCTATCTCAAACCATCCATTATCGTTCTTCCTGATGGTTCCGGTCCACGACGATACCGATGCACTACGCTGACGTATCTTCAGCTGTGCCCCCTCGGGCCATTCGCACACCACCTGCGCCGTGTCGGCATTCATCTGGATATAATCAAGAAGTGAGAGTAACTCGGCAGTGTCTACCTCCATCTCCATTTCGCAAAGGATGTCGTTGGCCTCTACAAGACGTGAGAATACCGCAGCCTCTTCTGCCAGATTCCTCCTGACCCTGGTGCGCTCGCGATGCTGTGTACCGTCTTCACCCTCTATGGTGTGCTCATCCACCACCACTTCGTTACCTTGCCCGGGCAGACAGCGCAGCTGCCCTCCGTCGAGGGGTCTGACGAAGAACTCAATGAGATAATGCTGCCTCTCCTTCGGGCGTATCTGCATGGTGAGGGTTGCCGTGCCATCGGTGATGGGCAGCGTGGAGCCTCCAGGCAGAAGGTCGCTGTGTATCTCTATACAGTTGTCCACCTCTTTGAGCAATGCGCGTAGCTGACCTTCCTCCCCAGGCCGGTAGAGTTTTTTCTGCAGCATACGTGCGAAGAGCGCCCTCTCCTTGTCGGTAAGGCTGATGAAGCTGATGTCTGCCATACCTCTCCGCAGGATATGGGCCGTTTCCGACAGACATTCCTTTGACACGTTGCTCTGTATGTGGAACCCCCCGCTGTCATGAATGATGTTGATATAGGGCACCTCCTGCGTCACCTGCACCAGCGTATATGGCGAATAGCGCCCCACATAGAGCCGGCTCTCGTCTGCCATCAACGGCAATATCGCCTCAAGAGACATCCTGCCGCCACTGACACGACGGCCTGCACCCCAGCGTCCGTTCTTCAGCAGGGTCTGCTCACGCTTCTCCACATCGCGGGAGCGTGTGTCTGGCATGAAGTAGGCTATGCGCGTAGGACGCTTCATCTCCTCCTCAGGCACGCTCTCAGGCATCTCTGGCAGGTCGAAGAGCAGTACGTTGTCTTTCAGAATGTCCCACTCGGGCTGTATCTCATCAAGCTCCGTCACGTCGGGGGTGCGCTTCAGGTATTGGTACATCTGCTTTGCCAGGATGCGGTCCATCCGCTTCTCGCTGGCCAACAGTGATGTCAGGCTGGCCTGCATCTGGCGCTCGGTCATGCTGTGGTAGAGGATGCCGTGCAGCACTTTGGCCGACATCGTGACGACACGTTCCAGTGACTTGCTTACTATCAGCGACCTCTTCCTGCCCTCTTCCGTGCCACTGCGGTAGCAGATGAGGATATAGAAGAAGTTGATAATGATATAAGGGAAATGTCGGCTGAGATTATGATTGCGCATCACGACCTTGCGGAAATGCTCATGGGCCTTGTCGGCATTGCCCTTCTTACCTTCATGAATGGCAGCAATGATGCGGTGCTGCGTTACCTCCGGATAGAGCATGGACGGTAACTGACCCCTGCTGAGGTAGTCGTAAAGGTCGAGCGTGTAGTAAAGCGTCATCAGGCCATGCGTCACCGCATTGTGTCCATGACCTCCGTATTTTCCTATCAGATAGCGCAGATATGCCGTATCGACCATCAACTGATTGTCGAAGATATTCTTCATGGCATAGTCCATCAGCCCCTCGAAATTGGCGGGGTTGAACAGTGTGAGCAACGCAGCAAAGTCGGGGTTGGTCACTACATCTACAAGGATGTCGTAACACTGGCTTATCTGATAGTCATCAATCTCCTCAATGTTTACGTCCTCGTAGTTGCTGCTGATGTATTTCCATAGCAGGCGCTGTATATATGATGGTCGCAGCGTCCCTCCCACAGCCTTCAGCACTTCGATGGTCTGTTCGGGAGAGTCCTTAACAAGCGATATCATCGTGGGAATCAGCAGCTTGTCAGTGACGCGATACATATATGTGTCGGTGCGCCAGTTGTATCCATATTGCATCAGCACGCCCACATCGACGAGGGACTTGATGAGAAATCTCAAGTCCGTACACGGCTCGCCTGATAGCTTCTCTATCAGTTCCCTTATCCTTCCAACTTGTGGACCTTCCGTGTCGAAGAGCGTGAAAATGGTGAGCAGACGCAGCTGCTGTTGTGACAGAGATGTCAAGTTGCTGACTTAGGGTGGTGATTGGCTATGGGCATCACACGGCGGTGAGCCACATAACAGTTATTATGGAATTGCTTTATTACAGGGAAAAGGCCAGCGCGTAAGCCTTGATGCGCTTCACCATAGCAAGAAGACCGTTAGAACGCGTGGGCGAGAGATGTTCTTTCAGACCTATTGCCTCGATGAAGTACAGGTCTGCATCAAGGATATCCTTGGCCGTCTGATGGTTGATTACGCGTATGAGCAGTGCTATTATGCCCTTTACGATGAGGGCATCGCTCTCTGCACGGAACGAGAGTAGCTCTCCCTCCTTGTCGCATTGCAGCCACACACGGCTCTGGCAGCCATCTATGAGGTTCTGTTCCGTCTTATACTCATCAGGCAGTGGCTCCTGCTCACTGCCAAGGTCAATGAGCAACTGGTATTTGTCCATCCAGTCGTCAAGGCCGGAGAACTCCTCTATTACCTCGTCTTGTATCTCGTTTATCGTCATTCCTGCTATCTGTTTGGGGTTGTTTATGGTTTCGATTATGAATTATTCACCATGACTTATGCATTTTGTATTACAAAGAGCTTGTCGTTTGGTCTGACCTTCTCGGGCACCGCGATGCTGATGCGCTGACCCTTGAGGGCTGTCTGCACAGGCTTAAGGTCGAAGCGTATCTCTTCCACCTTATCTATATATAGGGCTCCCGTGGTAGGACCGGTGATGAGCAACTTGTCTCCCACGCAGATGTCGTGAGCCTCAACCTGGAACTCTGCCACGCCAATCTTTGAGAAGTATTTGATGGTCTTTGCAGCATAAACCTTACGCTCAGTGGCCTTGCTGCCGTAGGAGTCGTTCCACTCGCCCATGAGCTGACCCTGATAATAACCGTCCCAGAAACCGCGGTTGAAGACGCTTGACAGCCTCTCGTCCCATCCCTTGCACAGTTCTCGCCACTGGGCACGAGCCTCCTTGGAGGCTTTCTGGCTGCCATCGGGGAAAAGCAGAGAGGCTTCGCGTATGGCCTCCTTATAACACCTCACCACGGCATCCACATATTCCGGCCCACGCGCACGGCCCTCTATCTTGAACACACGGACTCCGGCATCCATCATTTCATCGATGAAATGGATGGTTTTGAGGTCTTTGGGCGACATTATATATTTATTGTCAATGAGCAGTTCATTGCCGGTCTCCACATCGGTGGCATGATATCTCTCGTCATACTCGGGTGCTTCATTGAGCGAGGTCGTCATTCGCTCACCCTGCATGGTCTCCACCTTATACCCTCTGCGGCATATCTGCACACACTCTCCGCGGTTGGCGCTGCGGTTGGCATTATGCAAGGACAGGTAGCACTTGCCGCTGATGGCCATGCACAACGCTCCATGACAGAACATCTCAATGCGTATGGGCCGCCCGCTGGGACCACAGATTTTCTCTGCTACGGCCTGCTCGTGTATCGCCTTCACCTGATCGAGGCGTAGCTCGCGTGCCAATACCACCACATCGGCAAACTGAGCATAGAACCTCAGTGCCTCAATGTTGGAGATGTTGAGCTGCGTGGAGAGGTGTATCTCCTGTCCTACCTGCCTGCAGTACATCATCACTGCCACATCCGAAGCTATCACTGCGGTGATACCGGCTTCCTTTGCCGCGTCGATAATCTCGCGCATCTGCCCCAGGTCTTCACCATAGATGATGGTATTGACTGTAAGATACGACTTTACGCCGCGCTCATTGCAGGTGCGGGCTATCTCCTTGAGGTCGCTAATGGTAAAGGTGGATGCCGAATGGGCACGCATATTCAGTTTCTCTATACCGAAATAGATAGAGTCAGCACCTGCATTGAGCGCCGCAGCGAAACTCTCCGGCGAACCCACCGGGGCCATCACCTCGTATATGTTGTCACTATTATTACTTGTCATCATCAACCATATCTGCCGGCAACTTGCGTTTCGGCAACAGTGCTATAACCACAAAGCCCACCAGGAATATCGTCATCGTGCCAAGCACTATGGCCATATATTCGTGGATGCCGCTCTCTGACAGTCCGAGCCAGCCGGCTGCACTTATCCATACTATCACGAGGAAGCCGCATATCACACCTGCCATTGCGGCTACCTTGCGTCTTCTGCGCCCTCCATTGCTTATAGCAAGGATGCCCAGCAGGAATAGTCCGAGCATACCGCCGCTGAAGATACTTGACAGCTTCCACCATGCATCCAGGATGCTCTCCACATTGACAAGTGCCAACGCCACCACTATTCCCAATACTCCCACGATGACACACGACACCTTGAGCACTACCATATCCTCCTGTTCGGTCGTATTGGGGTGCAAGCGCTTGTAGTAGTCGGTAAGCATTATCGTCGATGAACTTGTGATACTGGTGGCCACGGTGCTCATACCTGCCGCAAAAATGCTGGCAATGAGCAGGCCCGTCATGCCCACAGGCAGCTTATTGACAATGAAGAAGGGGAACACATAGTCAGGCAACAGCCCATCGGGCACCAGCCCCGGCTGCATCTTGTTATACACGTACAGCGCCGTTCCTATCATAAAGAAGATAAGAGAGACGGGGATGAAGAGGTATCCTCCGAAGAGTGCCGCCTTCTTCGCCTCACGCTCCGAGGAAGCGGTATGGTAGCGCTGAACGTAGTTTTGGTCTATACCGTAGTTCTGGAGGTTAGTGAAGATGCCATACAGCATACACACCCAGAAAGTGCTGGTGCCGAAATCAGTCAGCGACATGCTGCCCAGCGACATCTTGCCATCCTGCATGGCTATGTCGATAGCATCGCCAATGGTTCCCGGCATGTCGGTAAGCAACAGTGCCAGGCACAACAATGCTCCTCCTATAAGTATTACTCCCTGCACTGCCTCGGTCCATACCACTGCCCTCATGCCGCCTGATATGGCATAGAGGAGGATGGCTGCACTCGTCACGACAATCACGACGTGTATCTCCCACCCCATCAGCACATTCATCGGCAGAGCCAACAGATACAGGATACTGCCCATTCGGGCCACCTGCGTCAGCAGATAACACGCTGAGGCATATAGGCGCGCCCACACTCCGAAGCGCTCTTCAAGGAAACTGTATGCCGACACCGACCATTGTCGCCGGTAGAATGGTACAAAATAGCGTGCCGCCACATACGATGCTATGGGTATGCTAAGGCTGAATACGAAGGCATTCCAATCGCCGGCATAAGCCTTGCCGGGGTATCCCAGGAAACTGATGCTGCTGACGTATGTGGCAAATATTGACATGCCCACGGCCCATCCGGGCAGGCTGCCGCCAGCAGAGGTAAAGTCGTTTGATGATACCGACCTGTTTACGAACGACAATCCATAAAGGACTATGCCACCCGTAAAGACAAAGAATACTATGAGGTCAAAGTAATGCAAGACTGGTAAGATTTGAATTCTTAATTCCTAATTCATCATAGGCTCCATACTGCGCCGTCGGGCGTGTCCTTTACTATTATACCCGCCTCGTTGAGGTCATCGCGTATCTTGTCGCTCGTAGCCCAGTCCTTGTCGGCCTTGGCCTTGGCGCGCATATCGAGTACCATCTGCATCACCTTGTCCATTGCACCGCCTGCTGACTGCTGTGCATCACCGGCAGAGAGACCAAGCAGGTCTTCAGTCCAAAGGTGCATTATCTTGGAGAGGCGCTCCAGGTCGGCAGAACCGATCTTCGCCTTACGGTCCACCAGCAGGTTCACCTGATGGCAGGCCTCGAAGAGCTGACTGATGACGATAGGTGTCTGCAAGTCATCGTTCATGGCATCATAGAGTGCTTGCTCCAGATTGCCTATGAATGCCGTCACCTCTGGCGTAGAGCCCTTGGCAGGCTGTATGCGCCTCAGGTCTTTCAGACCCTGCATGAGTCGTGCCAGACCCTTCTCTGCTGCCTCAAGGGCTTCACTGGAGAAGTCCACAGTTCCGCGATAGTGGGCCGAGAGGATGAAGAAACGTATCGTCATGGGCGAGAAGGCCTTCGTCAGCAGCTCGTGGTTGCCGGTAAAGAACTGGTCGAGGGTGATGAAGTTGTTGTATGACTTGCCCATCTTCTGTCCGTTGATGGTAATCATATTGTTGTGCATCCAGTAACGGACGGCCTGATGCCCCATAGCGGCCTGGGCCTGCGCTATCTCACATTCGTGGTGTGGGAACACAAGGTCCATTCCTCCGCCGTGAATATCAAACTCCTCACCGAGGTATTTCCTTCCCATTGCCGTNNCTCGCCGATTTCGCCGTTCCCCATCAGCCACGGCCAGCGCATGATATGCTCCGGCTGTGCCTTCTTCCACAGAGCAAAGTCAGCCTGGTTCCGCTTCTCGCCGACACCGGCAAGGGTATCGCGGCTTGCGTCCTTCACGTTCTCCAACGAGCGTCCGGAGAGGATGCCATATTTGAAGTCTTTGTCGTACTTCTCTATGTCAAAGTATACGGAGCCGTTGCTGACGTAGGCATAGCCGTTGTCTATTATCTGCCTTACCAACTGCTGCTGCTCTATGATATGACCAGTGGCATGCGGCTCTATGCTTGGCGGCAGCACATTGAGCTTCTCCATAGCGCTGTTGAAGCGGCGCGTATAGTATCCCGCTATCTCCATGGGCTCCAGCTGCTCCATCCTGGCCTTCTTGGCTATCTTGTCCTCGCCCTCGTCGGCATCGTGTTCCAGATGGCCCACGTCGGTGATGTTCCTGACATAGCGCACCTTGTAGCCCAGATGCTGCAGGTAGCGGTATAATATATCAAACGTAATGGCGGGACGGGCATGTCCCAGGTGTGCGTCACCATAAACTGTAGGGCCGCAGACGTACATGCCCACATGCCCAGGGTTGATACTCTTAAAGGCTTCTTTCTTCCTTGTGAGTGTGTTGTATATAAGTAGTGTCTGTTCCATTCGTATCTGTTATTTATTGAAAGTCCTCATCCTTTTAGCCATGGGAATTTCTCCTCCTATGATAATTCCAGCATCCTGTTTATCGGCTTCACTGCATCGGCGGCGATGGCGGGGTCAACGGTCACCTCTGGTGTCTCGTCCCTGAGACAGGCGAGGAGTTTCTCCAGTGTATTCAGCTTCATATACTGACACTCGTTGCAGCTGCAAGAACTGAGAGCGAGGTTGCTGTCACCCTGTGCCGAGTTGCTCTCGCTGACCTCGGGCGGCACGGGCAGGAACATACAGTCAGGACAGGTGCGCTGCAGTTCAAAGAGGATGCCGGCCTCCGTAGCCACGATATATGTCTGCGGCGGGTTGTTCTGCGCATACCTCAGCATGTCGGCAGTGCTACCCTTCACGTCAGCCACTGCCAACACAGGAGCCTTACACTCTAAATGCGCCATGACAACGGCATCGGGATGCTCTGCCTTCATCTTCACTATGGCATCGACGGAGAAACGTTCATGCACGTGGCATCCTCCCTGCCACAGCTCCATCTCCCTGCCCGTCACGCTGTTGATATACGAGCCCAGGTTATAGTCGGGACCNNACATACTGCACCACCATATATCCCGGATGCTCTTCCTTCCAACGGCGCAGGTCGGCGGCATCACAGCTGTCGGCCAGCGAGCAGCCAGCCTCCGTATCGGGCACCAGCACCTTTTTCTCAGGAGAGAGCAGCTTACAGGTCTCTGCCATGAAGTGCACGCCACACATCACGATGATGTCGGCATCGGTTTGGGCGGCCTTGCGGGCCAGGGCCAGCGAATCGCCAACAAAGTCGGCACACTCCTGTATGTCGCCCGTGGTGTAATAGTGTGCAAGCACCACGGCATTCTTCTCTTTGCACAACCGGCGTATCTCGGCCTGAAGCTCTTTAGTCTGTTTCTCTTCCATATCAACACTCTATTGATGTGTTCGTATCTTTATGTGAAAGTGCAAAGTTACGCATTTTTCTTCAACTATGCAAGAAAACAACCTCTTTTTGTGTCAATTTGCACTATATTACGTCTAACTTAAACCTATCTTACACCCTCGCAGACGGTCAACGACCGACCAAAACAATTTGTTTTACTTTCACCCTGTTCGTCCACCCTATTCAGAAAGACCTGCAGCAACATTGCATCTCAGCATCGCCAGCATTGCAACCGTCAAGGCAACAACCAGTATTTCTACCACTTTTGTAGTTTTTTTGGCATTGGTTGATGAAATTCCGCAAAAAAGCATTACCTTTGCACCCGAATAACTAACTTACCACTGATAATGAAGAAACTACTTTCACTTTTGTACCTTACGCTGTTAGGTGCCGCCATTGCTGTTGCGGCTAACTCGCAGGCAGCCGCCACGCCGCTGAAGCGCGGACTCATGGCTGTCAACTCCATCAATGCCACCAATCCCAAGGGCGGCGGCAAAGGCAACCTCGTGTCATGGCGCTCACGCAAGACCGACCTGCAGGGATATAAGTTCAAACTATACCGGGGCTCCTCAGCAACTGCTCAGACCACAGCCCTTAACAGCGGGAAATTCATCGAGGGCAAGACAAACTTCGCTGATGCCAACGGCACAGAGAACAGCTACTACCGCCTGGAAGTATATGACAAGGACGGCAAACTCCTTGAGACGGAGGTGAGCGAGAAGACGTGGACGAAACAGACAAAGTATATAGACCTGGAGGGTGGTGCTCCCACCGACCCTACCAGCGCCGGAGCCACCTATACGCCCAATGATGCCTCCTACTGCGACATGGACGGTGACGGGGAATACGAGATAATCCTGAAGTGGTCCCCCTCCAACAGCAAGGACGCCGCCAGCAGCGGCGTTACCTCGCCGGCCTTCTATGCCTGCTACAAGCTCAATGGAACAAGGCTGTGGATAATCAACACCGGCCCCAACCAGTTCAACTCAGCACACACCACGCAGTTCATAGCATGGGACTTTGACGGCGACGGCTATGGCGAGTTCATGGTAAAGACCGGCTGCGGCACCGTTGACGGACGCGGCAACTACCTCTCCGTCGACACCAACCCCACAGCCAACTACCTCAATAGCAGAGGCAAGCAGGTGAGCGGTCCGGAATGGATTACCGTCTTTGACGGACGCACCGGAGCAGAGCTTAAGACGATAGACTATCACACCCCCTACAGCGCGGGAGCCAACTACTGGGGCGACAGCAACCAGAACCGCTCCGAGAGATACCTTGCCGCCATTGCGTGGCTTGACGGAGAGGACGGCAACCCCAGCCCCATCTTCGCTCGCGGCTACTACAGCGGAGCCTTCATCGGTGCCTACGACTGGGACGGCACGAACCTGACGCTGCGCTGGCGACACTGTGCCTACAAGGCCAACGATGGTAAGGTGGAATATGCCAACGGCTCTGTAACGAACCTGTCAGAGACGGTAGCAGGCGAGGGAGCACACTGGATTTCCGTTGCCGACGTAGACCGCGACGGCAAGCAGGAGATAACCTATGGCTCAGGTGCGCTGAAAGCCGACGGCACCACGCTCTATCGCACGGGTCTGGGTCACGGCGACGCACTCCACGTGGGCGACTTCGACCCCACCCGTCCGGGGTTGGAATGCTTCATGGTACATGAGAGCAAGCCCTATGGCATGGACTATCGCGATGCCACCACTGGCAAACTGCTGCTGCACGTCACAGCCAGCGGAGACACGGGACGAGGCATCATGGCTAACTTTGACGTAAACAGCGACGAGCCCTGCTGGCAATACAGCGCCGACGGCTACGGCGCCGTCTATGACTCAAAAGGCAACGTTATCAAGTCAGATCTGAAGCACGGAGGCGGCGCAGCAGCCAACTTCCGCATCTACTGGAACGGTACACTCTCCGACCAGTTCTTCGACAAGAGCGTCATAGAAGGTTTCTCAAGCAGCGGCTACAGCAGGCCGCTCCCCCTCGTCAATGGTGCGAACTACATACAGGGGCACCTGAACAATGGCTCTAAGTACAATCCCTGCGTGCAGGGCGACCTGCTCGGCGACTGGCGCGAGGAGATGGTGACATGGACAGAAGGCGGCACAACGGGTTACCAGCTCATCATCAACGCCACGAACTTCGCCACTGACTACATGCTGCCACACCTCATGGACGACTTCGACTACCGTGCACAGGTGATAAACCAGAACTGCTGCTACAACCAGCCGCCACACCTGGGCTATAATCCACGTGCCACATACCCTTATCCCTATCCCACTGAGCAAGTGGAGCCAGAGCCCGAACCCGAACCAGAGCCAGAACCTGTCAGCGCTGAGTTGTCATTAGGTTCAAATTATGCCGATGTCATCACGATTGGCGACTCTTACGAGGGTCGCACGCTGACCAACCCCTACGGTGTCAGCGTGACATGGAGCAGCAGCAACAGCTCCGTAGCCACCGTCGATCTGCAGGGAGCAGTTACGATAGTAGGCCCGGGAGAGGCCACCATCACCGCCACCTTCGAGGGCAACAGAGAATACCTTGCCGCTACAGCGAGCTATATCATAGTAGTATCGGCACCTAACCCTGAAGACCCCGAGCTGGTATTCATCAGCGTCGACACCGACATCATAACCCTGGGCGACACCTACGATGCCCCTGTGCTCCGCAACCCACACGGCGTCAACGTGACATTTGCCAGCAGCAACACCGACGTAGCCACCGTTGACCAGCAGGGCGATGTTACCGTCGTCGGTGCAGGTGAGACGACCATCACCGCTACCTTCGAGGGCAACAGAGAATATCTCGCTGCCAGCGCAAGCTACAAGCTCGTGGTGAACGAGCCCGAACCCCTTGTAGGCATCGGCACCGTCAAGGCCGACTCGCCCACCACCGCCACCTATAACATCTTAGGACAGAAGGCAGATGGCAGCTATAAGGGCGTAAAGATAAAGAACAGGAAAAAATACGCCAAGTAACTCTTCGGCACATAAAGCGCATTGCCCCATCGCCACGCCATACGCTGCAACAGCAATAAAGTCTGGCTCGCAACTTGCGCCAAAGATACTTCTCCATGGATATGCAAATAAAAAATGCAAGCACTTTTTCTTGCATATCCCAAAACTTAATCGTACCTTTGCACACTGAAAAGAAGAAAACAACAAACCATAAACATGAAGATCATCTATTTCCACGGCTTTGGCTCCTCCGGCGCAAGCGGCACGGTGCAGACACTGCGCAGGCTGCTGCCTGAGCACGAAATCATTGCACCCGACATACCCGTCGAGCCTCTTGACGCGCTGCCGTTCCTGCGGGAGCTCTGCGAGGCGGAGCAGCCCGACGTCATCATCGGGACAAGCATGGGCGGGATGTATGCACACCAGATGCACGGCTTCAAGCGCATCTGCGTCAACCCTGCCGTGAACATGTCTACGATGAGCCACGTTCTCAAGACAGGAGAGCACAAATTCTTCAATGGCAGGAAAGACAACCAGAAGACCTTCCGCATCACTCGGGAAATCATACAGCACCACAACCAGATAGAGAGGCAGCAGTTCAAGAACCTTACCGACGAGGACCGCCAGCATGTGTGGGGACTCTTCGGCATCAACGACAAGACGTGCAACACCTACGACCTCTTCCATAAGCACTATCCACAGTGCCAGCGTTTTGAGGGTGAGCACCAGCTGAATGAGAAGGTGATACGCAAGGTGGTACTGCCACTTATCGACCAAGTTACCAATGGCATTTAAGCATTAAGCTTTAAGCATTAAGCTTTAAGCATTAAGCATTGTCGCGGGCAAGATGCCCACGTCTCTGCCCCCAGAGGTAATCATAATTTGTTAATTTGAAACGGTTTGTTAATTCGTTAATTTGAACAATACTGTTAATGCTTTCCGGCGGCATCTGCGCCTGCTTCGCGGCCTGTCGGCCAACACTCTGGAGGCATATATGCATGACGTGGAAAAGCTGCTGACATGGTGTAAGGCCGAGGGCAGGGACTTCCTGACACTCTCCCTGGCCGACCTGCACTCCTTCTCGGCATCACTCCACGATCTCGGCATCGCGCCGTCCACACATGCCCGCATACTATGCGGGGTAAGGGCGTTCTATAGCTTCCTCACTACAGACGGATACATAGAGCAAGACCCCACGGAACTGCTGGAACAGCCTATACAGGACAAGCACCTGCCAGAGGTCCTCTCCACCGAGGAAGTGGACCTCATGGAGCAGTCGATAGACCTCAGCAAATGGGAAGGCCACCGCAACAAGGCCATCATCGAGGTGCTGTTCTCATGCGGGTTACGCGTCTCCGAGCTTGTCAACCTCAAGCTGTCGGAGATATATGAGGATGAGGGCTTCGTGCGCATCATGGGCAAAGGCAGCAAGGAACGCCTCGTGCCTATCTCCCGCCGCGCCATGCACCTGCTGCATCTGTGGTACGGGGTGCGCAGCGCCATGAACATCAAGGCCGGCGAGGAGGACTATGTGTTCCTCAACCGGCGCGGAGCACACCTCACACGCACCATGATTCTTATAATGATAAAGCAGCAAGCAGCAGCGGCGGGCATCAACAAAACCATCTCGCCTCACACCTTGCGCCACTCCTTTGCCACCGCGCTACTCGAAGGAGGAGCATCGCTCAGGGCCATACAGGCCATGCTGGGACACGAGAGCATCGGAACGACAGAGATCTACACTCACATCGACATGACCACACTGCGCGAAGAGATCCTGAATCATCACCCGCGCAATAAGTAAAGCCCCCTCCCAACCTCCCCCAAGGGGGAGGAGAAAGACTGGCACGGCAGGGGTGGGGGATAATTGGTTAATTTGTTAATTTGTTAATTTGAAAATATGAGACATTCTCCCTGGACATGGGTGCCCAGCCTTTATTTCGCTGAGGGCATACCCTACGTAGCGGTAATGACAATAGCCCTGGTGCTTTACAAGCAGCTTGGCCTGTCGAATGCCGAGATTACTTACTATACCTCATGGCTCTATCTGCCCTGGGTCATCAAACCCCTGTGGAGCCCCTTCATCGACATCGTCCGCACTAAGCGCTGGTGGATCATCGCCATGCAGCTGCTCATCGGTGCTGCCTTTGGCGGTGTGGCCTTCACCATCCCCACCTCTTTCTGGCTGCAGGGCACGCTATGCTGCTTCTGGCTCATGGCATTCTCCAGTGCCACGCACGACATAGCTGCCGACGGCTTCTACATGCTCGGACTGTCGCAGCACGAACAGTCGTTCTTCGTGGGAATACGCTCTACGTTCTACCGACTTGCTATGATAGTGGGACAGGGCGTTCTCATCATGATAGCAGGCAACCTGCAGGTGATATTCCGCAATGACATACCCTATTCATGGAGCCTGCTCTTCTACGGCTGCTGCGGCATGTTCCTCGCACTCTGGCTATGGCATGCCTATATCCTGCCCAAACCCGAGACGACCTCACCCCAACCCTCTCCCAAGGAGAGGGAGATGCTAACGGAAACGGGAACGGAAACTGGAACAAAGGCAGAGGCTTTCGGACAGACCAGTGGTACAAACGCGAAGGAGATTGGTGCTGAGCTGCTCAATGTCATCAAGAGCTTCTTCCGCAAGGAGCAGGTTATCGTAGGCATCCTCTTCATGCTTCTCTATCGCATGCCGGAGGGTTTGCTTGTGAAGGTTTCCACGCTATTCCTCATCGACAATCCCGGCAGCGGCGGCCTGGGCCTCTCCCCACAGGAGCTGGGCTTCGTTCAGGGCACGGTGGGCGTCATAGGGCTCACCCTCGGAGGCATCCTCGGAGGCATGGCAGCAGGCCGCGACGGTCTGAAGCGCTGGCTGTGGCCCATGGTGTGTGCCATCACCCTGCCCGACATCGTTTATGTCTTCATGGCCTATGCCCTCCCCCACAGCCTTTTCGTTATCAACGTATGCATCTTCATTGAGCAGTTCGGCTACGGATTCGGCTTCACGGCATACATGCTATACCTTATATATTATAGTCAGGGCGAATACAAGACCTCACACTACGCTCTGTGCACGGCCTTCATGGCGCTGAGCATGATGATACCGGGTCTCTTTGCCGGTGCTCTTCAGGAGATGGTGGGGTATCGTGCATTCTTCATCATCGTCATGGCATTCTGCAGCGTCACGTTCATCACGTCGGCACTGCTGAAGATAGACCCTACATTCGGAAAGAAGAATGAGGAGAACGAAGAGGGATAACACCCTGCACCNNTTTTCTGCTGCACAAGTACTTTACTGAGCCTGCTTCTGCTGCTCCATCTGCTCAACGTTCTTGTGGGCATCCTGATGCTTTTCGGCTGCCTTCTTAGCCTCCTTACTCTCCTTCTCAGACTTCTTCTTGGCCTTGATGGCATTGTCAACAATCTTCTTCTGGCGCTTCACCTCCTTCAGCTCGGCCTGCTTGCTGGCAAGGGACGAACTGTGAGAGATATTGTTGGGCTCGGCCTTCTTCTTGGCCTTGAGGGTCTTAATCTCACTCTCCAGAACGCTGATCTTGCCTTCGAACTCTGCTGAGAGGGTCTCATCCGACTTACCCATGTGGATACCTGTCTTGATGCTCTTGGCCTCTTCAGTAGCCTTCACCATGTTTTTCTGGGCCTTCTCAGCCTGCTTGGTCTCCTTCTCAGACTTCTTCTTGGCCTTGATAGCCTTGTCATAGACTTCCTTCTCATTCTTCAGGCTCTTCAGCTCGGCCTTCTTCGTAGCAAGGTCCACCTCATGCTGGGCCACCCCGGGCTCGGCCTTGATCTTTGCCTTGAGAGTCTTGATTTCAGCATTCACCACGTCAATTTTCTTCTCAAGGTTATCACTCTGAGCCTCATGGGAAACGTCTGACTGAGCAAACGACACTGCCGGCATTGCAACGAATGCCACAGCAGCCATTAATGTCTTGATCTTCATCGTTGTTACTGATATTTTTAGTTGTTGTTGTTATGGTTCATTATTTGTGCGCAAAATTACAACATTTAATTCAATCCTCCAAGTTTTTTTGCCAAAAAACTTTATAAAGCCTTGTGATAAGGCGCACTACGGCAATGATTATCACGTAAATGAGCAACAGTTGCACGGTGCTGAGGCGTATGTCTTCGATGCTTGCTCCCGGCAGGGAGGCCACCCAACTGAGGTAAGCGTTTTGTCCGTTGACCACAAAGAGGAGCAGCGCAGCGACCGTGCTGGCCATCCACGACATCCACGCCGGCAACATTGCTGCCACCAACAGCGCTATGGCAAGGAGAATAATGACCACTGCCAAGGGCGAGACGAGCATGTTGGTGAGCCAGAAATAGCACGAGAAGCGATGGAAATAATATGCCACCAACGGTGCCACGCCCACCTGTGCCGCCAGCGATACAGAGAAGACGCTGGCAAGGAAGCGCGTCGCTCTCCTGGTCAGCATTGCGATAATGCGCCATTTCCTGCTGTCTTCCCGCTGCAGCTGCCACTCATATCGGAACACCTTCCCAAGTCCGGGCATGCCCTCTATGGTGCCGGTGATGAAAGAGAATATCTTCTCGTAGAGCAGTATGATGCTCGTCACCGCTGCCAACGACATCTGGAAGCCTGCATCGAAGAGCCACTGCGGACATACTACGAGCAGGAGGAATGCCGTCGTCAGCACTATGTCGATGCTACGTGGGAAGCGCGACATCATCGCCCCCACGCCGTATAGCGTCAGCATCACCGCCGCCCTCACCACTGAGGCATGGAATCCCACGAGCATCACGTACAGCCACATAACCAGCAGCGCCATGCCGTTGCCCACGTTACGCCACTTCCATGACGGCAGAATCCAAGGTAGCACTACAGTGAGGAGCATGAAGATAATGCTCAGGTGCAGTCCCGACAATGCGAAGACATGTGAGGCGCCGCTGATGTTATAGACCTCCCTCAGCTCTTTGCTGACCTGCTGCCTCTCGCCCAGCGTCATAGCGGCCACCGTGGCCAGGGCGTCACCATGCAGGGCGTTCTGCTCATAGGCATCCATCAGCCTCCCACGCAGGCGCTCCGTTGTCGTAGTGACGGTGCCCCACAGTCCTTCTCTGCCGCCACCGTCAGCAGCATGAATGCGGGTATTGCGGCTGTGGAGGTCGTAGTAGCGGTGGGTCTTGTGCGAATAGTAGAGCGAATGGCTCTTGTGCTCCATCACGAGCATACCGAGCGTCATTACCGTCAGGCACGCAAAAACTCCTGCCACCCTGCGGTACCGTCGTAACAGTACCGTGAGTAGCAGGAGTATCAGTATCGTTATGCACAGGCCAGGGAAGCCCTGTGGCAGTATGCCGTTGGTATATGTGGCCAACACATCGGCATGACGCAGAGAGAGATGTTCTGCCAGGATGCCTATGACGAGGAAGGGCAATATACGCAACATCTTCTCCTACCTGCCTATGCCTTGCGCCTTTTGTCGGTTAACGCGCCACGTACTTCTTGTTGCCCCTGAAGTATATGCCCTTTCGTGGTACCTCGTTGAGGCGCACACCCTGCGTGTTGTAGATAGGAGCATCGCTGTCGGCATCAGCCGCATGGTTGGTGATGCCTACGGGCTCTGCCACTACCAGCTTATAGCTTGCGCTGCCTGCGAGGTAGTCATCGTTGCCTGCGAATGTGGCGGTGATGGTTGTCTCACCTGGGCCGGCTATGGTCACAGCGCCCTGCCCGTTGACAGTTGCCACAGCGGTGTTGCTGCTGCTATAGGTCACGCTGACATTGTGAGGATTGGTCAGGGTGCGGGCCGTGTATGCCTCGCCCACCACTACATTGTCGGCCTGGCTATCGCCGTAAGAAAGCTCAGCGCTGACGGGTGCGGGCTTCGTCACGATGATCTTATAGCTTGTGCTGCCGGCGAGGTAGTCATCATTGCCTGCGAATGTGGCGGTGATGGTTGTCTCACCTGGGCCGGCTAT
>LXOW01147211.1_pt1 | contig 27673 bp, 4 predicted proteins | sample 1368591 | NCBI WGS metagenome assembly LXOW01 (sample SAMN04884650, study PRJNA319009) | bovine gut metagenome | isolation source: Cow rumen | host: Bos taurus | place: Italy: Legnaro (PD) | collected 2014-07-09
CCGACGAGCTGGTGGCGAACGCCTGTCAGACCATGCTCACGCACGATACCGTGATCAGGCAGCTCGCGCGGGAGAACATGAGCCTTGCCGAGACCGTGGCCGACGCGTTGGAGGAGATCGCCGGGACAATCCGCGCGGCCTTCGAGAGCGTCAACACGGAGGAGGGCGCAATCTTCGCGCCCGTGCGCGCCGTCATGGACGAGATCGACGCCATCGCCGAACGCTGGGCTGACGCCGTTTCCGAGGCCGTGGAGAACTACAACGCAGAGAGGACGGTCTACGGCGAAAAAAATACCGCCCCGGAGGGCGGCAAGGCGAAGTATCAGCAATTTGACCAGAACGAGATACACGCAATTCAAGGTATCGGGCGCAAAAGTGTCAACCAGTTCACGGCAGGAGATATCCAGGCAACTGAACAGCTCGCTAGACGGTATTGGGCTGAAATGAGCACGAAATCGCCGTTCTTTCGTGCTTGGTTCGGTGATTGGCGCGCTCGGGATCAGTCTACTGTTCAGATTGCAGGAGAGAATGGCAATACTCGCGGCAAACAGCACAACGCTGACACCGGATGGGATATCAATATATCCGGAATGGTATTCAATGAGACAAAAAACCACAGATCGAGTTTTACCGTTGCAGCTCAACCGTATCTCCCTTATATCAATGACATTGTAAAAAAAGCAGTGCTTCTGGATACAAGCAGCGTCGGGAAAGCCAAATCTCCAAATTCTCTGCTTATGCACAGTTTTTACGCTGTTGCAGATATTGGAAACGGTGAAGAAGTCATAAAACTCTATGTTGAAGAGATGAATGACCCGAACAGTGAACAAACCGGGAAACGAGCTTATCAGCTCCAAAACATAGAAAAATACCAGACAGCGCGGGGAGGTTCACAGAAAACTGCTAGCCTCCGTAGTGCGGTGTCTGGTACGGCTCTTACTGTATCAGATTTGTTCGCTTACGTCAAGCAGAAAGATTCTGCTTTTCAGCCGAAGCCGGTCTCTGAGGTTTTGCTTAACGCCGACGGAACACCGAAGGTTTTTTATCACGGAACAGCTTCGGATTTTTGGACTTTCGACAGGAAGAAGGCCACGGACAAAACGGGGCGACTGCTCGGTCTTGGAGCTGGGAAAAACAAGTTTTATCTGACAGAATACGAGGCAGGAGCAAAAATGGCGGCTTCCGGCGCTGCGAGCCGCACGCGCGGAGGGAACGAGCGTGTTCTTCCGCTTTATGTTCAGGCAAGCAAAGTTCTTGACCGTTCTGATTATCGCGCCATGCTGGAAAAGGCATACAAAAAATACCAGAACAGCAGGCCGGGGACAGTTGGCTATGATTATACGCAGAGAGACAAAGCTATTGCAGAGGTAGACCGCGCCATTCAAAAACAGGGATATGATGCGGTTATGGATACGGAAAGCGGAGAACTGTTTGTATATAGAAACACGCAAATCAAATCCGCAACTGACAATATCGGCACGTTCGACAGCGAGAACCCGGATATCAGATGGCAGCGGTTCGACGCCACCGACGACGATACCGCGACGGAGGCGCAGGGGCGGCGGGCGGCTTATGACCGGCTGCAAAACGAGAACGCCGTGCTGCGCGAGACCGTGGCGGCGGTGAAGAAGCTCAACACCAAGCAGGGCAAGACCATCGAAGCGCTGCAGAATAAACTGCGCCTCACCAAGACGCCGGAAACGCGGCTCGGCGACGCGCGCAAGCGCATATTTTCGGTTGACCTGCACGGGAAAATATGATATTTTGTCCGTATAGAAAAGCGCAGGAAATGCTGCGTGAGAGACTTGTCGGAGGTTTCTATGTACGAAGACTTGAAGACAAAATTCAGCGATACCTTTCACCGCCCGGCGGGGTTTCTGTTCTCCGCGCCCGGGCGCACGGAGCTGAGCGGGAACCATACCGATCACCAGCTCGGCCGCGTGCTCGCGGGAGCCGTGAATCTGGATACGGTGGCCGCCGTCGCCCTGAATGGACAGAACACGATCCGCGTGCAGTCCGAGGGCTATCCGCTCTGCGAGATCGAATTGGACGCGCTGGACGTTCGTCCCGAAGAGTACGGCACGACGGCGGCGCTCATTCGCGGCGTGGCGGCGGGCGTCGCCGCGCGGGGCTTTGCGGTGCCGGGCTTCGACGCCTATGTGATGAGCCGGGTGCTCGCCGGGAGCGGGCTGAGCTCCTCGGCGGCCTTTGAGGTGCTGATTGGCACGGTGGTCAGCCGCCTCACCGGCGCGGGGCTCAGCGCGCTGGAGATCGCGCAGCTCGGGCAGTATGCCGAGAACGTCTACTTCGGCAAGCCCTGCGGCCTGATGGATCAGGCGGCGTCCTCGCTCGGCAGCGTGACGACGATCGACTTCGCCGATGAAAAGGCGCCCCAGGTCGAGCGGCTGGACGTCGATCTCGCGGGCTTTGGCTATGCGCTGTGCATCATCGAGAGCGGCGCCGACCACGCCGATCTCACCGACGAGTACGCGGCGATCCCGAATGAGCTGCGCCGCATCAGCGCGCACTTCGGCAAGGCGCATCTGCGCGAGGTGCCGGAGGAGAGCTTCTACGCCGCGCTCTCTGAGCTGCGGCGCGAGGCCGGGGATCGCGCCGTGCTGCGCGCCGTGCACATCTACGAGGAGAACAAGCGTGTGGAGCGGCAGGTCGCCTCGCTCAAGCGCGGGGACTTTGACAGCTTCCTCGCGCTCGTGAAGGAGTCCGGGAACTCCTCGTGGAAGTACCTGCAAAACGTCATCCCCGCGGGCTATACGGCGCATCAGGACTGCGCGGTCGCCCTCGCGCTCTGCGAGCGGCTGCTCTGCGGCCGCGGCGCGAGCCGCATCCACGGCGGCGGCTTTGCCGGGACCGTGCAGGCCTTCGTGCCGCTGGACATGCTGGAAGCGTTTCAAACCGGGATCGAAGCCGTGCTGGGCGCGGGGAGCTGCCATGTGCTCTCCATCCGCGCGGAGGGCGGCGTACTGTTGGAGGAAGTATGAGAAAGTATTTGGATGCTCTGCTCGCGTATGCGCTCGAAAAGGGTCTGATCCAGGAGGACGACCGCGTCTTCGCCTACAACCGCCTGCTGGACGTGCTCGGTCTGGACGAGGCCGCAGGGGAGCCTGAGGCGCTGGAGCTCCCGCTTGCCGCTATCCTCGACGCGCTCGTGGACGACGCCGCGGCGCGCGGTCGGATCGAGGACAACATCACGGCGCGCGACCTGCTGGACACCGCGCTGATGGGCGCGCTGACGCCCTGGCCGCATGAGGTGCGGGCGATCTTCTCCGGGCTCTATGCCGAGAGCCCGCGCACGGCGACCGACTGGTACTATGAATTCAGCTGCGACACCAACTATATCCGCCGCGACCGCATCGCGAAGGACGTCAAGTGGATCTACGACAGCGACTACGGCCCGCTGGATATCACGATCAACCTCTCCAAGCCCGAGAAGGATCCGCGCGCCATCGCCGCCGCGCGCCTCGCGCCGCAGTCGGCCTATCCGAAGTGCCAGCTCTGCGCCGAGAACGAGGGCTACGCCGGGCGCATGAACCACCCCGCGCGGCAGAACCACCGCGTCATCCCGCTGACCATCGCCGGGACGCCCTGGTTCTGGCAGTACTCCCCCTATGTCTACTATAACGAGCACTGCATCGTCTTCAACGCCGAGCACACGCCCATGAAGATCGACCGCGCGGCCTTCCGCAAGCTCTTCGACTTCGTGACGCTCTTCCCGCACTACTTCGTCGGCTCCAACGCCGATCTGCCCATCGTGGGCGGCTCGATCCTCAGCCACGACCACTTCCAGGGCGGGCACTACGAGTTCGCGATGGCGAAGGCCGAGATCGAGACGCCGCTGGTATTCCGGGGCTATGAGCAGCTCTCCGCCGGGATCGTCAAGTGGCCGATGTCCGTCATCCGCCTGAGAGGCGCCGACCGCGAGGCGATCATCGACCTCGCCGACAAGATCCTCGGCTGCTGGCGCGGCTATTCCGACGCGGAGGCGACGGTCTTCGCCGAGACCGACGGCGAGCCGCACAACACCATCACGCCGATCGCCCGCCGCCGGGGGGAGGACTACGAGCTCGACCTCGTGCTGCGCAACAACCTCACCACCGAGGAATACCCCCTCGGCCTCTTCCACCCGCATCAGGAGCTGCACCACATCAAGAAGGAGAACATCGGCCTGATCGAGGTCATGGGTCTCGCGGTGCTGCCCTCGCGATTGAAAACCGAGCTCGCCGCGCTGCGCGAGGCGATGCTCTCGGGCAGCGACCTGCGCGCCGACCCCGTGCTCGCCCCGCACGCCGACTGGGCGGAGGATATCCTGCGCCGCCGCGCCTTTACCGCGGAGAACGCCGAGGCCGTGCTGCGCGAGGAGGTAGGCCGGGTGTTCATGCAGGTGCTCGAGCACGCGGGCGTCTACAAGCGCGACGACGCGGGCCGCGCCGCCTTCCTGCGCTTTATTGAGCATGTAAACGCCGCGCTCTGACACAGAAGAAACATTTGTAGAAAAGAGGCAGTTTCGTTCGGAAACGGCCTCTTTTCGTGCTGTTTGCTGCATGTTTCGGCTATCAAGATCATTCGGTTTTGAGCATAATACCGGAGGCACCGCGAAAAGAACAAGAAAAATGATTGCATTTTGTAAATATCTGTAGTAAAATATGGCAAGGTGGGAAGCCGCCTAATCTACTGCTGCGCCGGCTCCGTTCGCGCGCCGGCGTGAGAAGGAATCATGGAAACGCAACACGAAGACAGGAGGGTTGTGCAAAAACGGATCATGGCCATGCTGCTGGTGATCGTATTCCTGCTTGGGATGTACCTGTCCTTTCGGGTGCAGATCAAGTTCTCCGGCCTGAACTACGTCGGGAACGTCGCGGAATACGCAGCAAAGCTGACCGAAAACAACACCGGTTATCTCTCTGAAGGCACACTTGAGCGCGCCTGGTCGATTCTGAGAACGAGCGTCCGGCGCCCCAAAACCTTTGACGAGTTCAATACATACGCCTCGATCGCCATAGCGCGGGAGGACTATGAGAATGCAGCGGTCTATCTGCAGGGCTGTCTGGACACCTGTTCGGGCGGCGTCGCGGAGGAAGCGGTTCTCTGCCTGCGCCTGGGCAGTCTGTATGTGTTGATGCAAGACTTCGAGGAGGCAGTCAAGTGGCTTGATCTCGCTCTTGTGAAGGACGATACCCTCGCGTCCGCGTATTTTCTGCGGGCCGAGGTGAGGCTTGAGCAAGGGGAGACGCAGGCGGCCTTGGACGATCTGCACCGCTATCAGGAGACGGAGGGCAGCAGCCCCGTCATTCTCGCGTCCCTCGGCGCGCTCTACGAGAGCGCCGGCGAATATGAGAACGCTGTCTCCTGCTACACGCTCGGGCTGAGCAACGCGCAGTCCTATCAGGACGCGACCTACGTCAGCCGCGCGCGGTGCTATATCTTCCTGGGAGAGATGACGGAGGCCAGACGGGATCTGGAACGATACTTCATCCTCACGGATGTCGACCCCGACGGGGAGGCTGCGGCCATGTTGGGCATGTGCCTGATGGACGCGGGTGAGTTCGCCGGTGTGATCGAACAGTTCCATCATGCCGTGGAGAACGGTTATGAAAACGCCTGGTTACTGTACAGCCAGTCGGCAATGTGCGCCTATGTGATGGGCGATTACGGGACGGCTGTGCGCGACGGGAAGCTGGCCCTGGCGGGCAGCGATGAGGCCGGAGAGAACGGTGCGGAGCTCGCGCTCTGGATCGCTCTGTCCTATTTTGCACGCGAGCAATGGCAGGAGGCGACCGAGTATTTTGCTCAGGCCGCCGAACGTGATGCGGATCTGGAGGATCTCCGCTTCTACCAGGGCGTCTGTGCATTCTCGCAGAACGACCCGGATACGGCGATCCGCTGTTTTACCGCATCCATCGAACGCGGAGAGAGCCTGAGCGAGAGTTACTACAACCGTGCGCTCTGCTATCTCCAACTGGAAGACGCGGCTTCGGCCGAAGAGGACTTACTGCGTTTTCTTGAACTGTCCGAGGATGAAGCTTTGAGAGCGCAGACGGAGGAACTGCTGGAAGCTCTGCGCCGGCAGGATCTGAACCAGGCAGAGGAGTAAAGGGAAACTGACAAAACATTTGCGGCCGTCTTCTTCTTCCCGCCGGGCGATAACGTCGCCGGGGACATGGAAGAAAATACATGGATTTGCATAAGACCACACCGCGAATGAATATTGGCAAAGCTATCCAGCTATGTGTTGAAAACTCCTGAAAAACACATGGTCAAGGTATTTTTGCCATTTTTCGTATTTTGTGGCAGTTGTTTTTCCGAGAGTAGGCATTGGGAACCTCTAAAAACTCCTGCCCGGCGCTATGCCGGGCCTAGCAACACGAATATTTATACAAGTAATATTCATAGCACAGACAGTTGAGCATTGGATTTCTTATAAAATATAGGAGACCGAAGATGTATTGGAAACCGATAAAAGCTCCCGGCCTGACGCCAGACCGGAGTTTTTAGAGGTCCCCACCGCATACGACCCACAGGGTATAACAGTATATCTTGCAGCTTCCGTCCCCGCGTCATTCTGAAGAGTCGCGAGACAGAGAGACGTCTTGAGTACTCTCTCCTCGCTCTGTTCTGGATGCCGGGCTTCGTTTCAGGACGGAATAGTTGCAGTTGATTATATTATAAATTGTATTGTAGATTTGGGATTCAATGAATAGACATTCTGTTCGGAGGAAATCGTATGACATCTGCCAGAAGGTCAAAACGGACTGACCGGCGATTGTGGCTGATCCTCGTTCTGTTGTTCTCTCTGCTGCTGACGCAGACCTCGCTCGCCTTCGCGGAGGACGCGGAGGCCGAGGCCAGCCCGGTGGCATACGAGGCGCGCGAGGGCTCGGCCAGCATCGTCGAGATCGTCCAGACAGACCCTTCCTCCTCCGACCCGGAAAGCACAGAGACGGTCAACGTTCTGGCCGCGCCTGAGACCTTTGAAAACGATCTGCCGTCTGTGACGGTGACAGAGACCTTTGTCACGCACGACAATTCGGACAAGGAGCCGGCTGAAAAGATCAAGGGACTGGAACCGACGGAAGCAAGCTATGTGCTGACCGAGAGCGGAGAGACGATACAGAAGGAAGACCAGGACAAGGTCGACCTCACCGACGCCGAGGTGACTTTAGAAATCAAGGACGACGGGACAGGCGCGCAGCCCGACCCGGAGAGCTCCGAGAACCCCGGCGAACCCCAGCAGCCTGAAATCACAATCGAACGTACCAGCGTTACCCCCACGGAAAATGCGATACAGAAGGCTGTGCTCCGCGCTTTGGAGAGCGTGGAACGCAGCACGCAGTCCATTGCCATCACCGTAGCGGCGGGAACCTACGAGGGCGATATCGAGATCGCGGCCTCGGACGAGCTTCTGCAAAAGCTCGGGGACAACAGCGCTTTTCAGCTCTGCATCCTTGCGGAGGGCTCCTACGAGCCGCCTGAGGATGGAGGGCTTATCGACTTGTCTGCGGTCAATGCCAACGCGGACACGACGGCCGTTATCAAGGGCAATATCCATATCGAGGGTCTGCGCGTCCTGCTGGCGGGTCTGTACCTCTCGCTTGAGAAGCAGCTTCAGCTCGGCAGCGACTCGGACGTCACCGTGTTCGGCACAGCAGGAGACGACGGTCTCAACGTCGTCATGCAGGGCGAGAACATCACCCTGACCGTGGACACCGGCGACGGGGACGATACCATCCAGCTCAGCACTGCCGCGGCGGACGCGGCAAACACGCGCGCCTCGGGCGAGACGCCCAAGGCTTCGCCTGCGCCGAACAGCGTCACGGCCGATCTCGGGGCGGGGAACGATACTATTGTAGTTAGCCATCAATACGGCGTCCTGCAGGGGACGATCAAAACCGGCGCGGGCGACGACAGCGTCGAGCTCTCGTCCGGCGGGGACGCCCTCGTCAGCGGCAAGGGCGGCAGCGCTTCGCTGCTCGTCAATCTCGGCGCGGGCGACGACTCGCTCACAGCCTCCTCGATGCTGGCCAAGGGCTTCACCGAGGTCACGCTGGAGGGCGGCGAAGGCGAGGACAGTCTGCTGCTCACCGGCGTGCTCGACAGCAGCGCCAGCAATCCTGTCACCGGCAGCATTGTAAAAGACAAGACAAAGAAGACCTATTCCGGCACCGTCGGGCTGCACGACTCGGCGGCGGGCGCGGCGGTCACGCTCCGCATCGGCGGCTTTGTCTCCCTCGCCGACGCGCTGGAGAACAAAACGACCGTGGAGCTGGACAATCTGGACGCCAAGAACATCCACTCCTTCACCAATTACGTATACAAAAAGAATACCATCAGCGCAAACAATGTCAACTGGTCTGGCAAGGATCTGATTCTGACCCGGCTGGAGCTGAACGGCAACACCGTCACCCTCGGCAGGGTCAACATCCCGGACGTCTGCCTTGACGTGAAGGCGAAAACCGTCACTGTCACCGACAAGGTGACAGCGCACACGATCCGCATTTCCGCGAGCGACGACGACACGCTCTTCGACTTCGGCGGCTCGGCTTCTCCCGAGGTCACGGCCATGGTCGGCGAAGAGAATCTCAGCGGCAGTCTGTTTGACTTCGCGGCCAACGCGAAGATCAAAGTGGAAGAAAAGGCCGAGCTCAACGCGCTCCTCGGCTCGGTGAAGCTCTCAGCGGCGATCGACCAGACGCACAGGCTGATCGATATCCTGCCTGAGCTGACAGAGGGGCTCAACTTCTTCAACATCAAGGTCGGCGACGCGATCATTGAGATCAAGGGGAAGATCGACGCCGCGGGCGATGTGAGCGTCAGCAGCGCGGCAAACGTCGATATGGAAGTGAGCAACGATAAGCTTGCTTCGCTCTTTGTACCCCTGGCCTTCGTCGTCGGCGTGACCGAGGCGAGCGTGGAGATCGAAAACGCGCGCATCCGCTCCAGCGGCAATGTCGAAGTGAGCGCGGATTCCGCCGTCTCGATGAAAGCCTCAGCGAATACCGGCAAGCTGCCCTTCTCTCTGGCCGTGGCTGTGGGCGTGAACGACGCCCACGCGCTCGTCGGCGGGACCAGCAGCATCGAAGCGAGCGGAAACGTTTCCCTGACGGCGAACGCTTCCACCACGGCAACGGCCAACGCGGGCCGCGGTGAGCTCTCGGGCAACGCCAGCGGCTATATCGCCATCGAAGTCGCGGTGCAGGACGCTTATGCCCGCGTGACGGATCAGGCGTCCATCACGGCCGGCGGCGACGTCACGGTAGAATCCAAGGCAAATCTCACCGGCAAAGCCATCGCCACCAGCGCCAAATCCGACGAGGAGAAGGCGTCCGAGGACGGCGGCGAGCAGGGTACGATCGCCAGCAGCCTCAAGAGCGTGCGCGACCTGCTCAAGACCATCGGCGGTCTGCTCCTCGACAAGGGCATGGAGACCGTCAGCAACAAGCTCAACGGCGTCTCCGAGCATGTGAGCGGCAAAGCCTACCGCGTCACGCTCAGCAATTCCGACAAGGGCACCGTCTCCGCCCCCGCCTCCGCGAACGGGCATACGGTGACGGAGGACAAGAGCTTCCAGGAGGGCGTGAGCTATTACACGCTCGAGCGCGGCAAATACGTCAAAGCCGACGTGCAGCCCAAGCCCGCCGGCGCGCAGAGCGGCGGCACGGCTCTGTACTACGGCGACCCGATCCCCGAAGATACCACCTATTATGTCGATTCGGAGCCCGTCCGTCTGGTGATCTCGCCGAACGAGGGCTACGCGGTCGACCATGTGGAAATCAAGTACCTGACGAAGGGCGCATCTGCGGAGACCGTCGTCAGCAGCGCGAATCTGAATAACGCCCTGAACCTCAAGAAGGATGAGGATGGCGCGTACAGCTTTACGATGCCGGATGTGGACGTCACCGTCACCGTCATCTACAAGGAGGGCAGCGCCGACGAGACGCCCGACGAGGAGAGCACCGACGCGGGTCTGAACGATCTCTTCAACGAGGCTGTCTCGGGTGCGGAGGAGGAAGAGGAGAAGGAGGAGAACTCCAGCTCGGCCACCGCGATCCCCGTGGAGATCAAGTACACGGACAGCTATGTGGCTGTCAACGAGAAACCCACCGGCGATTACTATACGAAGAAGGACGACGGGAGCTTCGAGCTTGTCACGGATACCGAAGCCCCGGCGGCGGAAGGAACCGTCTATTATGTGAGGCGCAGCGCCTTCGCTCTGACGAAGGATCTGCTCTTCCAGGACGGCGTGGACTACTATACCCGCAACGACGACGGCAGCTACACGAAGGCCGCCGTTACAGCGGATGCGGACGTAGAAGCAAACAAGTATTACGAGCGCCTCGGCGCGATCCTCACGAAGGTGACGAAGGCCGACGCGCTGCAGCAGATCAGCGTCATTGTGAACCCGGCCTCCGAGCAGGCTGTCACCGCCGTCACGGCGAGCTATATTTCCAAGTACGCCCCCGTGACCGAGAAGAGCTTCCAGGCGAATACCATCTATTTCCTGCTTGAGGACGGCAAGTACCTCCCGCAGACCGTCAAGGCCGGCGACGCGATCCCTGCCGGCAAGAGCTATTACATCATCAGCGACGAGGGGCGCAGCGTGACCGATACGATCACCGCTGACAGCACCGGCGCGTACAGCTACATCATTCCCAGCGGCGTCAGAGGCAGCGTCACCCTGAACGCGGCCTTCGGCGCGGCGTCCGGCGTCAGCGCCGCACAGCAGCAGGCCACGCCGGGCGACGCCTCCACCGCGCAGTCTGCGGGCGCGCTCGCGGGCGGCGTGAACCTCAACCGCAACGACGCCTCCGTGACCACCTCGGGCTCGATCCTCTCCGGCGGCACGGTATTCATCCGGGCATCCGGCGAGGCTGAGGCCGAGGTCAAGGCGGACGGCACCGCCGTCGCGCCGGACGCGGGTGAGCCCGACGACGGCCAGCAGCAGGGCGGTTCGCCCTCCGGTACCGTCGTCGTCACCGCAGCGCAGACGATCGTTCCCTATACCGTGTACCTCGCGCCCTCGCGCGGGGCGGGTCTGCACGCCGATTCGGAGACGGACGCCGCCAAAGGGCATTTTGTGCTCAGCGTCGTCTGCCCGGACGGGAAGTACTCGCGCGACGAGGGCAAAGTGAGCTTCAAGTACATCAATGCCGTCGGCAAGGAAGTCACCGCCGCGGCAAAGCTTGACACGGCCACCGGCAAGTACATTGTCGATCTTGCCGGCCTTACGATCAAGGAGGGCACGCAGGTCGACATCTATCTCCAGGATATCCCCAACGGCACGCCCGTCGAGGGAACGTATCTTGTCGGCAATACCGTCAAGGTCGAATCCACTCAGAACGGCTCTGTCAAGCGCCTGAGCGGCGCGGCCGACAGCGCGGTCTTCGCTTTCGCCATGGACGCCCGGGTCGGCTACGCCGTCAAGGGCGAGGCCGGTGAGAACGAGACGGCGAGCCCCTACCTCAGCTATGTCAAGACAGGCGCGAACGGCGCGGAGGAGACCGTGAAGATCGCGCTCAAGCACGATGCCAAGGGCAACTACTACTTCAAACCCGCCGAGCTCGAAGGACTCAAGCCCGGCACCGCGATCACGATCGGCGCGGAGTTCGTGCAGAACGACCGCAGCCTGGAGACGTCGATCCTCGCAGGCGGCGAAGCCGCGCCGAGCGCCGGTACGATCAGCTTTGAGGCGGATTCGCTCAGCCAGGCCGCGACGGAAGGGGAGGGCGCCTCTCCCGCCAAGGCGCAGGTCGGCAATACCGTGAGCTTCACGCTCTCGGCCGGTTCCACGAGCGAAAACCAGCGCGCCAAGGTGAAGCTGTCCTACACGCTCGACGGCAAGACTGTGGAAAAAGAGCTCACGGCCGACGACCAGGGCAAGTATTCCTTCGTTATGCCCGACGCGGATGTGACAGTCTCCGCCGATTTCTACAACCAGCACCACAGCTTCACGGTCGATCCGAGCGAGGACGTCAACAATGTCGTTCAGCTCAGCCAGACCCAGGCCGGCGCCGGACAGACCGTCGTCATCTCGCTCAGCGAGGACGCGGTCAAGGAGGGCAAGAAGCTCAGCGAGGTCAAGATAAAGGTCGGCCTCGATTATACCGTGCTCGACGCGGTCAAGAATCCCGACGGGACCTGGAGCTTCCAGATCCCGGCGCGTCTCAATGTGAACGGCGAGCAGTCGAATCTTGAGACCACGGCCTTCAGCTTCACCGTGATACCCAAGATCGAGGACAAGGCGATCGAGCTCAAGATCGCGAGTATGGTCAACGGCAGCATCACGCTCGCCAGCGACAAGGCGGACAAGGGCGAAACCGTCAGCTTCACCGTGACCCCGAACGACGGCTTCAAGATCCGACAGGGCAGCGTCGTTCTCGCGATCACCGCAAACGGCCAGACCACGACCGTCAACGCGACGGGGACCGGTCTGCAATACAGCGTGGTTCTGCCCGCCGATCTGGCGGACGGCGCCGTCACCGAGCTGCGCGCTGCCTTTGACGTCGGCATTCAGCCGGGCATGGGCAGCGGCCTGAACGGCAAGAGCACCGTCGCTGTCGGCGCGTCCGTCGCCGTCGGCGTCACTATCAACAACAACAAGGCCGTGGTGGAGAATGCCGGCATCGAGGCGCAGGGTCTCGAAATAGGCAGCAGCTCCAAGACCGGCTCCGAGGTCGTGGCCAAGGCTGGCTTCAGCTCCGCTGACATCGGCATCGGCGGCGCGGTGGCCGTGCAGGTCAATACGGTCAAGACCCTTGCGATCCTCGATAAGTCCGCCGAGGTCTCTCTCTCCGGCGGCAGCCTCGCCGTGACCGCGGCGGCGGACAACAGCTTTACCACCGAGGGCGACGCCTCGGGCAGCGGCCAGTCCAAGAGCCTCGGCGTGGGCGCGGGCATCGCCGTGTCCGTCTCCGGCGTCGAGACCAAGGCCGTCATCGACGACGGGGCCGATATCGACGTAAACGAGCCGCTCAGCGCGATCACGCTCTCTGCCACGACAAGCGATACCCAGTCCGTGACCGCGGCAGCCGGCTCCTCCGGCGGCATTTCCATCACGCCCGTGCTCTCGCTTCTTATCACGGGCGCCGATACCCTCGCCAAGATCGGCACGAGCAGCAGAAAGCTCAGCTGCCTCGGCGATCTCAGCGTCAAATCCGCAAGCAATCTCGACAGAACGCTCAGCGCAGACGCCTCCGCAGCCGGCGGCAGCGTCGCCGTGGGCGGCTCCTTCGCGGTCTCCGTGCTGCACGACAGCACGGTGTCCCGCCTCGACCGCAGCAGCAGCGCGAAGAACGTACGCGTCACCACCGCCGCGAAGAACCGCGAGCACTCCACCTCCAAGGCGGGCGCGAACGGCGCGGCGCAGTCCGGAGGCTCCGACTCCGGCGATTCCGACGGAGGTTCCGACTCAGGCTCATCGGACGGCGAGTCAGGGGCGGACAAACAACTCAGCGGTGTTCTCGAGGGCGGCGGGAAGCTCGCCGGGCACGTGAACGCGGGCGGCATTTCTCCCAGCTCCATCGGCAGCGACAACGCCAATAAGGAGAGCGCCTCCACCTCCGAGGGCGGCATCGCGATCGCCGCGGCTCTCGCGCTCAACATCCAGAGCATCGACGCGAGCGCCTATATCGGCGACGGGCTCAGCGTCTCCGCCAAGGCTGTTGAAGGCGAGGGCGGCGAGCTGACCGTCGCATCCGTCGCGCTCAACGAGAGCGGCATCATGGCCAACGGCAGCGCCAGCGAGGGCAAGATCGGCGTCGGGGTCGCGGTCGCGATCAACGTGGTGAAGTACTATAACCGCGCGATCATCGGCGACAGCAAGATCGAGGCCGACAGTCTGACCGTCAAGGCCGTCATGTTCGAGGAGCAGAGCGCGGGCGAGGAAGACGAGGAAGAGGACGATCCCGAGGACGGCTGGCTCAAGGGGCTGATCCGCAAGGCGATCACGAAGCTCGTCATGTCCATCGTCACCGAGGCGGGTCTTGCCGACCTCTTCCCGGAGAGCAGCGCGGACAAGCTCGGCGATATCATCAGCGGCGCGATCGAGGATGCCCTGAACGCCCTGCTGGACGGCACCGGCTTGCAGCAGATGCTCCAGAACAACCCCTACGAGCAGGTGCAGAAGAACATCGCGAACTTCGTCTCCCTGTTCCTCGGCATCCCGACGCAGATCGAAGAGACCGTACAGTCCTTCTTTGAAAACGCGGAAAACACCCTCAGCAAGGAAGCCATCAAGGCGGCCATGCCCGAGCTGCGCCAGGCGCTCATCGACTATCTCAAGACCGAAGCCTGGCCCACCGTGCAGCAGGCTATACTCGACAATATTCTCAGCATCGTCACCCCGCTCATTCAGGGCACCCTCCAGGTTCAGCCGGGTCAGCCTGTCCCCGACAAGGCGAGCATCGGCGAGACCGTCAAGAAGGCTTTCCTCGATGAGCCGGACGGCATTCTCATCAAGCTCAAGCTCAAGGAGAAGGTTCTCAACGACATCTACGGCAAGATCGCGGGTTTTGCCAAGGATCAGTGGGGCCTGACGATCCCCGAGCGCGATCAGCTCAGCAGCCAGACGCTCGAGCAGGCTGTCAAGGCGAAGCTCGAGGAGAAGCTGAACACCATCGTCGATACGGTCGTGGACACCCTGACCGACGGCATCTGCGACGTGGATCAGCTCGTGGAGTTCCTCAAGGGCAACGTCGCCGACAAGCTGCTGGCGAACCTCCAGGGCGCGGCCAGCGCGCTCGGCAGAGCGCTCACCAACGCGGCGCTCGACGAGATCAGCGGCATTCTCGGCGCGAAGCTCAGCGTCGAGGAGGAAGCGACCTCGCACCGCTTCACGACGCAGGCTATCGCCGGCGCGAGCGGCAAGAAGGTCGCTGTCGCGGGCTCCGTCTCCATTGCCGTCATCTTGGGCGACACCCAGGCGCTGATCGCGGGCAGCAGCCCCAACTCCAAGCACTCCGTTACAGTCACCGGCGATATGGCCGTGCTCGCGGAGGGCAACCAGATCGAAAAGACGACTGCCTCCGCCGCTGAGGACAGCCGTGGCGAAGCCAACGCCAATTTGAACGCGGGAGCGAACGACACGACCACCGGCGCGCAGACCGAGACCAAGGCGAGCACGATCAACGATATCGCGGGCGCTGTGATCCACATCGGCGCGGGCGGCAGCGGCAAGCTCCCCGAGCCCGACGCGCGCGTCGTGCAGCTCACGCCCGACCAGGGCAAAAAGATCCGCGACGTCAGCCTGAGCTTTATGAAGGCGGACGGGACGAAGATCACGCTGCCCGTCACGCTCAGCGACAAGAACCTGTTTACCGTACCGACGCTCACGACAGCGAACGGCCTGACCACCATTGAGATCGGCAGCAGCGGCTACACCGTGAAAGCCGGCACCAAGCTCGAGTATACCGTGCGTTTTGTCAGCGAGGGCACGGTGTCGAAGGACAACCTGGACGCGAGCTGGAACGGCAGCGGCGCTCTGAGCGTCGAGGCCGGAACAGCGAGCGCAAACAGCAAGGCCTATACCGTCAAGGTCGCGCCCCAGGAGGGCTACATTCTCAGGGAGAATACCCTGACGGTGGAGTATCTCGCGGGCAATACCCCGACCAGCTTGACCGTGATCCTCGGCGCAAACGAGCTCACCAACGGTCTGCCCATCACACTGCGCACCGACGAGAACGGCAAGAGCTTCCTGAAGGTCGCCACCGGCGAGGAGAAGGAGATCGCAGCCGACTCTCTCGTCAGCGTCAGCGCGGACTTCATCGGCAAGTATGTGCTCACCGTGGCGGGCGAGACCGGTCCGGCTCTCGCCGCAGCGGAGAAGAAGCAGAACACCGACGGCACCTATACCAATACTTATAACATCGGCACTGCCGGCAAGGTCAAGGTTCTGAACCTCGCCGCGGTGAGCGAGGGCGCGGAGTTCCACGGCGCTTACGAGGATCGTATCGCGGTCGTCGTGGTTCCCGCCGAGGGCTACGAGCTCAAGCAGATTCTGATGGCCTTCACCGCGGAGGGCGCGACCGAGCGCACGCAGAAGCTTGTCACCACCGATCCCTCCATCGTCGATCCCGACGGCGGCACGGCCTATCTGTTCTACCTGCCTCAGGCCGACACCCAGCTCCGTGTGAGCTTTGCGCAGAAGACCGCGCAGAGCCAGACGCAGCAGCAGAACCAGACCGCGAGCGGCAAGACCGTCGGCGTCGGCGCGGGCTTCGCGATGACCTACAGCGACCTGAACGTCGTCGCGGGCATCGGCGACAACCGCAGCGTCGAGGCCGGAACGCTGGATATCCGTTCCGAGTCCATCCACAATACCCAGACAGCCGGCGTCGCCGGTTCCGATCCCCTCGCGACGGCCTCCTCCGGCACGCAGAGCGAGACCGCGAAGGACGTCTCCCTCGACGCGAGCGTCGCCGTCACCGTCGTGAAGGACGAGGTCTCCGCGCTTGTCGGGCAGGGCGGCAGCATCAAAACCAAGGGCGGCGACACCATCGCCGTCGATCCCGAGGACCCGAACGGCGCGTTCGTGAGCTTCAATCTCCTCGCGCGCCAGAGCGTCAAATCGCTCACCAAATCCAGCTCCTTCGCCGCGGGCAGTTCCACGGCGGTCGGCGCGAGCGTCACGGTGAATATCATCAACGCCCGCGTCCGCACAGAGCTCATGAGCGAGCTCACGGCCTCCGGTTCCGCGAACCTCCTCGGCGAGAGCATGAGCTGCGACAACAGCGAAGCCCTGGCCACCGCGATCGGCGCGGATCTCGACCGCTACCTGAACAAGTTTGCCTCCGGCGTGCAGACGACGCAGGATACCGCCAACAAGCTCCTGCGCGGCGAGTATTTCAGCAGCAGCGGCGGCGGTCAGCAGCAGCAACAGCCGCCGACCAAGACCGGCGAGAAGCTCGATCTCACTCTCAACGAGAACAAAGAGAGTGAAGAGAAGACCGATCCCAACGCCAACCTGTCCTCGAACGTCCTGCGCACGCAGGGCGCCTCGCTCCCGGATACCAAGGGCGCGACCGATAGTGCGAACGAGGGCGTGAGCGAAGCCAACGGCGCGACGGATCAGAGCGTCGACGGCGCGAACGGCACCGAAGAGCAGAAGTTCCAGGTGGCGGCCGCCGTGGGCCTGAACATCACCGCGCACAAGGTGCTTGTCCGCATCGGCGCGCCAGTGCAAGCCTCCGCCGTGACGGCCGAGGCGCTCAACCGCGGCAACTTCCTCACCAAGGGCACGGGGCTTGCGATGAGCCTGGCCCAGAACGCAAACTCCATCGCGGCCGGCGTCTCCGTCAGTGTTGACAGAAACGAGAGCATCCTCGAAGTGAGCGGCGATGTGAAAGCGACGGACAAGGCCGGAAACCGCGGCGATCTCACGCTCAAGGCGACCACGACGCAGAATATGGACGGCGTATACCGCGGTCTGCTCGCGGCGCAGTCCCTGGCCGGCGCGGTCAGCGGCAACGGCAAGGTCTCCATCGCGGGCAGCATCTCCGTCGTGGTGAACAAGGCCGTGACGGCTGTGCGCGTCCTCAGCACCAAGACCGCTCCCGTCGAGCTCGAGGGCGAGCGGCTGGTGATCCAGAGCTACGATAAGACGAAGCTTGCCATCCGCGCAGGCGGCGTCAGCGTGTCCAAGGGCTCCGACGTCGGCGTCGGCATGGCGATCGCCGTGATCGCCGCGAAGGACGCCGTGGAAGTCAAGCTCGGCGACGGCGTTTCGATCAGGGGCGCGAGCCTGGAGATCAACGCCGAGAAGGCGCGCGTCGATTTCAGCGATTTCGAGAGCGCGGTCGGCGTGCAGCGCTTCCTCACCGATACCTCCGAGCTCAGCGCGGAGGAGAAGGAGAGAGCCGACAAGGGCATGATCAACCTCGACCGCGACAAGGACGACGAGGACTCCAGCTATCAGATCGAGATCAACGTCACGACTGAGGACGCTGTGGGCATGGTGGACGCGCTGAACGTCCTCACCTCGACGAACTACTATCTCGAGGCGGTCGCGGGCTCCATCATGGGCAGCGCGAACCAGAACAGCAAGGCTTCCGTCGCGGGAAGCATCGCGGTGCTCTATTTTGAGAACAGCGTCAGCGCCCTGCTCGGCGATTCGATCAGCATCGTGCTTGACGGCTGCAAGTATGAAGTCTACACTGACTCGAAGGGCAATCTGTACTATGTCCTTGACGGCGCGGTCTACGAAGAGGCGGAAAACGGCACCATGGCCGAAACCGCGCTTACGGCGGACATGTTCGGGGCTGCTCCCGAGGCCGAAGAGGAAGAGATCGACGGCGTAAAGTACACGGTCTACAAGATCGGCAGCGAGACCTTCTACGTCTACAACACACGCATCTATGAGATGAAGGCGGGCAAGCTCGAGCGCAGCGGGAAGCTGACCTGGGCCATCCTGGACGGCGGCAGCAAGACCGACGACACGATGGTGCGCGGCATGCTCCTGCGCGCGGCGGACGACGCAAACGTCCGCGTCCTTGCGGGCTCGCTGAGCGTCGCGCCCTCCAAGGCGGGTGTGGGTCTGACCCTGGCCTGGCTCATGAACCAGGATAAGGTGGCCTCCGGTATCGGCAGCGGCGCGAGCGTCAGCGTGAACGCGGGCCGCTATGACCAGCAGGCCGCAATGAACCTCGACGTCATGCTCGTCACGGTCGCGGCCTCCGCCTCGACCAGCGCGCAGTCCTCCTTCACGCTCGGCGGCGCGCTCAACGTCGTCACCGCCAACAACAAGGCGGAGGCGCGCGTGGGCGAGGGCAGCAGCATCACAGCCGCTGAGGACGCCCTTGTTCTCAGCAGCGTGGACAGCGACATTCTTCTCGTCTCTCTGTCCGCCTCAGGCAGCGCGGGCAAGGTCGCGGCCGGCGGTACGATCGCCGTCGTGGTCGACCTCGCTTCCGCGAAGACCGAGATCGGCAGCGGCGCGACCGTCAGAAGCACGGGCGGCAGCGTGACCGTGGAGAGCGACAACCGCGAGCGCGCGATCAACGTCCTGGCCTCCGCCTCCGCCGCCCCGAGCGGCACAGTCTCCGTGGCCGGTACGATCGGCGTCCTGGTCTCCAAGACCTCCGCGCTTGCGAAGGTGGGCGACAACGCCTCCCTGCTCGCGAAAAAGGACGTCAACGTCCTCACCAACAGCTCCAGCACCCTGATCGAGATCGCGGCGGCTGTCAGCATCGGCGGCAGCAGCGCGGCGGTCGGCGCGACCGTCATGGTCAACGTCCTGCTCCGCAAGGCGGCGGTCGAGCTCGGCGAGAACGTCACCGTCAGCGCCGAGGAGGGCAATGCGCTCTTCCAGACCGCCGGCGACAATCTCAGCATTATGCTCGCTTTCGCGGCCTCCGGCGGCTCGGGCAGCGCGATCTCCGGCACCATCCCCGCTCTTGTGGAAAAAACCGAGCTCTCCACGGCGATCGGGCAGGGGAGCGCGGTCACGGCCGGCGATTCGATCGGCGTCATCAGCGATCTCCAGAATATGATCTTCATGTTCGCGGGCGGCATCACCGTCGCGACCGGCTCTGCCGGCGTCGGCGCGACGATCGGCACGGTCGTCCTGCTCGCGAGCGTCAACACCCATGTGGCCGAGAATGCGCAGCTCACATCCCGCGTCAGACGCAGCGGCAGCGGCATTCAGAGCGAATCCAACCGCAGCGGCAAGCGGCGCGGCGTCATCGTCGGCGCTTACGGGGACGAGATCGTCGTCTCCGCGGGCGTGGCGGCGGGCTACGCGAGCTCCGCGGCCGTGAACGGCACGATCATCACCCTGGTCGTTCAGAACAAGGTCAGAACGCAGGTCGCCTCCGGCGTCGTGATCACCGTCGCCTCCGATGAGGACGACGGCGACACGGGCGACGCCGCCATAGGAGCGGAGGATCACTCACTGCTCTTCGGCTTTGCCGGCGCGCTCGCCGTCTCGTCCAACTCGGGCGTCGGCGCGACTGTCGCGACCATCGTCTTCCTCAAGACCGTGGAAGCGAGTGTCGATTCCGGCTGCGTCATCAGCGTCTCCGGCGGCGTCGAAGTCAAGGCGGACGACAGCAGCATCCTGATCCTGCTTGCCCTCGGCTTCGCGGGCGGCTCGACGGCCGGCATTGCGGGCGATCTGAACGCCATGGTCTTCACCGACACGACGACCGCCTCTCTCGGCGGCAGCGTGACGGCGGCGGACTCTATCAGCGTCAAGGCGAGCTCTGACAACAAGCTCGTCAACATCGCCGCGGGCGTCGCGGTCAGCGGGACCACCAGCGTTGCCGCCGTCGCGATCGTCACCTACTTCCAGGGCAAGACGACGGCTCGCGTCCTCGACGGCGCCAGCCTCAAGACCACGAACGAGGCCGCCGGCGATATCGAAGTCAAGGCCAACTCCAAAGAGCTTGTCACGGCGGACGCGGTCGGGCTCTCCGGCAGCGGCACCGCTGCCATCGGCGGCACGCTCGACGTGATCATCACCACGCTTACCACGAAGGCTCTGACCGGCAGCAACGTCAAGGTCGAGGCCGCGGGAGACTTCACCGTCGAGGCCAACGACGATTACGATCTCATCGCCGTCGTCGTGACGGCGGCGGTGTCCGGCACCGCCGGCGTGGGCGTCACCGCTCTCGTCAGCGTGAGTCTCGGCACCGTCTCCGCCACCATCGGTGCGAACAACGAGATCAAAGCGAAGAATGTAGCCGTCAAGGCTCTCGACAACCGGCTCCTGGTCGCCGCGGAGGCCAATGTCTCCATCGGCGGCGCGGGCGCGGGCGTCGGCATCACGCTCTCCGTGATCGTGGCCGGCTGTCTGATGACTCAGGACGCGCACGATTCCCTCTTCAGCGGTCTCAATCCCATCGAGCAGCTCCGCGCGGCTTTCAGCAGCTCCAACAGCTCCGCGAGCGCGGCCAAGCCCGATGAAGACGAGATGGAGGAGGTTCTGGCCGGTGACGGGCAGCACCCCGGCAGCGAGGACTACAACTCCTACGGCCAGGGCGGCGCGACCACCGACAACCCGGACAACGAAACGCTCTATGTCAAACGCAGCAGCGACGGCGTGGATTACTATGTGGTCTACGACGCTGCGCAGCATGACAAGGACGAGCAGAAGTACACCTACGACGCATCCACGGACAGCTACGTCCCCGCGGCGACAAGCTACGATACGGAGATGTTCAAGGATACGGCCGAGGGCGCCAACGGCACCGAGTTCTCCGCGAAACGGGCCGGCGGCTATCGCAACGCCATTTCCGCCATTGTGGGAACGGGCAGCAGTATCACGGCCGAGAACAATATCGACGTGCTCGCCGCGGATACTCTGAACACCATCTTCCTCTCCGGCACCATCGCGGTCGGCGCGTGCGCCGGCGTGGGCGTGGGTCTCTCGGTAGCGGTGCTGTTCTCCAATGTCGTCGCGCAGGTCGAGGACGACGCGGTGCTGAGCGCCGACGGCGTGATCACCGTGCGCGCCAGCTCCGGCTCCCGCAAGGATCTGAACACCGACGACGGGCTCAACAAGCTCTCCGGGAAAAACGAAAACAATCCCTTTACGCTCTCCGATATCTTCTCTGTCAACGCCAAGGCCAACGAGGACAGCGGAGCTGACGAGGAGACCAGAAGCAAGTCTTCCGTGCGCCTGGTTTCCGTGACGATGTCCGGCGGCACCGCGGGCGTGGGCGTCAGCGGCGCGCTGCTGATGGTCTTCTCCGAAGTGGAGGCCATCATGGAAGGCGACGTCGCAAAGGCCGGCGGCCTCAAGGTCGGCGCGGAGATGGACTTCGGCAAGGTTCTGGCCGTGAACCTGGGCGTCGGCGCCGGCGTGGCCGGAGTCAACGTCTCCCTCGCCATGGCCTTCTATCATGGCAAGGCCAGCGCCTCCGTCCAGGGCGACGCCGTGCTGCGCAATGTCTCCGGCAGCATCCAGGTCAGCACCACCGGTTCGACCCGCGCGATCACCGCCTCCGCCGCGCTCGCGGCCGGGGCCGTGGGCGTCAACGCCTGCATGGTCGCGACGGTCAACCGCACCGTCGTCCGCAGCTTCATCGGCAAGGACGTCACGGTCGACTCTCCCAAGGCGGCAGTGAGCGTGTCTCACAAGTTCCACGGCGAGGCGGACGCGGTGATCATCTCCCTGGCCGCCGGCGCTGTGGGCGTGGGCGTCACCGTGGCGATCGTCATCAATATGCTCGACGCGATCTCTTATGTCGGCGTGGAGCCGGGAAGGTCCGGTACGGCGACCGGCTCTGTCACCGCGAAGAGCCTGACAATTCAGGGCGAAGCCGACGGCGATTCCAACGTTATCAGCAGCGCGGTCGGCGGCGGCGCCGTCGCGGTCAACGCGCTCGTGGCGCTCAGCCTGAACTTCGTCAACAACAAGGCGTCCTTCCGGCACATGGACGCGACCATCTCGGGCGAGATGGCGGTCACCGCCATCCTCACGGGCGAGGCGAAGGTCATCAGCACCTCCGTCGCAGCCGGTGCGGTCGCCGTCGGCGCCTCGGTGGACGTGGCGTACATCGGCAGCACGAACCTCGCGCTTGTCGATCTCACGGACGCCGTGCTCAGCGCCGGCAGCCTCTGCGTACAGGCTGGTACGGAAGACAAGCCCAGCAATCCCCAGGCGACCGTGCTCGGTATTACGGGCGGCGCCGGCGGCGTGGCCGCGAACTTCAACGTCGGCCTTGCGATCAATTCCGAGAAGAACCTCGCGCAGCTCACGGGCTCGAGCGGAACGCTCACCATCACCGGTAACGAGACGCTCCGCGTGCTCGCGAACGGCCGCGGCAAAGCCTACGCCGGCCTCTTCAGCGCGGCGGTGGGCGGCGCTTCGGTCAACATCTCGCTCGCGATCTGCCTGCTCTTCTACGAGCAGCAGGCGTCCGTCAGCTTCCTCGGCACGATCGACGCGCCCAACAGCGATATCGAGGTCATCTCCACGCAGAATAACGGCAGCGGCAAGCTCAACGGCTACACCTTCTCCGCCACGGTGAAGGATGTTACCCTGAGCGCCACCATCACCTTCGGCGACAAGATGGCGAAGGCCTTCCTCTTTACCGCGGGCGCGGGTCTGCTGACCGTGGCGGCCAACGCCGCAGTGGCGGTCTGCGATGCGCGCAATATCGCCTCGCTCAGCGTCAAGGACGTTACGGCGAAGGACGTGACCGTGAATGGCGGCGGCAGATCACTCGCCGAGGTCGTGATCGACAACGTGGCTCTCGGCGCGGCGAGCGTCGGCGTCATGACGGGCTTCGCCTACGCGAGAGGCCGCTTCGAGGCGCTGATGGACGTGGCGCAGGACGGCGTCGTGAATGTCAGGAGCATCACCGTCACCAATAACAGCGCTTCCGACGCTGTTGCGAACATCACTCCCGCTCTGGGCGGCCTGGACGTCTCGCTCGTGAACGTCGGCGTCAATACCGCCGTCGCACTCAACAGCACCAGGATCAACTCCGGTCTCACCGGCGAGGGTACGGTCAACGCTTCCGGCGCGGTCAGCGTCAACGCCAACGGCGCGTCGCACGCCGTAGCCAAGGTCAACACGCCGACGCTGTCCGCCTCCGTAGTCAGCATCACGGCGAACTTCACCATCGCGATCAACCGCACGGAGCAGGTGAGCGTCATCCGCGGCGTAGACGTCACGGCAGAGTCGGTGACGATGCTGTCCGATCTCAACGCCTACGAGAATACAAACGGCGCGCTCGCGACCGTCGGCGCCGCCAACAGCAGCGGCCTCAAGGTCAGCTATGCCAGCGGCAGCGCGAACCTCGCGCTCGCGGACTTCCGGGCCGTGAACCACGCCTGGACGGACGGGGCGGCCTTTGATCTGACCGGCAACCTCGACGTGCAGGTCAACAGCAGCTCCGACGCCCTGGCCCGCGTCGAGACCACCAACAGCCTCGGGTTCTACTCCGCGTCGCTGACGGTCGTCTACAGCTATGCCAGCGGCAGCTTCAAGGCCAGCGTCAACGCAGGCAGCAGAAAGGTGCGCGCAGCGAACATCTATGTGCGCAACAACTATGAGGCGAAGACCGAGGCGGTCAGCGCGGCGGCCTCCGGCGGTGTGAGCGCGTCGCTCATCAGCGCCGGCGCGAATATCGCGCTCGCGACGGTCGAGCCCACGGCGGTGGCGTCTCTCGACGGCGAAGGCGGAGAGGCGGAAGCCGCCGGGTCAACGGACAGCGCCGGGCACAGAGTTCCCGGCGAGGTGCTCGTGCTAGTCAATGGCGTCGGCAAGGCCAATGCGCGCTTTGAGAAGCCCGTGGCCGATATCAGCGTCGCCAACATCGCCGTCAGCGTCCTGATCGCCCATCTCACCGGCACGCAGACCGCGAGCGTCGGCGAGCTGGACGTCACGGCGGGCAGCATGAGCGTCCTGTCCAAGTTCAATGAAAACTCCACCGACGTGGCGGCTGAGGCGCTCATCGGCGTCGGCGGCCACACGGACAATGCAAGCCTGAGCGTTTCCGGTCTGAGCGTTTCGGCCAACACGGCCTCCGCCAAGGCCAACTTCGGCGTGAAAGCCCTGGCGCAGAAGGCGTCCTTCCACATCGAGGGCAAGCTTATCGTCAGCGCTGCTGGCAGCGCCATCGCGCACGCGGGCATCGCCAAGGCCGGCGTGACGATCGAGCTTGTCGGCGTAGGTCTGAACATCTGCCTTGCCGAGGCCAACGGCAGCTTCGTGGCCGAAATGACCGAATCCGGCATGGTAGAGGCGGGCAGCCTCACCGTCACGAGCGACTATAAGGCCGCCGCCTACGCGGAGACCACACAGCCGCCCGACGGCGCGGACGTCACGCTGATCGGCGTCACGACCAATGTCGCGGAAGCCACGGTCGGCGCTGTGAGCCGTGCCGGCGTCAGCGGCAGCGGCAGCATGCACGTCGGCATCATCGTCGCCGGCGAGCGCCTGGGCGGTATCGTGAACATCCAGGCCAAGGGCGATATCGAGGCCAGAGCGGCTGTCGAAGAGTGCGCTGTGTCCATCAGCGGCCTCAAGGTCAGCGTCAACGTCGTGAAGACGCACCTCGCCGCCGATCAGATGGCCTACCTGAACCTCGAGGGCGAGGACAGCTGGGCCGGCGATGTGTACGTCCTTTCCGGCGTCAACGACGGCGATTCCGTCTATGCCAGCACCAATCCCCAGACGGGCTATCTCAATTACGTAAAAGCGAAATCCATGGCGACCACCGGCTGCCCGGTCGGTGAGGAGGGCTTTGCGCTCGAACTGATCGGCGTAGACGTAAACGTGGCGATCGCCGAATCGAAGACCTCCAACGCGGTCGAGATGCAAAACGGCAGCTATGCGCTGAAGTCTCTGAAGCTTGCGGCCAACACGGTCAGCTCTACCACAGCCCGCGCGCTCAATCCCTTCACCTTCGGGCTTGTCGCCATCGGCAGCATGTACACCGAGACCGAGAGCTCCGACCACGTCACGGCCGAGATGAACGGCGTGACCGTGACGGCGAGCAAGAGCGTCGAGGTGACAGCCAACGGCAAGGCGGCGGCCATGGCCAGAGCCGAATCGGGCGGCGGCATACAGCTCCTGGGCTCCAGCGTGAGCACCTCCGAGGCGCACGGCGCGATCGGCAGCCTCGACGGCAACAGGACGCAGACCGTCAGAGCCGGCGTCTCCGGCGGCGCTGTCACAGCGGGCGGCGACCTGACGGTTCTCGCTATGAACCGCGGGCAGGTTCGCGCTGAGGTCGAACGCGGTACCGAGCTCGGCGTCGCGGCCATCACGGCCGAGCTTCCGACGGTGAGCTACTACACCACGGAGACCTACGTCAAGGACGGGGCCAGGCTCAAGGCCGACGGCGCGGTGCTCATCAAGGCCGACGATCAGGGCAAGGCCGCGAGCGAGGTCTACGGCAGTTCCTACACGATCGGCGTCAATTCCGAGAAGACCTTCGGCGAGAACACGCTCATTACCTACAGCAATATCGAGATCGACGCTGAGATCCACGGCGGCGAAGGGCTCGACGTCCTGCTTGTGTCGAATGTGAACATGTCGGCCATCACCAGCACGAACGGCGGCGGCTTCACCATCGGCACCATGCTGCATGCATACAATACGCTCACGCGCAGCGGCAGCATCATTGTCAAGGGGAACTCGAAGCTCTCCGTGAACTTCGGCGATCTCAACATCATCAGTGCTCTCGGCGTTGAGGACTATATCCATACCGAGGCGCTCACGCATTCCGGCGGCGTCATCGCGGTCGGCCTGGCCGCGATCACCACGTCGATCAACAGCTCGTCTGAGGTCAGAGTGGAAGACGGCGCCAGCATCACAGCGCGCTTCTCCAAGGTGACGATAAGCAGCGACGTGTCCGAGCAGAGGGTTCACAGCTACGCCAAAGCGGACGCTTCCGGTCTCGGCGTCGCCCCGTTCACGCTCAATTATCTCAACGCAGCCCTGACCTCTTCGACCCTTGTGTCAGGCGCGTCGATCGAGGGGCGCTATGTACACATCGACTCCGTGATCAGCAAGCTGAAGATCTATGCCGGCAGCTATGCGAAGGGCTCGGCCTTTGCGGGCGAGGTCGTCTCCAAGAACGTCGTCACGACCACGCTCTGGTACAAGACCGACGTATCCGGTTCCACGATCATCGGACACGACGAGGCGAAGATCTACGCCTCCACGCTGCCCGAGTATGAGAGTGCGAATATCGAATCCACAGCCCACGTCCAGCTCAACGCGGTCGGCAACGCTGTCGCTTACGGCGACGAGAGAACCGAGGCCGACACGATCACAGTCTTTGACAACAACACCTATTACGGCGCGAACCTCGAGGTCAAGGCGACCAAGCTGACCGAAGGGCGCGTCAAGAACGACATGACGACCGGCGGCTTCATGATCCGCAAGGTAAACGGCGACGGCTACGGCTTCCGCAGCGACGACAGCTGCACGATCACCAATCCCGACCTGCGTCTCGGCGACGCGGCCTACGGCATCTTCATCGACGTCAGCGTACATGGCGGCGAGCTGGAGGTTCGCCAGGTTGGCTTTAGAAAGGAGGCCGTGATCTGGTCCGTCGGCGGCAAGACCATTACCTTCGATCCTATCTCCAACTATCTGCCCGGCTATGCCAATTTCTACGGCGACGTCGTCACCACCGACGGCAAGTCGGTTCTGGTCTATGACCAGAGGCGGCTGCCCCGCGTGGTCTTCACCAACACCACGGACTATGATCTCGTTCTAAGANNTCGTTCTAAGAGGCGTCACCTTTGAAAACACCGGCTATATCAATCCCCAGGTCTTTGTAAACGGGAAGCGCCAGAACTACGACATCTCCGATACCGACTATCGGCCGGAGTTCCGGGTCGAGACCAGCGGCAGCGGCAGCGTCAGGATCGAAGGTCTGATCCCGCTGTACAACGGCACGGTGAGCTTCCTCTGGACTGGCGGGACGGGCGGCAAGCTCGAGAGCGTCGGCAGCGTCGCTTCCACGACGATGGACGGCGTGGTCTGCCCGCTCTGGGCGCGCAATCTCATCGTGAGCGGCGCGGCTCAGGTCGGCTCCAACAGCGACGATCGCTTCTCCGCCTGGATCATGGCCGAGGACGGCACACCCGGCGCCGTCAGTGTGGACGCGGAGGGCATGATCTGGCTGCTGCTCACCGCGGCGCAGCTCATCCCCGTTGAGAGCATCCATGGCAATCTGCCCACGAGCAACGAGCTGACGCT
>LXOW01264644.1_pt1 | contig 27631 bp, 18 predicted proteins | sample 1368591 | NCBI WGS metagenome assembly LXOW01 (sample SAMN04884650, study PRJNA319009) | bovine gut metagenome | isolation source: Cow rumen | host: Bos taurus | place: Italy: Legnaro (PD) | collected 2014-07-09
CGGTCAGCCTTGGGCTCTACGACAGTGAAATTGTCAAACTCTGCATAGCCACCCTGCTTGCCCTTGTGATTGAAAGCAAAGAGGGCGTGGCGCGAGCCTTGGAAGGTGATGAGCTGATAGCTTAAAGGCATCTCACGGCCTATCTGGTGATAATCCTCGCCATTGAGCGAGTATTCATAGTGTGCCTGGTCATGGTCATAGTCACCTACCATGCGCAACCAAACTTTTTTGATGGTCCCGTCTGTTGCGGCGATACCTAAGGTCACAGTATCGTTGACAGCTTGTTCGAAACAGCGTAGATGCAGGCGAGAGTCATCCTTGGTGACACCAATCCACGAGCAGGGCACATTGATGTTACCCAGTCCGGCAACGTCGCCATCCTTCATACCTTGAACATAGAGTTCAACGGTAGCAATGCTGGTAGGTCCGATTACACGCTGTGTCAGTGTGTTGCGAGCCCACATCAGTTGTTCGGCAGGCATGGACTGCAGGCGCAGACGCCCTTTCTTCAGGCTCCATTTGCTGTCATCGGGATTGTGGTTCCACTGCCATACACGGCCCAGCATCTTGCCGTTGAAGTCCTCAGAGCGCTGATAGGGAGCGAAGGGTGTTGCTTGCTGCTGTGGCGCAGCAACAGACTGGATATTTGGCTTGAGCCATGTACGTGGAGCACGCCCAAGATTACCCTCCAGCCCCAGCATGGGCCAGCCGTCTTTCCACGTTATCGGTGCCAGTGTCACCGTACGACCGATGGAATGGAAGTCCATCATCAGCAAGGCCCACCACTGACCGCTCTGGTCTTCGATAATACCCCCTTGATGGATATTGGTACAAGCGGTAGCATCCTTGTCAACTCCAGGAATGCCAAATGGTGTTCCATCCTCACCAATGCGGTACTTCACATCCTGAGGCACCTGTGTCAGTGGAGCTGCATGATAGCCGAACGTCTCGTCGGCGGTGATAGTGATGGTCTCGTAAGGTCCCCAGATACTCTTGGAACGCGAACAGAGGGTTCGCCCGTTAGGTTTATAATCGGTAGAGATGAGGTAGTACATGCCATTAATCTTATACATGTGGTGTCCCTCTCCTACCGCATTACCCTCTGGAATGATGACACGCTCTGTTTCCTCTTTCGGTCCGCTCATGTCAGGTTTCAGTTCTGTGCACTTCACCTCTCCATAGCCATGAATGGCATATATCTTTCCATCGTCATCGAAAAGCACAGAAAGGTCGTAGATACGACCCTGCATGTTATGATGTTTCCACGGCCCCCGGATATCCTTTGAGGTATAACACTGGAGCCCCTTACCATTGATATTCGTAAAGACATAAAACTGGCCGTTGGCATAACGGATGGCTGGTGCCCACACCCCCTGCCCGTAAATCTCTTGATGGTTTTTCAATGAGAACGCATCATCGTCAAAGTCGAAACGGTCAAAGCAATAGCTGATGTTCTCCCAGTTTACCAAATCCTTGGAATGCAGGATGACAAGTCCTGGAACGGCATGCATCGTAGTACCTGCCAGATAGTAATCATCCCCCACACGAAGAATGTCCGGGTCAGAGAACTCGTCATAGAACAACGGATTCGTAAAGGTTCCATTTCCATTATCCGCAGTCCAAGAAGTCTGAGCACTTGCCGTAGCCAAATGAGTAATCGACGAAGTCGCTTTGACCTTGGTCAAAGAAATGAGAAAAGAGAAATGAGAAATGAAAATGAAAAATGAGAGAATGATTATACGCTTCATAACAATCAATTGTCTAATCGTTTTTTAAACGCTTTGTACTTTTAGGTCAAAGAATTATCAATTATCAATTAAATACGGCCAACCGTCAGCACTCCAACGGATGGGTTTCCGCACAAGTATTGAGGCTCCCTTATGGGCAATACTGTAGCCATGACAGATAAAGATGTCTTCACCATTGATGTGGTAGGCAGCACAATGACCTGCAGCCTCATACAGCTTCTTGTCACCTTCGAAGAAGATTGTGCCGCCACCCATCAGCATGTCTTTACCATCGCGGTCAAGATAAGGTCCGTCAACCTTCCGACTGCGTCCCACAGCAACCCTATAGTTGCTCTTCGAACCACGACAACAATAGTCCCACGATACAAAGAGATAATACCAACCATCGTGCTTAAATACGAATGGTGCCTCAATAGCGTTCGTACCTGCATACTTCGAGGTAGGATTGGGAACCGGATTCTTGAAAGCAGGATCATAACGGCGAGCTATTGTCCGTGGTTTTTCCCCGTTGGCTATATGCATCGTAGTATCGAGACGGACTATCTGGATACCATCCCAGAAAGAACCCCACGTCAACCACGGCTGGTCATTGTCATCAATCACGAAGTTAGGATCAATGGCATTCCAATTGTCGCGTTTCTCACGTGAGGAAACGATACATCCCTCGTCATCCCATAGTCCGTAAGCCAGTTTACGAGTAGAGAGCAATCCTATGGCAGAGCCATTCTTTCCGAAAGTAGAACAACTATATGCCAACCACCACTTTCCGTGCCACTGAATAACATCAGGAGCCCACACATGATGGTGGAAGCCAGGAACAGAGTCACGCGTCCACTGGGGAATGACAGACATCACCGGTTGGCGACGTATCGTCCATGTCTTACCATCACGGGACGTCATCTGCTGGATGCCCATGCCAGTACTATATATATAATAGGTACTGTCCTCAAAGGCCATCACAGGGTCATGAATAAAAGGTTGCTCTTGCTGTGCCACCGCAGTGGCACAGAGAGCAACCAAAACACTATATACTACTAATACCCTAAGCTTCATGCTGATTAGTTCTTCTTACCCCAATAGCTCTTGGAATTGTTAATTCCAGAATAAACTATGGTATGTTTACGAGGAGTTGCCTCCCAATCACACTCACGTTGAACTTTCAATTCCACACCATTAGCAGTCAACGTATTGGTAGAGGCATCGAAGCTCCATGTACCACCCTTCCAGATACCATCGGTGATAGAGCCATCAGCAGCAAAGGTCATCGTAGTAGATTCCTTCATCACACCGTATTGATAGCCCAAATCTATATGTTCCCAAGTACCTACAATCTCCTCCTTCGTGATAGCGACCTGAGGAACAGCAGCATAACGCTCAGGCATCACTACAGGCCAGCCAGAAGAAGTCCACTGGATACTACGGACACCACCCAACATGACAGCGTTGGGAGCCCAGTCGTCATAACCTACAGGGAAGCGCTGCTGTGAAGCATAGTACCAGTTGCCATTGCCATCATTGAAAACGGCACAGTGACTGATACCTACCCAGCCCTGATTATTTGCGAACTTATAGGGATGTGTCAGTACCGTTTCATTACCTGTATAGGTTCCGTCAATCGTAGCAGAACGCATCACACGGGTATTATAGGGTATTTCAAGGGCATCGTAAGCCATAAACAAGTAATAGTAGCCATCGTGATACACGACTTCAGGTCCTTCAGAAGCCTGCCAGCGATTACCTGCTTCACGAGTCCAAATCTGCTTACCATAGGCAGTCTCATTCTCTGCGCCCCATGGGTTAGGAAGCGGATCAACGATGGTCTTACCAGTCTCGGGGTTCAACTGTACAGCGGCAAAGCCAGAGTGCCATGAGCCATAGATGAGCCAATGTTGGCCTTCAGGAGTTATCACGAAAGTGGGGTCAATGGCATTGTACTTGAAGTAGCAGTTTGCCCAGTCATCGGGAGCAACCTTGTAATTGAGTTCCTTATCAGAATAGTTGGTGATGACAAAGCCCTTATCTTCCCAGATATTGGAAGCAGGATCAGCAGTTTCCATCATACCGATAAAGGCGCGCTCACTCCAAGTATTTGCACCGTCAATAGTGCCAGGCACAACAATACTGTAATACATACGATACAGACCGCTCTTAACTTTACGTACACAGGGTGCCCAGTAGCCATAGTCGTTGGGGTTGGCTGTAGAATTACCCAATCCCATATTCTTACGAATCTCATTCAACTTATCCATCACCCAGGCTGGAGTATTCGGCATGGTTGCACCTAAGTACTCCCAGTCCACCAAGTTGGCAGAGCGACGGGCATGGAAGTGACCATGACCTGCCTGTGGATCACCAAAACCAGCATCTGTGCAATACATATAATAGTACCCATCGTCTGCCTTCATGACAGAGGGATCGTGTACGTTGCCCAAATTCCACTGGCTACGCTTTTCCCAGGATGACACAGAACGATAGTCGTCAGGATAGGCTGGAGCTACCCAGTCATCAAGGTCTGATTGCGATTCCTTTGCCAGAGTGGTGAAATTCACCTCTTCAGAGTACACCACATTATTGTCTGTCTGTGCATAGCCACGCACATAATAAGTGGTGCTCTTGGAAAGAGAATGCAACATCAATGTCATGTTTGCCTGAGATCCAGGAACCTTAATGTCATTGATAGTAGGATTTGCCGAGGTAGAATAGCATATACCGCGGCTGGTGATGTGCGAACCTGTAGCCTTCACAGAGACCACAGCCGAAGTAGCACTGATGGCAGACACAGAAGGTGTGGAAACCTCCAATGGAGCACTTAACTCAGCGGTTTCGTTCTCGGTACAGGCTGTTGCCATCCTGTCTCTTATACNNGTTTCGTTCTCGGTACAGGCTGTTGCCATCATTCCGATGGCAAACAGCGCTATAAATTTAGAGATATATTTCATAATACAATTCCTTTAAATTATTATTCGAATACCAGATAACTGCCATCAACCGTGAAACGAGCATAAAAGTCGTCTGGATCGATGGTATTAATACCATTGTACTCCTGCGTATAAGTATTACCGTCTGTTCCGTACATAACAGCTTTCACATTGGCGGTACCATCACCGATGTTAGTAACCTGAACGGTCACCTTAGCACCATTCATTGCCTTGAGCCAAGCAGCCCATGCTGCCTCATCTGGACCAAAGCCACCAATTGGTGTACAAGCTGCATAGCCATCACCCCAGCCGAAGTTGTCGGCACGCAGTACTGCATACTCTGCATTGTTTTCTTTGCAAAGCACTGCCAAGAAATTGTTCCAGTTGGCACCACAAGAGCTATAGTTGGTAAAGTTGAAGGTACATACCGTATGCGGAGCTATCTTCACATTGGTAGAATGAGCTCCCCAGAACGGTGTAGAACAGTCTTGAGCACCCACTTCCTTGTCAAATACCAAGTGACTTCCATCAACGGTGAAGCGGAAGTAGAAGTTCTCCGGATCAACTGTATTGATACCAATGTATTCCTGCGTATAAGTCTTGCCGTCTGTTCCATACATAACAGCCTTCACATTGGCGGTACCATCGCCAACATTGGTAATATAAGCTGTCACTTTGGCACCATTCATTGCCTTGAGCCAGGCTGCCCATGCAGCCTCATCAGGACCAAAGCCACCAATAGGCGTACATGCTGCATAACCATCACCCCAGCCGAAGTTGTCGGCACGCAAAACAGCATATTCTGCATTATTGTCCTTGCAAAGAACTACCAAGAAGTTATTCCAGTTTGCACCACCAGAGGTATAATTGGTGAAGTTGACAACTTTTGTTTCCTTAGGCTCAACCTTGATATTGGCAGTATGATCACCCCAGAATGGTGTTGAGCAGTCTTCTGCACCAATGCTCAACGGAGTAGGTACGACAACGGTCTGTTCGAATGCAGAAAGCTCTTTAACAAGGCTGAAACCTTTGATAGCCATTACAGGTTTTTTGGCAATCTCACCCTTAGCCGTCTTGTTATATGCCGCAACAAGCGTCTTGGCTCCTAATGTTGTCATATCAGGTACAATGTCAACGGTCAGTTTCTTACCATCAATGGTCTTGATACCACCCTCACCGAAGTCAACCTCTGCGGTAACATTGGCCATAATTTCCTCGATGGTAGTACCAATGAGGTACTCGTCACTCACACCCTTCAGTGTCATTCTTACAGGCTCACTATCCTTAGAATCATCCACAGGGTCGATGTTCGACTCTATCACATTAACGAAAGATCCTTCAACACCTAAGGTAATACGGATGTTCTCGTTAGTCGGCTCCAAATTATGGGTCTCCAAGGCTGCATGGGTATAGGTCTTGGTGCACTTCTCTCCCTCCATCGTGATTTTCAAGCCACCATCAGCACGATCTACCGTTACCATAACCAGACCATTCATATTCTGTACTGTGGGATCGATATCATCAGCGCCTGATGAATTCGTAAAGTTGGCAGAAATATTAGCGGCTCTGTCTTCTGCGGTAAACATGGTCTTATCGTCAGTGCCCCATTCTGAGTTCTTGGTCAAGTCATTATCAAAACGCATAACACCATACTCAAAATAGCCTGATCCACGAGGATTGATACTTACATCATTTGTGATGACAACATAGAAATTCTTGTAATATTTATTGTCAGGATTGACAGTGAGGTCAACCAACATTTCCAGTTTGCCACCTGCTGGTACAACATGAGACTTACCCAGTGTCCAGAAGGGAGAATTAAGGGCCGTAGAACCAATATTATACAAGCCTGCATCTGGTGTTCTTGCATTAGCGATAGAATCGAGCTTGCTTTCGAGCCAGTCAGGAGCGCCGACCTTATAGAGTTCCGAGCCTTCACAACCCGTTAGCATCAACAATGCGAGCATTGCCATGCAAAGGCCTGATACTACTTTATTTAGCTTTTTCATAATTGTTTTCTGTTTTATAATTTAAATAATCTTCATTGAAGAACAGTTACAGGACGTACAGTCCACCCTTTGCTCTTGAAGTATTCTGAGTTATCAGTGCTATAGTTAGCTGAATTTCCGTCCAAATTTGGATTTTGACTCGTAATAGACTGTACGATAGGCAGGAACTCATGTCCTGGTGAATATGTGTCGAATGAACTCTTGATACGAGAATCCTTCGCTTTGTCTGCATAGCTTACAGAGTTCTTCACCTCCGACTTAATGTTTGTTCTGAGGAAAGTAGCATGCTCCTTCATCTGCTGCAGACGTCCCTCATCATAGAAGAAGCCCCAGCGCAGAAGATCGAAGCCACGACCATACTCACAACCGAACTCCTTCGGACGCTCTACGTTGGCAATCTGCTCGAAAAGTTTGTCTGCATTTCCTGCAAAGTCAGAGAGTTTCAGGTCTTCCAAATTAGCACGTTCACGAACAGCATTAATCCAGTCGATAGCCTGTTGTGTAGGACCATTCACCTCGTTCTCGCACTCGGCAGCACGCAACAACACGTCAGAATAGCGCATCAAACGCAAGTTGATACCATCACGCAGACCTACAACTATCTTGCTATACAATCCTGTACGCAGGTTGGTATGCTTGGCAACAGGCAGTCCACCATTATTGTTATTGGTAACGATGTAGTCGGTAGCAGCCAACTTCGTCGTATAACACTTATTACCATATTCAAAGTCATCCCAGTCATCCTCATAGGTTCCAATAGTCCAATAGAGACGAGGATCGAGTTTTCCTTCAACGGTCTTCTCAGCCTTGAAGAGATCATACAGCCAGTTGGAAGCAGAGATATCAGCCCAACCACCAAAGTCGCCAGGACCGAAGTTACTCTCGATGGCAGAACCCTGTGTTGCATTAGGTGTTGTATTGACAGGTGTCCACTCTTCCTCGGTACCTTGAGAACCATAATCCAGGAACTGAATCTCGAACAGGCTCTCGGCATTGTTTTCATAAGCAGAACCTTCACGGAAGTTGTCGCCGTAGTTTTCCATCAGACGATAAGTACCATATTTCTTGTTACCACCATCACTAGTATTCAGGATATCCTTGAGAACGACAAGTGCCTCTGCGAACTTATGACGCTGCATCAGCACACGGGCATAGAAGCCTGCTGCAGAACCACAGGTAGCACGTCCCTGAGCCCACTGGTCACCCAAGTCACGCGTAGGCAACAAAGTCATGGCTGTGCTGAAATCTTTCTCAACCTGGTCTAGAACCTCGTCATAAGTTGAATTTCCAGCATACAAGTCATTGAGTGTCGCGTTGGCATCATAATGAATAATCAGCGGTGGGTTCTGGTAATATACAGCCAGGTTATAGTAAGCCAAACCGCGAATAAAATGTGCCTGACCCTTGATATATTTCATAGCCTCAGTCATCTTCACTCCATCTGCATCTGTTCTTTCCAGAATAAAGTTGCAGACATTAATAGTGTAATAATACTCACGCCAAGGCCACTCGGGAATATCCATCGTCACAGGAACAGTGAAATCGTCGAATGGCATGTACCATACCTGTGAAGAGTTCCAACACTCATCACCACGACAAACATCAATCATATAGCCCACACGTGCAAAGGAGCCCTCCATACGAAGGTGGTTATAGGCGGCAATAACGCTCTCCTCCAAGTCTTCAGCAGTATTACCGAAGGTATCGATGTTCTGCTGATTGGGATTCTCTACGTCCAGCTTACTGCTACACGAAGTGAACATGCCGATGCCCAACAACAGGGCAAGTGAAATTTTATGTAGTTTCATAATATGTTTACCTTATTATATATTAGAATGAGAAATGAAGTCCAAACATGAACGTACGAGGAGTTGGGAATGAACAATAGTTAAGACCTGGAGTCCATGTGCCACCAGCATAGTCAACATTGTATCCCTTGTATGCTGTAAATGTATGTACATTCTGAGCAGACACATAGGCACGAACACCACTTACAACACCTTTGAACCAAGAATCTGGGAAGTTATAGCCAAGTTCAATATTGGCAATCTTCCAGTAGGCAGCATTCTGAATCTTACGATCACTGAACAAATCGTTCCACTCAAGGGGAGCACCTGGATGGTTAATATAGGTGCGAGGAGTATTTGATATATAAGTCAAACCATCTTCTGACCAACGATTAGCCTCGCCTAAAGCAACATCCTTGTTCCAATAGCCATAGCCTCTATTTAAAGCATTATAAAGGTCATCTGCTACGCGATGTTTGAAGGTACCATAAGTTGCAACGGCAAGATCGAAATGCTTATATTCCAAACGGAAGCTCAAACCAAAGTTGCATTTTGCCAAGCCACTGCCTAAAACAGTCTGGTCGCGCTCATCGATAACACCATCCTCATTGATGTCTTTATACAGACAGTCACCAACCTGTGCACCCAACTGTGTAGCATGATCATCGAGGTCTGCCTGAGTACGGGCAATGCCTTCAAATACCCAACCATAGTGCTGACCAACTTCCTCACCCTCGCGAGTAATAGCTACACCATTAATTGACTCATGCTTACCATAGTTCAGTTTAGTAACACGGTTTCTCAAGGTGCTCAAGTTGGCACTGACCTGCCATTTCAAGGGGTGGTCGTTGTTACGATAGGTAGCAGAAAATTCGAAACCGCTGTTGTCCATCGTAGCAGCATTCATGGTAACAACGTTGGGGTTTCCATTTGATACACCAGCATTCAAAGGAATGGGAACGCCACAAAGAAGGTCTTCAGAGATATTCTTATACCACTCTGCAGTGAACTCCAAGCGATTATTCCACATAGCAATGTCGATACCTACGTTGGTTGTCTTCCTCTTTTCCCATGTTATATCCTTGTTGACAAGGGTAGAAACCGCAGAACCAGAAACAGGCGTATTACCGAAACTATACTTCATATTGATACGAGCCATTGTAGCCAAATACTGATACTCACCAATATTCTCATTACCAAGCACACCATAGCTGGCACGAATCTTGAACATATTAACGATGTTGCGATCGATGGGGAAGAACTCTTCCTTATCAAAACGCCAACCTACAGAGATGGAGGGGAACGTACCCCAACGAATGTCTTTCGACAAACGCGAACTACCATCACGACGGATTACAAACGAGAGCAGGTACTTTCCATCATAGTCATAGTTCAGACGACCAATGAAAGAAGTCAGAGTGTGTTTTGTCTCCAATGAAGAAGAATAGGTGTCTGCAGCATTCTGCAACTGCAGATAATAAGGCTCTGGGAACTGAACACCCCATCCGTCCAGTCTATCATGGTTCTCCACCTGATAGGTCTGACCAACCACTGCATTAATATGATGCAGTCCTATAGTACCATCATAGGTCAATGTATTCTCAATCAAGAAGTCAGAATAATTACGGGAAGTTTTTGTCAGACGCTCTTGAACTTTGTCCAAATAAATACGATTACTCTGAATCCAAGCAGAAGCCCAAACCTTGTCCTGAGCATGAGTCTTACTGTATGAAAGGTTCAACTTGTAGCTCAGTTTGTGATTCTTGCTTTCAAAGCCAATCATTTTCAGCAAGTCAACATCAGCTGAACCTGTAGCAAGCACACGGTCAACTTTTGTATTACGAGTCAGCAAATTGTTCATCAGCAAAGGGTTGGAAGCCGAGATGTCACCATGTATATTATCATAATAAACACCATAGCCATAAGCATCATAGTGATAAGCACTGGCAGAAGAAAGTTTATCATCCAAAATCCATGTTGTTGGGTCGTAAGCCTTAATGGTAGGTTGCATCAAAACTGTGGTAAACAGCACAGGATGCTGCTCACCATAAAGACCCTGAACGTATTCGTTGGCATTCGAAGCACTCAGATTGTCCTGATCAGAATGTGAATAGACAAGGCTGGTACGGAACTTAATGAACTTTGTCTCAAAAGTATTGTTCACGCGAGCTGTGAAACGCTCAAAGTTAGGACCGGCACCTTCCATAGCACCCTTCTGCTTGAAATAGTCGAGCGATACATTATAGGTATTGCTCTTACCACCACCACTCAGGCTGACATTGTGATTCATACGGGTTGCAGTCTTATATACTTCATCCATCCATTTGGTATTGGTGTCATCCATAAAGTGATATTTACCGTCTTCACCCATCTTGTAACCACCCGGCAGAGCAATATTAGAATTGAAACATGCATTGGCAAGATACTGACTATACTGATCGGCATTCATGACATCATAAGTATTCTTATCTATCTTATCAATACCAAAATAGCCAGTATAGTTAACCTTCAAAGGTTGTTCTTTCTGTCCATTCTTAGTGGTAATGATTACCACACCATTGGCAGCACGAGAACCATAGATAGCACCTGCAGATGCGTCCTTCAACACCTGAATGGTCTCGATGTCATTCGGAGAGAAGTCACGGATGGACGTACCCATAGGCACTCCATCAATCACATAAAGAGGTGATGTGTCACCGAAAGAACCGATACCACGAATACGAACTGCTGGGTCGGCACCAGGCTGACCATCAGAGGTAATCTGTACACCTGCAACCTTACCTTCCAGCATAGAAGAGATGTTAGAGTGTGATACTCGCTTCAGTTCGTCAGCATTAACAACAGCAACAGAACCGGTCAAGTCGGCCTTCTTCTGCGTACCATAACCCACAACAACTACTTGATCGAGTAGATGGGCATCAGACTCCAGCTGGATGGCTTCCAGAATAGCACGATTGCGCACAGCCACCTCACGGTCTTTGTAACCCACATAACTAATCACCAGTGTTGCATTGCCTGCAGCACTAATTTCAAAGTTACCGTCAATATCGGTAACAACACCCGACTGGACACCTTTAACCCTGACAGTGGCACCAATCAATGGTTCACCATCCTGATCAACAACTTGTCCCTTCACCTTTATGGTCTGTTGGGTCACCGTAGCGTTAACTGGCAGAGGGCAGACAGTAAGTCCTCCCGTCAGTCCCAACACGAGCATAACAGAGAATAAAGTTTGTTTTCTCATTGTTTTTTGTTTTAAAGTTAGAAAAATAATTAATAGTAATATGGCCGCAAAGATAGAAGATTTGTCGACACGATGGGTAGACAAAACGACAAATTAGGTGGACAAATTGTTATTTTGCCCACCTTTTACCTAATTTGTAGCCTATTTTATACTTATTTGTCCACCAAAGTCTCCTCCCCCGTGTAAGAGCTTGGACTATTGCCATAACGATGGGTAAAACAACGCGTGAAATATTTGGGGTCATTAAAACCAACCCGATATGCTATCTCTGTTATATTGCGGTTGCCTTGATTTTCCAATATCATTCTCTTGGCAACAGACAAGCGATAGTTTCTGATAAACTGGCCAGTGCTTTGACCTGTTTCTGCATTCAAGCGCTTAGAAAGGAGCGTACGGCTTACCCCTAAAGCCTCTGCTAGTTCAGCAATACCAAACTCGCTGTTCATGTAGTTCTGTTCCATCACCTCAGTGGCGCGCTCCATAAACGATTTCTTAGTACGCAGCACCTCCTGTTTATCAGCCTCTAAAGTGCGTCGATAACTTTTCTGCAGGCGTTCATGATTATCCAAAATGTTTTGAATACGCGACTGCAATTGTTCCGGATCATCAGACTCATCAAGAACACGACGAATGGGTTGTAACAGTTTCTCTGCTTCCTGTTGTCGCAACTTATCAATTCTCTGGCGATAAATCCATATTGCAACTCCAGCCAGCAGCAGAAACAGCAAAAGGACAAACCACCAACTCTTCCAGAAATAGGGAGCCACCACAATTTGAATACTGATAACGCTTTTTTCGGCATCAATACCGTCTGTATATTCAACCTCAAAGGTATATTTTCCAGGCTTTAGTGTAGTATAGCGTACCGAATTTTCAGTAGGGACCAATACCGTCCACTCGTCGTCAAACCCTTTCAAGCGGTAGCTGTAACGTCCTTGTGACTCGCCTCCGTAGGTCAAAGTAGAGAAACAAATGGAGAACGACTTGTTCGACTCATGAAGCCTGATGCAAGAAGCCTGAGAGATATCGGCATCCAAGATATCACTATTGGCCGCCGTCACTTCCTGATTATCCACCAACAGACGGGTAAAGGTTAAATGATTCGAGTACTGGATATCGGTATTCTCACCTTTTATCTCAGTCAGTCCGTCCAAACTACCCAGATATACAGTACCATCAGCCCCCTTTACTGCAGAGTTCCAATAAAAGCGCTGACATGGAAGACCGTCACGTTGACTATAATTATTAAAGGTACGCGTACGAGGGTTATACACCGACAGTCCATTATCTGTAGTAATCCAAAGCCTACCCTGCTCGTCCTCAACGATACCTTTTACGGCATTATTTGCAAGTCCGTCATCCGTCGTTAATACTTCAAAGGTCCATTTGCCATCGCCAGAAACCACTCTCTTATATAAGCCATAGCCATTAGACCCTAGCCACATGGTTCCATCACTAGCTTCACAGAAACAGCATATTTTGTCAACAACAGGAGACTCGGGGTTATTGAGCTTATTACGGAAAAGTCGATGAGAGAATGTCGTGGTTTTCAAGTTGACTACAAAAGCCCCTAAGAGACAACCTATCCACAAGTTGCCATCGCGGTCTATATGACTACCGATGCAACCTCGGATGGTACGGTTTCCCTTAAATGGATCTTTCAGCACACCAGTCTTCAGGTCATAATAGAACACGCCGTCATTACTTCCTATCCACAATGCGTCATGATACTTGTCGTAAGCCAACGATCCAATATAATTGGTCAGTGGGGCCATGTTTTCCGGCATCTTCACATGATGAACCTGGTCATGAGCAGACAAAGAAATATAATTAAGACCTCCACCCCACGACCCTATCCATAACCTGTCGTGGACATCAGGTTCCAACACCGACACAGAATTATATTTCAGGCCCAAGTCGAACATAGACCAATGGGTAAAGTTTTCGCCCCTACCCTCCTTTCTGTTCAAGCCGCCTTCCACAGTACCTGCCCATAATGAACCATCGGGTGCTGAATACATGGCATTCACAGGTCCTCGCGATAGTGATGTCACCTTATCTGACTGATGAACGTAATGTTGAAGCATCAGGGGTTTTGGTGACAATTTCACCACGCCAGCCGTTTCCGTACCTATCCATATCTGGCCTTCACGAACCATCAGGCAATGAACGAAATCACTTGGCATTGGTTCACCGACTGTTGAAGAATTCCAGTGTTCAAAGGTTCCACCCTGCTCGTCAAAAACGTCCATACCGCGAAGAGTTCCTACCAATAGCCGTCCGTCGGAAGCAACTGCTAAAGAGGACGCATGGTCATGCGACAAACTGGATGGACTGGCAGTATGTCGGTATGCCGAGAGTGTCTTCTGTTTTTGATTATAGGCATAAAGTCCCTGGTTGGTTGCAATCCAAACTGTCCAATTCCGTTTCAACAGATCTGTTATATAAAGCCCATGCAACTGTTGTATAGCAGGAGCGGTGCTTTTCTTTATTAATTTATCACCTGCCTCTACAAGGCGATAGAGCCCGTCCTCGATATTAATCCATACGGTGCCATTGCACTCAATATCACAGAGAGTAATGTCTGGAGTATTTCCATGATATCTGCAACGGCTGATATGGACCACATGACCCTCCTCATCGAAGGTATAACGAAACACACTGTCACGAGTTACTTGCCATAGACTGCCCTTCGAGTCACAATAAACCTTCACAGATTGTTGGCGGAGCCTATCACCAATATGGCTGTCGCCATAAGAAGGTGTCACACGGCTCATGGTACGCATGTCAATGACCACCGTTCCCTCGTCGAAAGCCACCCATAGCCGGCGATGCCCATCCTCTGCAAAACCCTTGCTGGAATTGCTGACCATCAGGCCTTTCGCCTCTAAGCGGTTAAACGAATAGCCGTCATACCTCACGACACCACCGCCATAGGTAGAAATCCATATAAACCCCTGGCTATCTGCAAAGACCTGATTAACGTTGTTATGAGGTAGTCCCGTGCTAAGATCCAAACACGTCATATTATACAGGTCGGTCAACACACTCTGTGCTGCCGATGTGCCTACAAAGAGGGAGAACAACCCGTATAATAAAAAAGTCTTTAGGTTCATCTTTCAAATTTCGGAACAAAGATAGTGTTTTTTGGTGATAATACCAAATGTTTATGTCTTTTTAGGGAAATTCCCCTCTCTGTTTAGGGAAAATCCTTTGTATAGTCATCATTTTCTTCCTAATTTTGCCGTTGAAAAATAAAAGAACTGTCGAACATTTTAAATAATAAAGCGATATGAAGAAGATGATGATAGCCCTGGTAGCAATGCTGGCAATGGCAGCAACGGGCAAGGCAATGAGCTACGAACAGGCACGCAACGAGGCTCTGTTCCTAACAGACAAGATGGCTTACGAGCTGAACTTGACGGACGAACAATACGAGGCTGCCTATGAGATTAATCTCGACTACTTGATGGGAGTGACCAGTTATGACGACGTGTATGGAAACTACTGGGAGCGTCGTAACCTGGACATGAGTTATATTCTGCTCGACTGGCAATGGCGCACCTTCTGCGCAGCAACCTATTTCTATCGTCCACTCTATTGGAGCGATGGTTTCTGGCACTTCGGCATCTACGCCCGCTATCCACACCGTGACTACTTCTATTTCGGTCGCCCAGTGTTCTACGCCAGCTATCGTGGTGGTCATGCCTGGCATGTAGTAGGCGGACGAGGCTATTACTATGGTCGTCGTGAGCATTTCCGCCCTGTAGGCCGTTCACATTTTGGCATGCTGGACCGTTGGAATCGTGGTGATTACCGCCATCATCATACCCATATTGGATATAGCAGGAATGGGTTCTCTGGAGGAATGCGCAATAGTTCTACCCGTACAACGGTGAATCGCAATCATGGCAGTTTCCATCATGGATCATCAAATGGCGGAGGTGGTTCCTTCGGAAACGGCAGAGATAGAAGTTATACAGGAGGTGGTTCCTTCGGTAACGGTAGAGATAGAAGTTACACAGGAGGAGGCTCATTCGACAATAACAGAGGAAGAAACTATACTGGAGGAGGCTCATTCGGAACTAGTAGTGGAAGAAGCCACACTGGTGGAGGTTCATTCAGCAGTGGCGCTACCCGTAGCAGCGGAGGTTCCTTTGGCGGAGGCCATCGCAGCGGGGGCAGCCAGGGCAGCGGTCACAGCAGCGGAGGCGGTGCTTTCGGCAGAGGCCGTTAGAATGCGCACCTCAGCGTTCATCATCCGCTGGACTTCTCGCATCGGACATTTAGCATAGACAGCTAAAACGGCTTTATTAAATATTCCATGACCTACAGCCACCACCTTTTTCCCAGGGTAGGTGGCTGTAATATATAATAGGAACGCGCGAGCCCTCAAGAGCAAGGCTTCTTCACTCTCTATATCATCAGGCCATACCTCTCCTTTTAGTTCTGGAATAAAGCGACCTGTAAATGATCCCCAGTCGCGTTCTCTTAACAAGGCAGTGGTATTCACCTCTAAATGGTGAGGCTGGGCTATATATTCTGCGGTCTGGACGGCACGATGTAAATCGCTAGCAATCACAGCATCTATTTGTTCTTCTGCCAACCGCGCTGCCACCTGTAGAGCCTGCTCCCTACCCTTCTCATTCAGCTCACCCTGCGTCTGTCCCTGCATGATTTGGCGAGCATTGTCGATAGTCTCGCCATGTCGTACTAGAAAAATTTTCGTTTTCATGGATGCAAAGATACAATTTTTTTATTATCTTTGCAGCATGTAACCATACAAAACTTAAGATGAAGATATTTCAGAGTTCTATTTTCCGTGCTATATGTGCCATTGTAGTTGGTGCATTGTTGATTAAATATCCAGACGATAGTGTAACGTGGCTCACCGTAGCCATTGGTGTTTTATTCCTGTTGTCAGGTATTATAGCCCTGATTGCATACATAAACGCCAAGAAGCATGCCAGTGAATACACTATTACCGATCGGGAAGGAAGAATCATTTCCGGCACACAACCCACCTTCCCCATCGTGGGAGCTGGCAGCATTATCCTGGGCTTGACCCTGGCGCTGACCCCTGGCATTTTCATTCATGGCCTAATGTATATACTAGGAGCCATCATGATATTAGGAGGTCTGAACCAGCTGATGGCTTTGATTTCCGCCCGCAGACTGGGTAACATCCCTTTCGCTTTTTGGATTGCCCCTTCATTGATACTGATTACTGGGCTTTTTGTCGTGCTAAAGCCCATGGATTCAACAGAAATCCCTCTGCTTATCCTTGGTTGGTGCTCACTGCTCTATGGAGTAACTGAAACCATCAACTCGTTCAAGATTCGAAGCATCCGTAAAGAAGCAGACCGCCAGCGTGATGAATTGGCACGTCAGCGGTCTGAGGAAGAGGCTAAAAATGCTGAGGAAATCTCTTCACACATTGGTAACGATTCCCTCGATAAAGGTCTTGAGGATGTGGATTCCAGTTCTGTTCTCATGACCCCAAGGGATAATTAAATCTGCAAACTTCTTTGTGGGTTCTATAAACTGCTCATGCATGGGCTTGAGCACTTTCTCGTAACGGTCGAGCACCATCTCGACCGTACGTCCACGTTCCACTACGTCACGACGGATGTTTCGGATGAGTCTTACGTCATCGTCCGTATCCACGAAAATCTTCAGGTCCATCATGTCACGTAGTTTCTTATAGTGCAACGTCATGATCCCCTCTAGGATAATGACAGGCTTGGGTTCCACATGAATAGTCTCCGGTAGTCGGTTGGAAATGATATACGAATAGGTTGGCTGTTCTATCGCCTCTCCGTTTTTCAACATCTTGATGTGCTCCGATAACAGTTTCCAGTCGAAGGCGTCAGGATGGTCGAAATTGATGGCTTTCCGCTCTTCGTCAGTTAGTCCTGTCGTATCGTTATAATACGAGTCAAGTGGAATAATGGCTGCACAATGAGGAGGCAGCACATTGGTAATTTTCTTCACGACGGTAGTCTTTCCTGAACCTGTACCGCCTGCTATTCCTATAATGGTCATCATCTTAAATGAGAAGTGTCAACGATTATTTTTGTTCCTTTACCACATAAACCAGTGTGGGCAAGTGGTCGCTATATCCATCGAGCCATACGCCACCGGCATGGGTTCTCAGGGTTCCACCCTTGTATTTTCCTTCCTGCTGGAACAGGTAGTCGCGACGGAATATCTGTGGCTGCCAGAATTTCAGCGTTGAGAAGTCACGCTGTCCCTTCTGATTCAGCAGAGAGTTAGAAAGGATAATCTGGTCGAAGAGATTCCATGCGCCGTCATACATCAGCGTTCCTGTTCCGCTGGCATGGATGTCCCAGAATGGATTATAGAGGTCGTTAGGTGCTGTGGCCTCTTCTATCTTACGCTTGGCTCCCAAGGCAACAGACATGGAAGGATCCTTCGGGTCGTCATTCATATCGCCCATGATGAAGAGCTTGACATTAGGATCATCCTGAATGAGAGAGTCTTTCACCACGCGAATCTGTTCGCCACCAAGTTCACGATAGTAAGAGGTTGCACCGCGTGAAGGCAAGTGGTTCACAATAATAGTCACATGCTCGTCGGCCAATGTACCACTGACAACCAGGAAACCACGGGTGGCACGTCCCTTGTCAATATCCTCCTGCTTCTTATATACATAAGGTACGAGCTTTACGTCACGAACAGTAAACAATGCAGGATTGTAAAGCAGACCGCAATCAACACCACGATAGTCAGGTCCCTCAATATGACAGAACTGGAAGTTGCGGGCTTTCAATGGTTCCTGATTGCAAAGGTCGGTCAGACACTTGGCATTCTCTACCTCCGAAACACCGATGGCAGCACATCCTACAAGAGGTAATTTATCTGTACCCATTTCAGACAACACACGCGCCATATTGCGCAACTTATGGGTGTACTTCAACCCCGACCATTTATTACGTCCATCGGGAAGATATTCATAATCATTATGGCCTGCATCGTGACACGTATCAAACAGATTTTCAAGGTTATAGAAGCCAATGGCATACACTGAAAACTTCTTCTCCTGCGCCTGTGCGTTCATTGTTCCTACCAGGAACATGACAGCGATAAAGGATATTAATTTTTTCATAGTCTTAAAGTTTTATGTGGCGAAGATAGGCATTTTTTTCGAAAAAAACTAATTTTTATAAAAAAAAACGCAAAAAGAGATACATTTTTACATTTTATTTGCTATCTTTGCAGCAAAACAATATATATTACAAAAACTATAATTCATTACTAAAAACAATTGTTATGCAGAAAAAGCTGAAACTAACCGTGATGGCACTCTGCTTCGCGCCAATGGCTTTCGCCCAAACTCCTGAAAAAACTGAAGAGGAGAAAGAGGCGACAAATGCCCTTGTGGACGAACAAGCTTTCACTTTCACGGAAGCTCAGTTGGGTGAAGACGATGATATGTCACAGAACGTGAGCATCATATCGTCTAACCAGAACGTCTATGCCTCACAAGTAGGCTTCACGTTCAGTCCTGTACGCTTCCGCTATCGTGCTTTGGGACAAAAGTACAATGAGATTTACATTAACGGAGCCTTGATGAACGACATGGAATCCGGTCAGTTCCGCTACGCATTGGTTGGTGGACTGAACCAACAGACCCGTGGCGTGGAAAACTCGCTTCCGTTTGAGTTCAACAACTTCTCTATGCCAGGTATGGCTGGCTCTAACAACTACGACTTCCGTCCCAGCCACATGGCTACAGGACAGCGTGTAACGTTGAGTGGTGCCAACCGCAACTACACGATTCGTGCCATGTACACCTACAACACGGGTCTGAGACCTGACGGATGGGCGTTTTCAGCCAATGTCACCTACCGATGGGCCGACATGAACACCTCTTACATTGACGGTACGTTCTACAATGCCCTTTCCTACTTCTTCGGAGCTGAGAAGAAGTTTGGAAACGGACATGCGCTGAGTGTCGTCACTTGGGGTAACCCGACAGAGCGTGCAGCCCAAGGTGCTGGTACGGACGAGATGTACTGGCTGGCCAACAGCAACTTCTACAATCCCAACTGGGGTTACCAGGATGGCAAGAAGCGCAGTTCTCGCGTAGTCAACGACTTCGCTCCTACCCTCATGCTGACTTGGGACTGGGACATCAACGACAAAACCAAGTTGACCACCTCACTGACAGGCCGTTATTCGTGGTACAAGAATACGAAGCTCAACTACAATGGCGGTGAGAACCCAGCCCCTGACTATTGGAAGAACATGCCTTCAAGCTATTATGATGTATGGAATGAGGACGACTTCTGGGGACGTACCCAAACTGGTTACAACGACTTTGAGTATGCCCGCATCTACCTGATGGACAGCAAGGCTAATCGCCAGATTAACTGGGACCGTCTGTACTATGCCAACCAGACGGGTAATCTCTCAGGTCGCGACGCAGCCTTCTTCGTACAGGCCAAGCACAACAACAACTTCAACATTGCACTTTCTTCATCCTTAAAGAAGGAACTGAGCAAGACTACTACATGGAACGTTGGACTGCAACTGGCTCACAACACTGGTATGCACTACCAGACTATGGAAGACTTGTTAGGAGCCAACACCTTCCACAACATCAACACCTATGCATTAGGAAAGTATTCTCCTACTGACGATCGCGTCCAGTACGACCTGAACAACCGCAATGCCGAGGTGAAGGAAGGCGACCGCTTTGGTTACGACTACAACCTCTTGGTTCGCAAGGCTCAGCTTTGGAGCAGTATGCGCTACAACAAGGGTTCCCTGCACTCATTTATTGCAGGTCGCATCGGTGGAACTACCATTCAGCGCGACGGTAAGATGCGTAACGGTATGGTGGCAGACTTCTCTTACGGAAAGAGTGATGCAGCCAAGTTCTTAGACGGTGGTGCTAAAGCAGGTCTGGCCTATAAGTTCGCTCCTGGCAACACCGTTACATTAGGTGCAGGCTTCGAGCTGAAGGCTCCACAGGCCCAGGCTGCTTTTGTTTCTCCAGAGATGTCCAACGACTTTGTGGACAACCTGAAGAACGAGAAGGTGTTCAGCTCAGAACTGGGCTATCAGTTTGAGACCAGTTGGTTGAAAGCCAATGTCAGCGGATATTACAACTACCTGACCGATGTTAGTGAATGGCAAAACTACTTTGACGATATCGAAGGAGCCTTCACCTACGTTTCCATGACAGGCATCAAGAAAGCCTACTACGGTTTGGAATGGGGTATCAAGATTAAGCTTAACTCCGCCTTCAGCATCCGTACCATCGGAACTATCAGCGAAGCCAAGAACATGAACAACTCCGCTGTACGTTTCATGAACTCTACAGAGGGAACATATCATGATGATATAGTATATAATAAGAACATGCGCGAGAGCGGAACCCCACTGTCAGCCTACAACCTGACGCTGAGCTATAGTTCAAAGGGATGGTTCATCGATGTATCAGGAAACTACTATCACCGCATCTATCTGAGCTATTCGCCAGTCTTCCGCTATCAAACAGCCTTAGAGGCACGTCAGCAGTCATGGACCCAGTTCTATGATGCCAACCACAACCAGCCCAACTTAGGCAACGACCCTTCCAAGTACATTGTTACTGGCGAACAGGTTTACTACACAGCTGCTCAGGCCGCACAGGACCCCAGCGTTCAGGAAGGTCAGTTACTCCCTGGTGTTATCGACCAGCAGAAGAGCAAGGGCGGTTTCATGCTCGACCTCTCCATCGGAAAGAGTATCCGCATGAAGAAAGGCCAGCTCAGCATCAACCTCTCGCTGTCTAATGTACTCAACAACACCAGTCTCTGCACAGGTGGTTACGAGCAAGGACGTATGAACTTCTCAGGAAGCAGAGATGCTGAAGGTAATGTCAGCGTTGGTTCTGCCCGTCTTTACAAGTTCGACAGGAACCCGAAGAAGTTCTATGCTTATGGAATTAACGGAATGCTCAATATCGGTTATAGATTCTAAAACTGTTACGATTATGAAAACTAAGAAATATATTCTTTTCGCACTGGCTGCACTGCTCACCGTCTCTTGCCACGACAATGGAAAGTGGGATGCACCAGACCCAGACACTGGTATGGCATCCGTTGGAAATCAGAACTTGATAGCTTCCAATCCCAAGACCATTGCTGAGATTAAGGCCATGTTCAGCACCGAAATCAAGGAAGGCGGTTTGAAGCAAGTGACTGAGCCCATGCAGATACAGGCTATCGTGGTAGGTAACGACGAGGGTGGAAACATCTACCAGTCGCTTTACATACAAGATGCTACAGGAGCTATCAGCCTCAGCATTGGACAAGCTGGTCTTTACGCTACTTTCCCTGTAGGACAGGCTGTACTGATTGAATTGAGGGGTCTCTACGTGGGAGGCTATGGTGAACAGCCCCAGATTGGCACTATCTACGAGAATCCCAAGAACGGCAATATCCAGACTGGTCGCATGAGCCGCTATGAGTGGATGAAGCACTACAAGCTCATCGAGTCCATTCCTGGCCTGGACCCAACTCCCATACCTGTTGTCAGCATGGGAGAACTTAATCTTGACAAGGACTGCTGCAAGCTTATCACCCTGAAGAATGTGGAAATCGCTGCAGCCGACGGTAAGGCTGTATTTGCACCCGACGATGGTAGTGTTACGCTGACCAGCAACTGTGCCAACCGTGACATTAAAGGTCTGAACAAAGTCGTGGTCCGCACCAGCACCTATGCCAAGTTTGCCAATACGGTTATGCCTACCGGAAAGGTAAACATCACAGGCATCGCCTCTCGCTTTGGCGAAACATGGCAGATTCTGATGCGTACAGGCGATGACATCACTCCCCTTCTACAGTAATAGCCCAATAACTATTCGTACTAACTAATGAACAATAAAAAGAATAACAATATGAAAAAGATTGCAAAACTTATGACGCTGGCCTTGGCAGTATTTGTACTGGCCAGTTGTGAGGACGTTCCGAGTCCCTATGGAACCGTCACCCCACCATCAAAACCATCAGAGGTCAATCCTACTGGTAATGGAACAGCGGATAACCCATTTAACGTTACTGCTGCTGTTGCAAAATGTAAAGAGATAGGTTCTACAGAATCTACCGAAAAATACTACGTTACAGGTGTTGTAGTAACCGCAGGTACTGCTGATGCTCAATACGGAAATGCCACTTTCGTAATTTCCGATGAGGGCAGCTCTGCCAAGTTCACATGTTTCCAGGTATTGGGTTCTGACGGTAAGAAGATGACCGCTGGTTTCATGTTCAACGTAGGCGACGTAGTCGTTGTATATGGTCCTATGTACAACTACAAGGGCAACACACCTGAAACCGCAGGTAAGGGTGCAGCTTACGTCGTTACCGTTAACGGAGAGAGAACTGACAAAGGCGACACTCCAACTCCTTCTGGTGATCCAAAGGGAACGGGAACAAAAGACGATCCGTTCAACATTGCCGCAGCAATTAATAAGTGTCAAGAAATCGGTACAACAGCATCTACAGATAAATATTATGTGAAAGGCTATGTTGTTAAAGGCGGTACTGTTTCTGGTGGTTACGGCAACGTAAGCTTTGATATGGCAGACTCGAAAGATGGAGGTGCTATTTTTAAAGCATTCCAAGTTGCAGGTACTGATGGCGAGAAACTGAAAGACGGCTATGAGGTTAAGGCAGGTTCTGAGGTTGTTGTCTATGGTCCAATCTATAACTATCAAGGTAACACACCTGAAACTGCAGGCAAGAGCGCTGCTCAGATTGTAACGATTGATGGTAAGCCGACCAGCGATTCTGGTGGTGACACACCAAGCGAAGAGACCAAGACCGCAACCATTGCAGAGTTCTTAGCTGCTCCTGTAAGTACTGACGTTTGGTATCAATTGACAGGAACAATTAAGAGCTTAAAAGATGGTGATCTGTACGGAAACTTTGACCTCGAAGACGAAACGGGTTCCGTATATGTTTATGGTCTGCTGTCTGAAAAGGGTGGAGCCAAGAAGAAATTCCAAGAGCTTGTAGCTGCTCAAGGCTTGCAGGCCGGTACCAAGATTACGATTATTGGAAACCGCGGTGAGTATAATGGAAATCCACAGGTACTGAATGCCTACTTTGTTAAAGTTGAGAGCGGTGGTGGCTCTGGTGGTGGCGACACTCCTTCAGGAGGTAATGACGGCTCTTTGGCTAAGCCTTTCACACCCGCTGAAGCCAATGCGTTCATTGCCACCTTAGCTGCTGACACTAACACTGATAAGGACTACTACATCAAGGGAAAACTGGTTGAGTATGCAAAGAATGGCGAGTTTAGTACCCAGTATGGTAACGCTTCATTCTATCTCTCTGCTGACGGCACGAAGAGTGGTGAGCAATTCTATGTATTCCGTACTCTCTACTTAGGTAATGTAAAATACACCGAAGGAACAACGCCAGTAGTTGGCGATGAAATCATCATCTGTGGACAATTGGTTAACTACAAGGGTAATACGCCAGAGACTGTACAAAATAAGAGCTACATTTATTCATTAAACGGCAATACTAAATAACACAAACACAGAATAACACTATCAAGGCTGCAAGACCGAAAGGCTTTGCAGCCTTTTTTGTAGTAATTATTAAAGAAAAATATTGCTAGCATTAAATCTAGCAATTGTAACCATTAATGGTAGCAATTGTTTCTATTAGGCAATAACCTGCCCTTATTCTCAAATAACATGCCCTTATTTCGCAATAACCCCTGGTTATCTAATAATACTCCGAAAGTATTGTGTAATACTCCGAAAGTAATTTTTATTTCTCCGGGAGTAATTTTTGTTACTCCGGAAGTATTATCAAAGCCTGCTATATTTCTAAATACTAAAAAAAACAAGAGAAAGATTTGGATAATCAGAAAAAACTTCGTACCTTTGCACCCTCAAAGTGTGAACTTATATAAATAACATTAAATAATTAACAAGTAAAATGAAAAAAGGTATTCATCCAGAAAACTATCGCCCCGTCGTGTTCAAGGACATGTCCAACGGCGATATGTTCCTNNGACACCGCTGGTCGTGTTGATAAGTTCATGAGCCGCTACGGTAAGGCTGCGAAGAAATAAATAATTTCACGCCGACAAGATCTAAGGCGCGTCGAAGGTAGTTGCATATGCCTTTGTACGCGCCTTTTTTAACTAACAACAAAAACAACAACAGCTATGAAAACCAAGAAACTAATAATCCTTTGCGTATGCGCCTTCATGTTGGCTGCATGCGGTGGCGACGAACCCACTGTAATCAAAGAAAAGACTCGTGATATCGATGATGGAACAAGTGCCAACATCAATAAAAACACAACTGGTCCTATAGAGGCCCAGACACGTTACGAATTTCCTAAATTGAAAGGTGGAAAGAGTGTGGTTGTGGTCCATAAGGCAAACATCAATTCTGGCGACGTAGGCGTAAACTACTGCGTAGAATGGGATACAGGCATTCATGCCCAGCGCTGGAGTTGTTGGCAGATGTATGGAGCCATTAACGCTAAATCTACAAGCAGATATTCAGCTAGCAACGACGGATCCTTGTCGCCAAGTTGTCAATATCCCAACGACCAAGATCTAGACCCTGCTTATCGATTGACTGCCGACCCGTACAAATATAATGGCTTTGACCACGGACACATCTGCCCTTCTGCAGACAGGCTTTGTTCCTATGAAGCCAATTATCAGACGTTCTTTATCACCAACATGCAGCCCCAGTATTCAAACTTTAATGGTAGTAACAGTAATAGTGCCATCAACCAAAGAAGTCCGTGGTACAGGCTCGAAGACAAGATACGCAACGACTGGGCACCTATCTGTGATACGATGTACGTCTGCAAAGGCGGCACCATTGACAAAAGCGAGAACATCTTGAAATATCTGACTGACCAAATTAATGGTCAGAACAAGATTCCAGTACCCAAATACTTCTTCGTTGCCATCTTTGCCAAAAAGGGTACCACCTATAAGGCTGTAGGCTTCTGGATGGAGCATATCGGTGAATATAGCAGCCAGCTACCTCTGTCAACCTACGCTATGAGCATTGACGATTTGGAAACAAAGACAGGCATAGATTTCTTCTGTAATCTGCCTGACAATGTAGAAGAAGCTGTTGAGAAGACCTACTCAGCGAGTGACTGGAAGGGGAATCTTCAATAAAAAAGATTAAAATACTTGGATATACGAAGGAAATGTCGTATCTTTGCTCTCTGAGTAAAGATACGATTTTTCTATTACACAATAATAACAAAAACAAAAATGAAGACAATTTACGATTTCTCTGTCAAGGACAGAAAAGGAAAAGATGTTTCACTAAAAGAGTATGCCAACGAAGTATTGCTGATTGTCAACACAGCAACCAAATGTGGCTTCACACCCCAATACGACGAGTTGGAGGCCCTGTACAAGAAGTACCACAGCCAGGGATTCGAGATTCTCGACTTCCCCTGCAACCAGTTTGGACAGCAGGCTCCTGGTACCGATGAGAGCATTCACGAGTTCTGTAAGCTGAACTTCGGCACCGAATTCCCACGATTCAAGAAAATCAAGGTAAACGGCGACGACGCTGATCCTTTGTATAAATTCCTGCAGGAGCAGAAGGGCTTTGCAGGCTGGGATCCTGAGCATAACCTGACTGCCATCCTCGACGACATGCTGTCAAAGGCTGACCCAGACTACAAACAGAAGCCCGACATCAAGTGGAACTTCACCAAATTCCTGATTAACAAGAAAGGACAGGTTGTAGCCCGTTTCGAACCCACCACCAGCTGCGCCGTGATTGAAGAGAAAATCAAAGAACTGTTGTAATCAGCTAATTATAATTTATCTAAATGGAAAAAGTAAAATGCCTGATTATCGGTAGTGGACCTGCTGGCTATACAGCAGCCATCTATGCCAGTCGAGCAAACCTGAGTCCCGTGGAATATAGTGGTATGCAGCCTGGCGGTCAGTTGACACAAACCACTGAGGTGGAGAACTTCCCTGGCTATCCACAAGGCGTGGATGGCAACCAGATGATGATGGACCTCAGAGAGCAGGCCGAACGCTTTGGTGCTGACATCCGCGATGGTTCTATCACCAAGGTGGATTTCTCACAACGTCCTTATAAACTATGGGCTGAGGACGGTACTGAACTAGAGGCAGACACGGTTATCATTGCCACGGGAGCCTCTGCCAAGTACCTAGGACTAGACGACGAGCGCAAATATAACGGACAGGGTGTCAGTGCTTGTGCCACATGCGATGGTTTCTTTTATCGCAAGAAGACTGTTGCCGTGGTAGGCGGTGGCGATACCGCTTGCGAGGATGCCCTCTACCTCAGCGAATTGGCCAAGAAAGTTTATCTCATCGTCCGCAAGCCTTTCCTCCGTGCCTCCAAGGTGATGCAAGAGCGTGTGAAGAATGCAGAAAACATTGAGATTCTCTTCGAGCATAACACCTTAGGACTATTTGGTGAGAATGGCGTAGAAGGTGCCCATCTGGTAAAGCGTAAGGGCGAACCCGACGAGGAAAAGGTAGATATTGCCATCGACGGATTCTTCCTGGCTATAGGCCACAAGCCCAACACCGACATCTTCAAGGAGTGGCTGGAAACGGACGAGGTGGGCTATCTGAAAAAGATAGACGGCACACCACGCACCAAGTTGGCTGGCATCTTTGTAGCTGGCGACTGTGCAGACCCTGTTTATCGCCAAGCCATCAGTGCAGCAGGCACAGGATGTCAGGCTGCTATTGAGGCAGAACGTTTCCTATTGGAACAAGCATAGCCCCATTTAAAATAGCATCATTAAACTATCGAGTCATTCTAGTTTAAATTCATAACAGGAAAAAGCCCCGCTTCACAGCGAGGCTTTTTCAATAAAAACTAAATTAATCAACCATAAACCTGTCTCTTATACACATCTGA
>LXOW01184099.1_pt1 | contig 27616 bp, 26 predicted proteins | sample 1368591 | NCBI WGS metagenome assembly LXOW01 (sample SAMN04884650, study PRJNA319009) | bovine gut metagenome | isolation source: Cow rumen | host: Bos taurus | place: Italy: Legnaro (PD) | collected 2014-07-09
AGATGTGTATAAGAGACAGATTGTTGAAGCAGGAAAATTTGCTGTTACTAAGGTTAAGATTGTTGGTGCTCCTAGTAAGTTAATGGCAGGAAAATCAACATATTTGGATACTGTTGTAAAACCTTCGAATGCTACAAATAAAAAAGTAAAATGGAAGGTAAACAACAAAAAATATGCTTCAATCAACAAGTATGGTAAATTAACAGCGAAAAAAGCAGGAATTGGAAAAACAGTTGTTGTTACAGTAAAATCTGTACAAAATCCAAAAATTATTGCAAAAGTTAAGATTAAAATTGTTTCTAACAAAAAATCTAAAAAAACAACAAAGAAAAAATAAAAAAACATGACAAAAGGCGGTATTTCTTTCGGAAATACCGTCTTTTTCTTGCACAAAAAAGTAGAGAATGCTAAAATAAAAGGGTGTTTGCGTATAAAATGCTACAAGGGATTGCAAAATTAGAAATTCAGGTATTATATGTGTGCAAATGCCAAAGAAAGATTAAGTGTAAGGGAGAATACTTATGGATATTGCAAAACAACTAAAAGAAGAGCTTGGGATTGAATTATGGCAGGTTGAAGCTGTTATAACATTGATTGATGAGGGAAATACCATTCCGTTTATTGCACGCTATCGTAAGGAAAAACACGGTTCCTTGGATGATGAGCAGCTTCGTAATTTAAGTGAAAGACTTACCTATCTTCGTAACTTAGAGGATAAGAAAAATCAGGTAATTGCCAGTATTGAAGAACAGGGAAAATTAACAGAAGAATTAAAGGCGCAGATTTTAGCTGCAACTACCCAGGTATTGGTAGATGATTTATATCGCCCTTACAGACCGAAGAGAAGAACAAGAGCAACCGTTGCGAAAGAAAAAGGTTTGGAAGGTTTGGCAAATATCATTTCTCTTCAGATGACTACAGAGCCAATTGAAAAAGAGGCAGAGGCATATTTGTCTGAAGAAAAAGAAGTAGCTACCGTGGAAGATGCTATTCAGGGTGCTATGGATATTATTGCAGAAAGTATTTCCGATGAAGCGGATTATCGAACAAAAATCCGTGAAGTTACAGTGAAGGAAGGTATGATTACTTCTGCTGCCAAGGATGAAAATGTGCAGTCGGTATATGAAATGTATTATGCCTTTGAAGAGAAGATCAGTAAGATTGCAGGACATAGAGTATTAGCCCTTAATCGTGGAGAAAAGGAAAAGATATTAACGGTTAAGATTGTTGCTCCAGAAGAGGAGATTATCCGTTATTTAGAGAAAAAAGTAATTACGAAAGACAATCCAAATACGACACAGATTCTTAAAGATACTATAGCTGACAGTTATTCTCGACTTATTGCACCTGCAATTGAAAGAGAAATTCGTAATGACCTTACGGAAAAGGCGGAAGACGGTGCTATTANNTGAGCAGCTTTTGATGCAGCCACCGATTGTAGGAAAAGTGGTTCTTGGATGGGATCCGGCATTTAGAACCGGTTGTAAATTGGCTGTTGTAGATGCTACCGGAAAAGTTTTAGATACTACGGTTGTTTATCCGACAGAACCTCAAAATAAAATTGAAGCTACGAAAAAGACAGTTTCAGCCCTTATTGATAAATATGATATTTCTTTGATTTCCGTAGGAAACGGTACTGCTTCCCGTGAATCAGAGCAGATTATCGTAGATATGTTAAAGGAAATCCGCAAACCGGTTCAGTACGTTATTGTAAATGAGGCAGGTGCTTCTGTGTACTCTGCAAGTAAACTTGCTACCGAAGAATTTCCAAACTTTGATGTAGGACAAAGAAGTGCCACATCCATTGCAAGACGTTTGCAGGATCCACTTGCGGAGCTTGTAAAAATAGATCCAAAATCCATCGGTGTTGGTCAGTATCAGCATGATATGAACCAGAAAAAACTTGGAGAAGCCCTGAGTGGTGTAGTAGAAGGATGCGTAAATAAAGTAGGTGTGGATGTAAATACGGCATCTGTTGCTTTGTTGGAATATGTGTCTGGTATTAGCAAAGCCATTGCAAAAAATATTGTAACTTACCGTGAGGAAAATGGTCGTTTTACAAACCGTAAGCAGTTGTTGAAGGTTGCAAAACTTGGACCAAAGGCATTTGAGCAGTGTGCCGGATTTATGCGTATCAGCGACGGCGACAATCCTTTGGATGGTACCAGTGTGCATCCTGAGTCTTACGAAGCAACAGAAAAGCTTTTAGATAAGATTGGTATGAAAAAAGATGATATCAAGGGTGGAGTGACAGGTCTTGGTCTTTTAGTCCGCGATAAGAAAAAGATGGCAGCAGACCTTGAAATTGGTGAAGAAACTTTGCTTGATATCATGAAAGAATTGGAAAAACCAGGACGAGATCCTCGTGATGAGATGCCAAAACCAATTCTTCGTACCGATGTGCTTGATATGAAGGATTTACAGCCAGGTATGATTTTAAAGGGAACCGTAAGAAATGTAATCGACTTTGGTGCCTTTGTAGATATCGGAGTGCATCAGGACGGATTGGTTCACATTTCACAGCTTGCTGACAAGTTTGTTAAGCATCCATTAGATGTAGTAAGTGTTGGTGATATTGTGGAAGTTCAGGTTATGAGCGTAGATTTGCAGAAAAAGAGAATTCAGCTTACTATGAAAATTCAGTAATAAGCATTGGTTGAACGAAATGTAATAAAAGACTCAGAATGCATTTTCAAATGTGTTCTGAGTCTTTTGGGTTTCCTGGAAAAATGTGTCGCAATACAACGGTTGCTCTAGAGTTTTGCAAGAAAAATTATTTGTTCCTAATATCTATTTATGCTCTTCATGCACCAGCTCGGCAATATAGATATTGCTGTCCTTTAGAGGAATGTTCTGTGTGCCAATCTTTACTCTTGATTTTGTTGGAAAGTTGTCTTCTATTTGTGTGAAAATAGCAGTTCTTCCATCTGACAATCGAACATTTTTTCCAACGAGTTTTGGAAGAAAACCTTTCCAAAATCTTGTGAGACATGTGCTGTCATATAAAAAATCAGTTTTTTCTAATTGACCGATGCAGTAAAATGGATCGTATGATTTTCTCTCCACATTAAAGTTTGCGTAAGTGTCAGCAATGGCAATAATTTTAGCCATAAGACAGATACTTTCTTCTTTCAGATTGAGTGGGAATCCTGTTCCGTCGCAGGTTTCATGATGTTGTAGCACAGCCTGACTGATTTCGCTAGGTAAATCAGTATGTCTTAAATAAGCATTTCCGTTTACTACGTGATTTCTGTATTGTTTTGCTGCACGTCCAATGAGTTTTATTTCACTATCTTTTAACTCCGGAGAACCTACCACATATTTACCAATATCGTGAAGTAAACCGGCAACTGCCATAGTTTCAAGTTCTGTTTCTACTAAAGAACGCTTGGCAGGTGTAGAGTGTGGAACGTCGTAGTATTGTTCCATGATATAAACTGACAAATAGCATACCTGAACGGAATGCAGATAAAAATCAATGGCTGTATCACTCATATCAAGTATCCATTTCATTAGTTTTCCGTCAGAGTCGGCAGTTGAAATTATTTCCGAAATTTTTGATGCTCTTTTTTCGATTGTTTTATAATCTGCAAGAATCATATAAGGATGCTGTTTACTACATAGCGTTAAATCCTCAGTCAAGTATGATTGAAGTGAGTTTCTTAATGCTTCTCGTTCCTCTTCCGGAATTGTAGGTGGTTTGTAAAATAATGATTTTTCTTGCATGCGCTGTCACCCTTTCTGAGTATTTTTTTCTGTTCGATCCGCTGGATGTGCGAGCAGTCACACATTCATGCATTAATTTGCTGCTCGTCTATTTATTAATAATATCGGCAGAAATCTTTTTCTTGACAAGAACATTTTTTTGGTTTATTCTAGGAAAAGATAAACCGATGATTGAGAAGAGTAGCAAGGAGTAATCGAAATCCAGAGAGTTACAGATAGTGAGATTGTAGCAGAACGGCTTTTTGTGAATGGGCTCATAAGGGCGGAAAGAACGGCAGATGCTTAGTAATGTCCGACGCAGCTTCAGCGTTAGAGGAAGGACGTGTTATGATGCACGGTAGAGAGCATGTATATTACATGAATATAGGTGGTACCGCAGAGGTTGATATTTTATCGCCCTTGTCCTAGTTTGGTGATTGGACAGGGCGTTTTTTGATTCAGGAGGTAGAAAATATGTCAAAAGGAAGATTTGGAATCCATGGTGGACAGTACATTCCGGAAACACTCATGAATGCAATGTTAGAGTTAGAGGAAGCGTACAACAAGTATAAAAATGATCCGGACTTTATCCGTGAAGTTGAGACAATGTTCAATGAATATGCGGGGCGTCCAAGCAGATTGTACTACGCAGAGCGCATGACAAAAGATTTGGGTGGCGCAAAGATTTATTTGAAAAGAGAAGATTTAAATCATACAGGTGCTCATAAGATTAACAACGTAATCGGTCAGATGGTTCTTGCAAAACGTATGGGTAAGACTCGTGTCATCGCTGAGACCGGTGCAGGACAGCATGGAGTTGCTACTGCTACTGTTGCAGCCATGATGGGGATGGAATGTGAAATCTTTATGGGAAAAGAAGACTGTGAAAGACAGGCTCTTAACGTATATCGTATGCGTTTGTTAGGGGCAAAGGTTCATCCGGTAGAAGAAGGAACAGCCACATTAAAAGATGCGGTATCAGAAACCTTCCGTGAGTGGACTTCAAGAATTGCAGATACACATTATGTACTTGGTTCAGTTATGGGACCTGCTCCATTCCCTGAAATTGTTCGTGATTTCCAGGCTGTAATCAGTAGAGAAATCAAAGAACAGATGATGGAGAAAGAAGGAAGACTTCCGGATGCAGTAGTAGCTTGTGTTGGTGGTGGATCAAATGCCATCGGTGCATTCTATCATTTTATCGAAGATAAGAGTGTTCGTCTTATTGGTTGTGAGGCAGCAGGTCGTGGTATCGATACTTACGAGACTGCAGCTACATTAAACACTGGAAAGCTTGGTATTTTCCATGGTATGAAATCATATTTCTGCCAGGATGAATATGGACAGATTGCTCCTGTATATTCTATTTCCGCAGGACTTGACTATCCGGGTATCGGACCGGAACATGCATATCTTCACGATATTGGAAGAGCTGAGTATGTGGCTGTTACTGATGATGAAGCTGTGGAAGCATTTGAATATCTTTCAAGAATTGAAGGTATCATTCCTGCAATCGAAAGCGCTCATGCAGTTGCACATGCAATGAAACTTGCAAAGACAATGAGCAAAGATGAAATTATGGTAATTAACATTTCAGGACGTGGTGACAAGGATTGTGCAGCAATCGCTCGCTACAGAGGGGAGGATTTATATGAGTAATATTAAGAAAGCATTTGATCACGGAAAAGCATTTATTCCATTTATCACATGTGGAGATCCTACATTAGATTTGACAAAGAAAGCAGTAATCGAGATGGAAAAAGCAGGGGCTGACTTAATCGAACTTGGAATTCCTTTCTCAGATCCTACCGCAGAAGGTCCTGTAATCCAGGAAGCAAATATTCGTGCATTGAAAAATAAAGTAACAACGGATCACGTATTTGACATGGTTCGTGAACTTAGACAGACGGTAAAAATTCCTTTGGTTTTCATGACATATGCCAACGTAATTTTCTCATACGGTGCAGAGCGTTTTATGAAAACATGTCAGGAAATCGGAATTGACGGTGTGATTCTTCCTGATATTCCATTTGAAGAAAAAGAAGAATTTGACGGTGTTTGTAAGCAGTACGGCGTAGATTTGGTATCAATGATTGCCCCTACTTCAGAAGAGCGTATTGGTATGATTGCCAAAGAGGCAAATGGTTTTGTATACTGCGTTTCTTCTCTTGGTGTTACCGGAGTTCGTTCTAACATTACAACAGATATTGGAGCAATGGTGAAAAAAGTTAAGGAAGTAAATGATATTCCTTGCGCTGTAGGATTTGGTATTTCTACACCGGAGCAGGCTGAAAAAATGGGAGCACAGGCAGATGGAGTAATCGTTGGTTCTGCAATCGTAAAGATTTGTGCCCAGTACGGTGAAGAGGCAGTTCCTCATCTTTCAAAATACGTAAAAGAAATGAAAGAAGCTGTTTCAAAAAATAACTAGCATTTTGAATGATAAGTTTCTGATATTGTGCGATGGCTGTGTCCATTGATGATAACGCAGAAACAGGAATAATTATCATGTGAATATATCAATAAAAATGAAATCCAGAGATTGTTTATGCCTTCAAAAGTTAGACAGATCATCTAACGATTGAGTGGCGATGCATCTCTGGGTTTCTTTTTGTCACTTTTTTCTATTATGTTCTGATAGCAAAAAAACCGATATTTTCTATGCAATAGGAAAATGCGATGCATTGTCCTTTTATGAAAAAAATGTTCTGAGAGGATACGCAGACCGCGGAATGGTAGTTAATAGTTTAGCAATGCCACGGTCACGCTAGAGTTTTGCAAGCAAAAAATTGAATTGAATGTTCTCTCGGAATCTCCTTTATACCATAATTTCAGCTATATTTTCCTTGGATTTTCTCCATTTCCTCGTCGTACACACCGTGTACGCACTGCGGGAATGTCGTTATCCAAGAAAAATNNAATTATATGTATGGTGTTTTGTCTGATGCCAACGGATTTTGCTAAAGGGGCAAAAAAAGTGAAACTTAGTAAAACAAAGATTACTATGACGGTTGGAAATACGGCAAAACTTTCGGTAAAAAACTACGGTAAAAAAGTTGTTTGGAAAAGTTCTTCTTCTGGAAAAGTAAAGGTAGTTTCCAGTGGAAAGACCAGTGCAAAATTGTATGCAAAGAAATCCGGAAGTGTAAAAATCACAGCCAAATGTGGAAAAAAGACATTATCCTGCAAAGTGATTGTGAATAAAAAGAAAAATAATGGTACGGCAACACCTAAAATTACAAAAAGTCCTACACCGGCACCAACCGATTACATTTCTGACGAGATAAAATATGTTGCGGATCAGAAACTTAGTTGGGTGGAGAGTGAAAAAAGCTACTTGCTTCAATTTTCTATTAAATTGTCGGACCATAAAACAAGAGCGGTTTACGACGGAAATGTGGAGATTAGTATAGTNNATTGTATAGTGAAACCATATATTTTAAAACAGGAAATTTTGATAAGTATATTGAAGATGAAGATGGTTATGGATATTTATGTAGTATCTGGATTCTGAAAAGTAACATAGAGAAAGGGAAGATTGCAACTGGTGAGTTTCAGTATTCAATTAATTTAAATGATGGTACATGGTTTTCTACAAGAACATTTCCTATGGATTCTTTGGAACTGGACACTACACCTACCATAAAACCAACACCAACATTGACGCCAAAACCAACACCTACCATAAAACCAACACCAACATTGACGCCGAAACCTACTCGTGCGGCAATGCCAAGTATACGACCTGTGGATAAAACCGGTAACAGAGACCAGAATTTGAAAGTAAACGTAAATAAACTGATTGAGCGTCTCAAAATGGAAGGAAAAAGACAGGATACGTGTTATTATTACGAGAGGACAACCATAGATGGATATCGCTATGTGATTTCTTGTAATACGGAAGCTGAGTGTTTGCAATATTATGCGGAAAGTGGTGAGATTAAGGAATACATTTCTCTTGAAAATGCACCAACAGAAAGCGATATTACTTCCATTCATTATGAAAAAAATAACACGTCAAACCGTCAAAAAGGAGAAGGATGGGGCGCGGAACAGACGTCAATGCTACGTGGAGATGATATGATTTCTTTAAATACATGTGGAGGCGTGGAGTATAGTACATTTGCAACGGATTGTCGCAGCTTTTTGATGGAAAGTTACGTGCAATGGAATGATATGCTTTGGGATTTTGGAGTGACATTGCAGGATGTAGGATTTGATAATTGGGGATGCGTGAGAGCTGAAAATGTAATGACCTCATTTTCAAAAGAAGACCAGACAAAGGTCTTGAACCTCTTTTTTAGTCGTTTGAAAAACCGTTGGCTTATGGGATACAAGTTGGAATACGTTGTTTCACGAAGTATGAAATATGAGGAAGATGAGTATGGAAATATACTATCTTTGGAAAATGTGGGAGAAGAGACTTCCTTGACGTTGAAAACATATTCTTTTAAGAAGGTGAACAATTATGTAAATCTTCAGTGGACAACAGTTACACCGTCAATTTGTTTTATTGACATTTCGTGGGAGGGATATGAGTATTCCTTGTATTTGTTGATGAATACGTGCACTGGAAGGGAAAGACCGGAAATTTACGGAAAAGGGACGGCACCGCAGTTGACGGATGCACAAAAAACAGAGATTTATCGAATGATTTACACCGGTTTGTATGGATTGCAAAAGCATTTACAGTGCTTTGGATTGAATTTGCGTGGGTTAGGATTTGAAAAATATGAGGTGGAAAGCTACGATACATGGAAAAATATCCGTTTATCGCCATCTCCAGGCGTTGAGCCGACAGCAACCGTAGAACCGACAGGATCACCAAAAACATCAAATACACCGGAACCAACTGTAACACCACAGCCGGTATCCGGTTCCGGAATAAATGGTAGTTGAGATTATTTTTCGTGGGATGATAAATACATACTAAAAGAATGATTCTATTTCCGCAGGTTTATCTACAATGCAGGTGGCACCGTGGGATGCTAAAAATGCTTTACCACGGAAGCCCCAGGATACGGCGATACAATCCATATTGGAATTTTTGGCAGTAGCTAAATCAACCTCGGAATCCCCGATATAAACACTATCTTTTGAAGAAATAGAAAGCTTTTCCAAGACTTCATTTACAGAGTCTGGGGAGGGCTTTCTTTTATTTTCTGGTTTTTGACCGATTTCGTAATCGAAAAGATTAGGGAAAAAGATATCACAAAGTTTATGAACTGCAATATCCGCTTTGTTTGATACAACGGCAGTTTTTCCACCGGATGCTTTGATTTTTCGTATGGTTTCTACGACTCCGTCGTAAGGAGCCGTTTTAATCTTACAATGGGATGGGTAATAGTTTTCGAAATAGTCAAAAACGGTTTCAATCTGTTGACTGGTAGCTTCATTTGGAACTGCCTGTTCAATGGTTCTGTGAATACCATTTCCTACAAAGGTGCGAACTTCTTCTAAAGTTCTTGGGGGAAAGTTGCAGACTGCTAAAGAGACATTTAAACTGTCCCGAAGGTCTTCTAATGTATTTAGTATGGTTCCGTCCATATCGAAAATTGCTAATTTATATTTCATAATAGAAATCCTTTCTTGACTTAAATATATTATGATGCCTGAGAAACAGGTATTTTTATGCTGTTAGCGGTAGGTATCGAACAGTTACAAAATATTATGTTTAACAGTATAGCACAGCTAATGAATATGGTAAACCCATAGGTTAGTCTTCTGCCGCCTTTCGCTTGCAATGAAACTTTTTTATGGTGTATAATTCATAATGAGAATAATTTTTATTGGAATTTGTGTAAATATGTTTTTAACAAGCAGGCACTTGTACAAACATATCTGTTGATAACACATTTAACGTGAAACGGGAGTTGAGTATATGATACGAGTAGAAAATCTTACCAAACAATTCGAACGAAATGTTTTGGAAGACAAAAAGAAAAAGAGAAAAGAAGAATTTTTTGCAGTGAATCATATTTCTTTGGAAATAAATGATGGGGAGATTGTTGGAATACTAGGACCAAACGGTGCAGGAAAGACGACACTTCTTCGTATGATGGGGGGATTGATGGAACCGACAGATGGAGGCGTGGAATTAAGCGATAAAGATGGAAATCTCATAACAGACATAGTAGAAAAAAAACGTACCATCGGTTATTTGTCCGAAAATACAAAACTTTATCAAAGGCTCAGTGTTAGGGAAATGCTACGATTGTTCGGGGAAATCTATGGCATGGAAAAAGCAGAGATTGATGAGCGGATTGAAAAAGTATTTCAGGTTTTAGAATTAAAAGAATTTGGAGACAATCGAATTGGAAAATTGTCCACCGGACAGACACAAAGAGCGACCATTGCCAGGTGTCTTCTTCATGATCCCAAAGTATATATTTTTGATGAACCTACGTTAGGTCTGGACATTATAAGCAGTCAGGCTATCGTAAATTTTATGAAACAGGAAAAACAGCAGGGGAAAACGGTTGTGTATTCTACCCATTACATGGAGGAAGCCCAGTATTTGTGCGACCGAATTTATATGATACACAAGGGAAAAATAATTGCAAACGGAAGTCCGAAGGAATTGATGGAACAGACCGGAACAGATAATCTTAGGGAGACCTTCTTTGCGTTGATTGGGGAGGAGAAAGAATGTTAAAAGGAATAAAAAGTTTATATAAAAAAGAACTGTTAGATATTATCAGAGACAAAAAAAGCATGATTATCATGTTCCTTGTTCCATTGATTGTGTATCCTTTGTTGTTTGCCGGTTCTATGTATGCGGTGACTTTTTTTATCAATAAACAGGAGGAGGCTACCTATGTAGTTGGTTTTCAGGAAGTGTTAGAGCAGGATACACTGGAACAGGTGATGAAAAAAGTAGAAGAATCCGATGGGTACAAATTTAAAATTATGAAACTTAAGGAAGATGGAAGCAAACTGCTTGAAAAAGGAGATATAGATTTACTTCTCACTTCCAAACAAAATGGAGAAAAAGTGGAATACCAGTTAAAGTATCGTTCTACGAAAAATTCCTCCACCACAGCTGCAAATCATATGTCAGAAGTGATTGAACAAATGCGGGTGGAACTAAGTGAAAATGCTATAAAAGAAGCAGGACTTGATGTGGAAAGTGTGTTGTATCCCGTATCAGGAGAAAAGGTAGATACTGCACCAACAGAAGAAAGTATGGGAAATATTCTGGGATCCATTTTGCCATTTTTACTTATTATCAGTATAGTTACAGGGGCGATTTATCCTGCCATTGATACTACGGCGGGAGAAAAGGAGAGAGGAACTTTGGAAACACTCCTTACATTGCCGGTTAGCAATTTACAGATGATTATGAGTAAGTTTTTATCTGTTTCCACCATGGCATCGGTATCTGCGTTGCTTAATTTTGTATCGGTGTCGATTATCGGAATATATTTTTATCAGAGCTTTTCCATTAGTGGAAATGGAACATTGGACGTAAATATGAATACTCTCGTTCCAGCCTTTTTGATTATGTTACTTTGTGTTATTGTATTTGCGATGCTTATTTCTGCACTGTGTCTTTGTTTTTGCCTCTTTGCCAAGAGTTTTAAAGAAGCACAGAATTACACTACCCCTTTGATGCTTGTCATTATGGTATGTGGATATGTGGGATTTATTCCGGATATCGCCCTTGATAGCAGATTAGCAGTAGTGCCGGTTGTAAATATTGTGTTGCTTCTTAAGGATATTTTAGTGTTTAAATACAGTTTTTATCATCTGTTTTTAGTGTTTATCACAAATGTTGTCTACAGTTTTATTGTAGTGTTTATCCTTAGCAAAATGTATAACAGTGAAAGTTTGTTGTACAATGACGGAAATGGTATGAAATTATTCCAGAGACGTTCGGAACAGAAAAATGGACAAATGCCAGGAATTGCAGACGCCATTTTGTTGCTTTCCGTTGCTTTGTTAGTGCAGTTCTATGTGGGAAGTATTGCAGTATTAAAAATAGGTTTTGCAGGAATTGCGTTGGAACAGTTATTGTTTTTAGTGCTGACCATAGGTTTTGCATGGTACATGAGAGTAGATTTTAAGAAATTGTTCTCTATAAAAATTCCAAAAGTAAGACACGTATTTGGCGGAATTTTGCTGGCTGTAGGAGCGTTTTTAACAACTTTATTGCTCAGTGATGCATTAGCAAAAATATTGCCGGACAGTGCATCTAATCTGGAAGAAATGGGGGAAATGTTTAATAATCAGCCGGTGGCAGCGTTATTTTTTGTAGTGGCAGTTTTGNNAGAAAAATGGAAACCGGTAACAGCCATTGTGGTATCTGGTATTATTTTTGGTGTTTACCACATGAGCCTTATAAAAGCAGTGACTATTTCTATTTTCGGTATTGCTCTTGCTTTTGCTGTGGAATGTTCCGGATGTATTTTCGTTTCAATTCTTATGCACTTATGTAATAATGGAGTGAGCGTATTGGTATCTGCATATCCAAAACAGGTGGAAAAAGTATTGCCATTTCTATTTGAAACAAAGCCTTCTGCCGGAGTATATATAGGTATGACAGTAGCGGCAATTTTGTTTGCGTTGGCAGGAATTATGCTGCTTCGTGGAAAGAAAAAAATTTTTTAAAAAAGTTTTAAAAAAGTGTTGACACTTTTTAATCACTGTGCTAGAATAGTCATTGTTCGGTGACGGACAATGATAAATGCGCGAGTGGCTCAGTGGTGGAGTATCGCCTTGCCAAGGCGAGGGTCGCGGGTTCGAATCCCGTCTCGCGCTTGCTTTAAAAGGTTGCAATCTTTGATATTACAAGGGTTGCAACCTTTTTTCGTGTACTAGGAAATTGCGATGCAATTTCCTAGTAAGTATGGAACCACCTGCGCCTGTTTTAGTCGTTTTGATAAATTAGGCTTTGGGTATATTGGATTGGAAACCAAAGGAGCAGGTGAAAGGATACGTTATTGAAAATCGTACAAATGGGGAAAAAAAGAAGGTTAAATAAAAAAATTTGGAAGAAATGTTTATGAGTAAACCTTAAAAAACAGAACATTATGTTATTCACTCAAAAAAAACGTCGATTCACTCAATAACTATTGAACAAAAGGGGGCATCATTGTAGAATTCAGTCATACACTTGTTTTGCAAAAGTGAATTATAGAACGATAAAAGAAGCTTTGTTATTTAAGAAATGGTAGGATGAGATGAAGAAGATTAGTGTATTGATATTATGTTTAAGTGTGTTTTTATGTGCGTGTACGGGTGGGAAAAATATGCCTGCAAATAGTTCGGCAAAGACGAGTGCCCCTGACGGTGGAAATGAGACAAGTATGGTTATGGATTTGAATAATTCATTGGTGTTAGGTAGCGGTGAATTGGATGACGGTACCGGCAGTATTCAGGTGGTTTTAAAATGTGGAGAATATTCCTACGACAATCTGAGCAAAAGGGCGAGTTATAAGGGAAATTTTTATATTCAATATTATGTGGATGATGAACTTGTTTCAGAAACAAAATTCGTTGGAATAAATGGTGCAGCAGAATTTTCCGGTGAGTTTAAAATAATTTCGAAGGATTATAATAACGATGGTTCTTCAGATTTTTTAATTGGACAATCAGCCGGTTCAAATGGTACAAAGTATCGTATGTTTTCAATCAATAAGGATAAGGAAATTTATCAAATTTCTATGGGGAGTACAGATTTTATTTATGCAGCATCCACATTGGCTTCTTATGAATTGACAAAGGAGGATGAGAATGTATGGAGCTATCAGCAATACGACCAAAACAGTGGAAATTGTATCGTCAAACTTAAGTGGAATGGCGAAAAATTTGAGGAATTGGAACGTGTGCAGGAAAATGATAAATGGTCGGAACAACTAATGTCATCCATAGGAGAAGTGGTAAAAATATCTGAGAAAAAATCCGACAATGTGATTAAAGCAGAGATTGATTTAAATAGGAATGGAAAAATTGAAACTGTAATGTTAGAATACTTAGGCAACGAAGTAAAAGCAACCGTTGATAATAAGGAGATAACCCTTTTAGATAATGAAGATTTTAAGGGTGTAGAACCGGAAATATATGCATTTGCAATTAATAAAAAGACGATAGGTTTCGCTTTTGTAAATGATGAAAATAGTTGGAATACTGCTTCGAAAATTTATGTTTATGATAAAGATGATAATATTTGTTTTGCAGGTGAGATATATGCAGATATTTATCTGAGCAATGAAAAAACATTTACAGAAAATAAAATTACAATTGCCTGCGAAAAAGATGAAATTACATATAATAATCAATATATTTTTAAAGAAGACAAATTTTTTGAAGAAGACAAATTGTACCAGAAAACAATGAAATTCAGAGCGAATATTGTAAGTATAACAGAGGATGAAATTATTTTGGATCCATATGAATGGTTATCTTCATCAACGAAAAAAGGAAGAAATAAAATCAAAGAAGTAGATTTAGATTGGGAGTATGGGGAATACAATAAAGTGAAAGAAAAAATAGCCTATAAATATAGTGATAGCTGCCAATTTTACGATAATAGAAAAGTTGATGAAAAAAGCAAACGCTATGGAAAGATAATTACAAAGAATGAATTTGTAAATCATCTGCATGGCAGAGAATATTCTGNNGGTTCAGGATGATTTAATTATAAGTATTGGGGAAGTATTAGTTCCATAAATGAATAGAGAAAAATGATTGTTGAACTAGGAAGTACAGTAATTATTTGGCAAAAGAATAGAGAAGGGAGAAAGCAGCTATAATGCTGCTTTCATTATTTGACAGAGATGAAAGATTGGATAAAACTATTAGGAATATGCGGACTAGGAATTAGCCTCTTATTCTTTTTATACAATAAAAATCGTACAGAGCTAGAAATATTAAAAGAAAAAAATAAGCAAGTGCTATGCGTGAATCGAAAGAAAGCGGATGAAATGAAAAAGAATGTGTTACCTCCAAGCAAAGCGGGGGTTTCCATAAAAACAGAAGGAAATCTTGAACTAGGAACAATTGAGAAGGATATGTATGTTTGGAATGCTATTCCTGATTTATCCTTGAATAATAGGACAGATATATGGCTGGAAAACGAGGAGTTTTTTCCGTCAGAATACGGAAAAAATAGCTTTCATTTGTATTCGGATGTAGATATTGCAAATGGCGGATTTCAGAAAATATACGAATCGGAGCATGCAAGCTTAATTTTATCCGTTGATGAGGGGCAGTTTCAATATCTAATGGATGTAGACGATATTTTTTCTGCAAATAAAACAGGTGATTCACTTGTTTCATTTAAAGAAGTAAGAGAAAAATGTAACACAATGTTGAAAGAGCTTGGTGCATATTCAAACAATGGTAGTTTGGCGGTAAAAGGAGATTATTGCAGGGATTCAGGACAGCAAGTGTATGATACACCAGCATATGAGTTATGGTTTCCGAAAACAATTGACCAAAATCCTATTGCAAATATGGGATGTGATATAGTGTATTCGCAAAAGGGAGTTATTTCGCTAACGATTGGTTCATCTGGTTATATAGGGTGTAATTTTAAACCAAATGAGAAAGTTCGCAAATTGCCAAGGGATAGCTATTTATCTGGTGAAGAAATCCTAAAAGGATTTAAGAAGCAGATAAAAAAGGAGCAGAATGTTGAGGTATATTCAGAATATACCATTAAAGGATTACAGCCAGGGTATTATTTTACACAAGGAATTGAATATGATTCTGGACTTATTACGCCTTGTTGGATTTTACGGGTGGAAAGAAAATGGTATGATTTTTCAAAACAAAAATGGGAAAAAAGAGAATTACAGTATTTCTATTCTTTGGATGGAGTTGATGTAGAAACGGAAGATCCCTTTTCATTTTTAACGTATATAAGAAATTGGGAAGAAGTGAGGGAGTAGAAAATGATTAAACATGATATAAGACAAGCGATTTGTAATTTGTATTTTCCTGTTGCTGTTTTGGTAATGGTGGTATTTTTGCTATATGGAGATTATGAAGATATCTTTTATGGCGGTTCAGATGGACTTTTAGGAATGCTACAGTATTCCTCAACTTTATCTTATGTGCCATATATGATTCCTATTGTGGCAGCATTACCCTATGCTGGAGCTCTTCAGGAAGAATTGCGCTCTGGGTATGGATATTCAACACTCTCAAGAAGTAGTAAAACTGCATATTTGCGTGGTAAAATCCTTACAGCAATGGGAAGTGGAGCTGCAGTAATGTTACTGGCTTCTATATTGTTTTTGATTATAGCTGGAAACTGTACTCATTATGGTTTTACAATTGGCGGCTATGAAATATTTAATCATTATGGAACCTTGCAATCTATGATAGAAGGGAAGCAGATGATATTGGTTCTTGTAATAAAAATAGTCTTACTTTCGTTTTATGCTGCGTTTTGGTCTTTGCTGAGCTTAGTATGTGTTGTTATGGCGAAAAATCAATACCTTGCATTGGCGTTTCCTTTTTTTGCAAATTTAGTAATCAGGTATTGTGTAGCTTATTTACATTTATTCTATCTACATCCATTTTATCATACATTATCTGGATATGTGTTATTTCCAAAGGCTAAAATGGCTGGAATACCAATCAGTGTTGGATATTTCATAGTGAGTTACTTTCTTTTGGGATGGTTATTTGGTAAAAAAATGGAGGATAAATGGAAAAATGAGTAAAGGAACAAAGCCTAATAGCGGTTTTTTAAGATATAATCTTTCTGTTTTCTTTTTCAGAGGAAGATTTGGAATTGTTTGTGCTGTTGAGTGTATTTTATTATTGGTGCTTGTAAATCGAGTTAGCGCCAATGAGTGGATTTTTCAGGAGCGATTAAGTGTTTTTGAACTATTTCCAATATTAGAAATGAATGCATATACTATGATGATTATGGTTCTTGGTTGGATTTTGATGGTTTGTGATATTCCGTTTAAAAGAGATGGATATGAATTATATTTAGTACGTACCACAAAAAAACGGTGGTGTATGGAACAGATGGTATCTCTGATGATTTGCAGTGCCTGTTATTTACTTGTTTTATTTGGTGTTTCTATATTACTGATTTTTCCACATATCACCTGTTCATTGTATTGGAGCGATTTTATGCATTTGGCAGCTATACAAACTGGATTATTAGGAATTGAAGGAATTATGGTTCCTCAAGGAATTTTTTTATTACCACCTGTGTTTGCCACGATTCATGCATTTGGTTTGGCAATGATATTGTTCGTTTGGATTGGTATGATCTGTTTGATTTGCAATTGTTACTCCAAGAAATTGTGGGGGAGCTTTTGTCTGGTTTTATTGGTTGTGTTGGATAGTGTTGTATACTTGTTAGATACAAGAAACTTTAGTATCGTAGCAAGTTACGGCCTTCCAGTAACCCTGGCAAGAAATTTGTATACTTATTCATCATATGTGACAGGATATGCTGGAATAGGGATTTCTTACACCATTCTGATTGCTTATGTTGTAGTAGGTTGGCTAACCTTACGGAGAAGTGTGAAAAAAATAGAGTGGTAGTGATGAGGTGATGGAATGAAAAAATGTATAAGGATTGCTGGTGGAGTAGCATTGTTTGGAGTTGTTCTATGTATGCTTTATAGTAGGAGTGTAAATAATGCATACGGAAATATCTATCAAGTAGAGAAAGAAAACGACGAGTGGACTATAGTAGAGTCTATAGATTTTAATCATGAGCCCAAGAATTTTTGGAAGGTGACGAAGATAAAGACAGTTTTACCCGAAGAAAAAATAATGGAAGAATGGGTAGAAAAAGTGTCTGGAATAACAGTGAAAGAAGAACGAAAGCAATATTATCGCAATCAAGGATATTATTACAGCGATGAAGAAAATGGAATTACCATAAATTATGGTGAAGAAGAGGGGCAATGGTATTATGGAAATGAAACTAATGTATCTTCAGAGATTATTACTGAAAATAAATCAGAGCTTGAAAAGAAAATAGGTTTTTATCTAAAGGATCTCGGGTATAAAGTGGAAGAAGCTGCAGATGTGCGAATAGATGATGACATTTGTCCTACCGAGTATACCTTTATTTATCGAAATGTAATAAATAATATTCCAATCGAAACTGGAAATTATGCGATAAATGGTATTGTTGTATCAGAAAATGAAATTTCTGTTCGGTATAGTAGCAAAGGGATTGTATCAATATCCGCTTGGAACTATAAGATAGATTCAGTAGAAAAAATAGAAAAAGAGCAAAATCTTAAGGAAAATGTAAAGTCAGAAATTGATAGTTGGATAAAATATCACGACAAATTGCAAAATTGGAACAGCTATACCATAACAGGAGGTTCTTTCGTGTATTTGCCTACGTTTCGAAAAACAGGATGGAAACGTAGCTTACAGTTGGTGCCGGCATTACGTCTTGATGCAAAATGGATTTCTTATGAATACAGAACCAAAGAATGGAACGAGCAAGAAGGATACTTTCTATATGATATTGGAGAGAAGGCGATAGTTGGATGTTTTTAAGAGCTAAGATGAAAGAAATAACAGTGAATGCAACATATCTGCTTTGCTTTATGTGTCTTGTTATTTTGGTACAGGGAGTTAGTATATCGCAATGTGGATTATCAGAACGTAATGAGTGGATTGGCATTATGTTGCATGGACTGGATACAAAGTGGAGAGATTGGAATGTCAACTGTGTGCTCTTATGGCTTTTGCCACAAATATCAGCCTTTTTGTTTTATAGCGTTTGTATAGGAGAACAGATTCGAAATATGTATCTTGAACTTCCGAGGTTGCAGTCGTGGAATAGATGGTGGTGGAAACTGCAAAAAACAACTATACAATATGCTGTTTGCTTTGCAGGAATTGTATGTGTAGTAGTATGGATATCGTTTGTTCTACTAGGAACTGAAGGAAAGCATATGGAATTAAATAAAGTGGTAATGTTATGTTTTCCGGCAATTTTATATTATTTTCTTCAATTGTACATTTATATGCAACTACAGATGATGTTTCAGATTTGTTTCAGACAAGCAAGGGCAGCGATAATATTTGTTTTTTTGATTGAAATTATAGGAATGTATACAGGAGCACAGATTTCACGTATGCATTGTTGGATAATTGGTAGCAATAGTATGTGGAAACGGTATGGTGTATTGCATAGTAATACACCTGATCGGTGTATAGGCTTTTTGGGATTATTGATATGCAATGTTTCCATTGCGATATTTACAAAATTGTATTTGAAAAAAAGAACGGAAATTTAGAGGTAGAAAATATGCTTTAGGTTTCATTGATATATTTAGAAGGAGGAGCAGTATGATTACTGTTGAAAATGTCAGTAAGAGTTATAAAGACAAATGTGTATTGCAGGATGTAAGTTTAGAATTGAAACAAGGAATGATCTATGGATTAGTAGGGAGAAATGGTTCAGGAAAAACCGTATTGATGAAATGTATTTGTGGTTTTGCGAAGGTTACTACAGGTAAAATTTGTTTGAATGGAAAATGTATCGGAAAAGATGTGGATTTTATAGAGAACGCTGGAATTATCATTGAAACACCAGGGTTTATATCTCATATTACCGGATTTCAAAACTTATCAAATTTGGCATCTATTCGTGGAAAGATAAACAAGGAACAGATTATAGATAGTATGTGGTTAGTAGGTTTAGATCCTAAAAACAAGACTAGGGTTGGGAAATATTCTTTAGGAATGCGTCAACGTCTTGGTATTGCACAGGCTATCATGGAAGATCCAGATATTCTTATCTTAGACGAACCCATGAATGGATTGGATAATCAAGGTGTGGAGGATATTCGTAAACTGTTGCTTGATTTGAAAGAACGGGGAAAGACTATACTTATTGCCAGTCACAATAGGGAAGATATTGACGTACTATGCGACCATGTATGGGAAATGGACAGAGGTGTGGCAAAGCAGGTTAGGTAGTAACTTTTTGCGTAATACCGCGGTCGCGTTAGAGTTTATGTTTTCTTTTCAAGGCGTGGAAGTGAGTTTGTATTTTGATGGTTGTTTTGATGCGGGTATCACTTGATGAAATATAAAAGAATCGCCGAAATAGTATAGAGTATATATCTTTCAAAAGGAGGAGCATTATGAAGAGATGTAGGTTTTATAAGTATTTTTGGTGCATTGTATTATGTATGGCATGTTTCATTGGTGGAATTGCAATTTACGAGAAAAAAGGAAGTATGGATATATCACAGGCAAAAACAGTGTCGCCAGTGAAAAAGTACGGAAAACTAACTGTTTCAGGTACTGCATTAGTTGGAGAAAACGGTAAGAAAATTCAGATAAAGGGAGTAAGTACCCATGGAATCAATTGGTATCCACAGTACGTCAATAAAAAGACATTTAAGCATTTAAGGGATTCTTGGAAAGTCAATGCTGTCCGATTGGCAATGTATACTGAGGAATACAATGGGTATTGTAGCGGCGGTGACAAAAAAGAACTAAAAAAGACCGTTTGTAAAGGTGTGGATGCTCTTACGGAACTTGGAATGTACGCCATTATTGACTGGCATATTTTAAGTGATGGAAATCCCAATACCCATGTAAAAGACGCAAAAAAATTCTTTAGCTCTATGGCAAAAAAATACAAAGACCAAAACAATGTGATTTATGAGATTTGTAATGAGCCAAATGGAGGAACTACCTGGTCACAGATTAGAAAATATGCAAAGAAAATCATTCCGGTGATTCGCAAGCAAAATCCGGATGCCATTATCATTGTGGGAACACCAAGCTGGGATCAGGAAGCAGACAAGGCGGTAGAAAATCCATTATCTTACGATAATATTTTATATGCCCTTCATTTTTATAGCGCCACTCATAAGACTGATTTGAGAAAGGTAGCAAAAGAAGCGTTGAAATCTGGTCTTCCATTGTTCGTTTCGGAATTTGGTATTTGCGATGCTTCGGGAAATGGTTCGGTAGATAAAAAAGAGGCGGAGAAATGGCTGAAACTCTTAAAAAAATATCATGCGGGATATGTAATTTGGAATCTTTCCAATAAAGATGAATCATCAGCTCTCATAAAGTCAGATTGTACAAAGCTGTCTGGATGGACGAGTAAAGAATTGACAGTAGAGGGCAGATGGTATAAAAAATGGTAGATAGTTGTATTTTTGGTGAGATTTGCTATAATTGAAGATAAGTGGGTGCAAAAAGACGGTATGTGTTGATGAAATATCGTTTTCCATTGCATCAAAAAAGAATATATTGATATTCTTTTGGAACTTTTTATACAAGAATTTCTAGAGAACATATTTGGGGAAAAGGGGAAGAAAACATGGAAAAAGTATCATTTCGAGTTAAACTTGGAGTTATGGATTTATACCGATTTTTAATGACATATAATTATAAAAGTTTCGGAGGTATTTTTGGAGTACTGATCAGTGTGGCATGTCTTATGTTGCTGGTAGTATCTTTTCATGACAATACCCCGCAGATGAATTTAGTTTTGTTAGCTTTGGGATTGTTATTTACCGTGATACAGCCGGTGATGATTTGGAAAAAAGCTGCGACTCAGGTTGCGAAAAATCCGGTATTTCAAGAGGAATTAGAATATGAGCTTTCTAAGGATGGAATTTCTATCCGACAAAAAGATGTGGAACAAAAAGTAATGTGGAACCAGATATTCAAAGTGGCAGAAGACAAAAAGCAAATTTTAGTTTACACATCAAGAGTGAATGCTTGTATCTGGCCAAAAGCACAGATTCAGGAACAGTTAGAACATGTAAAGACTATGCTTAAGTCAAGGAACGACTGGGCAAATGAACAAGATACAAATGCTGGAGAGGAGAACCCATGTTAATAGAAAGTACTAAGACCGAGGATACCTTTGATGCCGGATTTCGCTTGGGACAGCAGGCAAAAGCCGGAGAAGTGTATTGTTTACTTGGAGATTTAGGCGTTGGAAAAACAGTATTTACCCAGGGGTTTGCGAAGGGGCTGGAAATCGAGGAACCGGTTTCCAGTCCCACATTTACGATTGTGCAGACCTATGAAGATGGCAGACTTCCATTTTATCATTTTGATGTTTATCGCATTGCAGATGTGGAAGAGATGGATGAAATCGGATATGAGGATTATGTTTACGGTGAAGGAGTTTCCTTTATCGAATGGGCAAATCTGATTGAGGAGATTTTGCCTGAGAACAGAACCGTCATTACTATAGAAAAAGATTTGGAAAAAGGATTTGATTACCGAAAAATAACGATTGAGTTTCCTGAAGATACACCTTAATGCTCAATACATTGATGAGATAGTTTGAAATATGTAGTATCGCCAAAAAAATGACGGGAAATGTAATATCATTATGTCCTCAAAGAGTTTTTTTATAAGAATTTCGAGAGGACATATATTATTGGAGGATATATATGAGAATTTTAGCAATTGATAGTTCAGGATTAGTGGCATCGGTAGCTATTTTGGAAGATGACAGTATGTTGGCGGAATACACGCTGAATTATAAAAAAACGCATTCCCAGACATTGCTTCCTATGTTGGACGAAATCGTAAAACAGATGGACTTTGACATGGAAACCATTGATGCGATTGCAGTATCTGCGGGACCTGGTTCCTTTACAGGACTTCGTATCGGCTCTGCAACAGCAAAAGGTCTTGGACTTGCACTGAAAAAGCCGATTATCCCTGTGCCTACCGTTGATGGTTTGGCATATAATTTGTGCGGAGTGAAGGAAGTGGTATGTCCACTGATGGATGCCAGAAGAAATCAGGTGTATACCGGGTTGTATTCCTTTGAGGAAAATAAAATGAATACATTGATTCCTCAGGAGGCGGTAGCTATTGAGGAAATCGTTAAGAGCGTAAATGAGCATGGCGCTCCTGTTGTATTTTTAGGCGATGGAGTTCCCGTGCAGAAAGTTTTTCTTGAGGAACATGTTACGGTTCCTTATCGTTTTGCGCCATCACACATGGCAAGACAAAGAGCTGGAGCTTTAGGCGCATTGGCATTTCAATTATATGAAGCCGGAATTGTAGAAGAAGCAAGAGAACACAAGCCGGATTATTTACGTTTGTCTCAGGCAGAGCGTGAACGGATGGAACGGGAAAAAAAGAAAGCGTGAGAATATGCAGATTAGAGCGATGATGGAAGCTGATCTTCCGAAAGTATGCGCCATTGAAGCGGAAAATTTTTCTATGCCATGGAGTTATGACAGCTTTTTAGATTCCTTAAAGGATGAGAAAAATGTATATATCGTGGCGGAAGAACAGGGGGAAATCCTTGGTTACTGCGGTATGTGGGGTGTAGTTGGAGAAGGTCAGATTAACAATGTTTCTGTATCAAAAAAACACCAGAACAAAGGCGTTGCTACGGCATTGTTTCAAAGATTTTTAGAAGAAGGCAGAAAAAAAGGGATAAAAAGCTTTACATTGGAAGTACGGGAAAGTAATGCCCCTGCTATCGCGATTTATGAAAAATTTCATTTTCAGGTTGCAGGTATCCGAAAGAATTTTTATGAGCGTCCGGTGGAAAATGCAGTGATTATGTGGCTTAATGAGGAATAATCTGCCATTTTTTGAAAAAATCCACTATTTGAGAAGAGCGAAAAATGTCGTATACTGAGAGCGTATTTGAGTCGAGCCATTTATGGAGGTGCGGAATATGGGAAACAATATGCAATGCAATTGTTGTGGAAAGTATATGAAATTTCAGCAGGACATTCCTATGGAGGACTATGTGGTAGTTCGTAAACAGTGGGGATATTTTTCTGGAAAAGATGGAGAAATGGATCAGTTTGTTTTATGTGAAGCCTGTTATGATAAGATGATAGAAAACTTTAAAATTCCGATAAAGCGAGAAATCGTAACGGAACTATTATAGAAAGGACAGATAGATGTTAGATGTATGTTTACTTGGAACCGGGGGCATGATGCCATTGCCGAGAAGATGGCTTACTGCGCTGATGACGAGGTTGAATGGCAGCAGTCTGCTCATTGATTGTGGTGAGGGAACCCAGATTGCTATTCGTGAAAAAGGATGGAGCGTTCATGATATTGATACCATTTGTTTTACTCATTATCATGGGGATCATATCAGTGGACTTCCGGGATTATTATTATCCATGGGAAATGCAGACCGGACAGAACCGGTGACGTTAGTTGGACCAAAAGGATTAGAAAGAGTGGTAAATGCACTAAGAGTCATTGCACCGGAACTTCCTTTTGAGCTTAAATTTGTGGAAATCACAAGTCCCTATGAAAAGCTTGAAATCAATGGATATCATATTGAAACATTTCGGGTGAAGCACAATGTCACCTGTTACGGATATACTATAAATGTTCCCCGTGGCGGTAGATTTCTTCCTGAAAAAGCAAGGGAATTAAACATTCCACAAATATTATGGGGGAAACTTCAAAAAGGGGAGACGGTTACTTCGGAAGAAGGCGTGACATTTACGCCGGATATGGTACTTGGACCACCAAGAAAAGGTATTAAACTTACCTATTGTACAGATTCAAGACCTTTGCCGGTGATTGCCCAACAGGCGAAAAATGCAGATTTATTTATATGTGAGGGAATGTATGGTGAGCCTGAGAAACAGGCGAAAGCAGTAGAAAATAAGCATATGACATTTTATGAGGCGGCAGAACTTGCGAAGGAAGCTGGTGTGGCTGAATTGTGGCTGACACATTACAGTCCTTCCCTTTCTTATCCGGAAAATTACAAAGAGGAAGTGCGTAAAATCTTCCCGAGAACAGTGATTTCCAAGGATAAACGCAGCGTTTTGCTGGAATTTGATAAGAACGAATAAAATGCCGATAATTATTTCATAAGGGGGAGTATTATGAAGAATAAACAGAAAACAATGTGGACCATTATCGTGATGGTTGTAATTGTAATTGCAGTAACGTTAGTATTTTGGCAGATTATTGAAAAAAAGCGCACCCAGTCTGGTGAACTGGAAAAAAGTAAAGTGCAGGAAGTAAATGCAATTCTTAAAAAGGATTTTGTGAATGATTATCCTGCCACACCTAGGGAAGTAGTAAATCTTTACAGCAGAATTTCCAGTTGCCTTTACAATCAGAAACTTTCGGACAATGATTTTAAAGCACTTGTCCAGAAGATGCGATTGATGTTTGATGACGAGTTGTTGACGAAAAATCCGGAGGAAATACAGATTCAGGAATTACAAAATGAAGTGAAAGAATTTCGTGATGAGAAAAAATATATGTCCAGTTACACTGTAGATAAAAACAGTGCGGTGGAAAAGGGAAAGGTAAATGGCAGAGCGTGTGCTTCTTTGAAAGCTTCGTATTTGATTTCAAATGGTAAGGATGGTTATACAAAGAGTTACGAACGCTTTGTGTTAAGAAAAGATAATGACGGAAAGTGGAAGATATTAGGTTGGGAATTGGTTTCTGGGGATGCAGGTAATAATGAAGAATAGAGATGAGGTTGCAAGTTATGAATAAACCAGAGAAAGATGTACTTATTTTAGGAATAGAATCTTCATGTGACGAAACCGCCGCAGCAGTTGTGAAAAATGGAAGAGAGGTACTGTCAAATGTAATTTCTTCGCAAATTGAACTGCATAAGCTGTACGGAGGTGTCGTTCCGGAAATTGCATCAAGAAAACATATTGAAAAGATTAATCAGGTAATTGAGGAAGCACTTGAAGAGGCTTCTGTTACTTTGGATGATATTGATGCCGTTGCAGTAACTTACGGACCGGGATTGGTTGGTGCGTTGCTTGTGGGCGTTGCTGAAGCAAAGGCTATTTGCTATGCAAAGAAAAAGCCTTTGGTTGGAGTGCATCATATTGAAGGACATGTATCAGCAAATTATATAGAACACAAAGATTTAGAACCACCATTTTTATGCCTCATTGTATCAGGAGGACATACCCATTTGGTTTTGGTAAATGATTATGGTGAGTATCAGATTATTGGCCGTACAAGAGATGATGCGGTAGGAGAAGCATTTGATAAAGTTGCCAGAGCCATAGGACTTGGATATCCTGGTGGACCTAAAATAGATAAATTGGCAAAGGAAGGAAATTCAAATGCCATTAAGTTCCCTCGTGCAAAAATTGAGGGTGCACCTTATGATTTTAGCTTTAGTGGTATCAAATCAGCAGTTTTAAATTATATCAACGGTTGCCAGATGAAAGGGGAAACTGTAGTGGAAGCAGATGTGGCTGCTTCTTTCCAAAAGGCAGTTACGGATGTTTTGGTTGAAAAAACCATGCTGGTTGCAAAGGAATACAATATGAAAACGGTAGCCATTGCCGGAGGTGTAGCATCAAACTCTGCCCTTCGTCAGGCTATGGAAGAGGCATGTAAAAAAGAAGGATACACATTGTCATACCCATCCCCTGTTTTCTGCACGGACAATGCTGCCATGATCGGTGTGGCAGGCTATTATGAATATATGGCTGGAACTCGTCATGGATGGGATTTGAATGCCGTGCCAAATTTGAAGATTGGGCAGAGATAAAGGGATTGATGAGATTTGAAAGCCGTACCGGAGTTGAAGATTAGACAAAGATGGTGTAATGGAAGGATTGTCAATAATGTGTATAATCTGAAAACTGAACATAGATAGAGGAGAAATATATGAAAACAACAGCTATAGTTTTGTCTGCGGGAAAAGGCAGCAGAATGAAAAGTAATGTTCCGAAACAATATTTGCAGCTTTCGGGTTACCCTATCATTTATTATAGCTTGAAAGCCTTTCAGGATAGTTTTGTGGACGAGATTATTCTTGTATGCGGCGAGAGTGATATTGAGTATTGTAGAAAAGAAATCGTGGAGCGTTATGGCTTTTCAAAAGTTGTGGATATCGTTGCCGGTGGAAAAGAACGATATAATTCTGTTTATAATGGTCTTCAAAAGATTTCTGCTACGGATTATGTTTATATTCACGACGGTGCGAGACCGTTTATAACGGAAGATATTTTGGCGCGTGTTCAAAAACAGGTTGAACAATACAAAGCCTGTGTAGTTGGCATGCCTGTGAAAGATACCATAAAAATCGTGGACGATATGCAAAATGTATCAGATACACCTGAGAGGAAATATGTGTGGCAGGTGCAGACACCACAAGTGTTTTCCTATGAGCTTATTATGGATGCGTACAAAAAATTATATGATTGCAAGCAGGAAAATGTGACTGATGATGCCATGGTTGTGGAACAGATGACGGAGCAAAAAGTACGTTTGGTAGAGGGAAGTTACGAAAATATAAAAATAACAACCCCGGAAGATATCGAAGTTGGAATGGCAATTCTTCAAAGAAGATAGGCGTTATCCTGTGATTAACATAGGGATTGATTTGGGTATTTTTGTGATTAAAATAGGAATTGATTTGTTGAAATTAAGAAAGAACTATCCATGGTGGTTTGAAGTAGTTTAAAATTAAGCAAAACATTTCAGTGATGTGACGGCTTTTGAATAGGTTGTGAAAACGAGAAAGTGCCATAAATACTAGAAAAAAACATAAAGTTAAAAAAATATAAAAAAAATTTAAAAAAAGTGTTGACAAACATGTAGCACAATGTTAAACTAAATGAGCAAGTTACGGAGAGGTATCGAAGTGGTCATAACGAGGCGGTCTTGAAAACCGTTTGTCCGCAAGGGCACGTGGGTTCGAATCCCACCCTCTCCGCTAATTGTTAGAGCAGCTGATGAAAATTAGCTGCTCTTTTTTTGTGTAATAGGAAATTGCGATGCAATTTCCTATTACACAAAAACGCTCCGCGAGGATNNACGCTCCGCGAGGATGCGCAGACCGCGGAGATGGAGTTAATTGCTGCGTAATACCGCGGTCGTGCTAGAGTTTTGCAAGCAAAACTCTTTGTTCCGTCGTGGAATAATTGTGGAGCAATTGCTTAAATTTTCGAAAGAGGAATAATAAGTGTTTTGTTGAGATACGGAACGTCAACGT
>LXOW01136668.1_pt1 | contig 27605 bp, 23 predicted proteins | sample 1368591 | NCBI WGS metagenome assembly LXOW01 (sample SAMN04884650, study PRJNA319009) | bovine gut metagenome | isolation source: Cow rumen | host: Bos taurus | place: Italy: Legnaro (PD) | collected 2014-07-09
CTCTTTGGCTGCGCGGCTTAGCCGTTACGCCATATATTGAATTTTTAACGAACTATTGTTAAGGATAAGTTGAACTTTTCCTTAGGATAACTGACGGAAAAGTACTGGATTTCTGTAACTTTTCCTTAGGAAAACTGAGTGGTGTATTACTGACAAAATGCAAAAGGTTAGGAATGGTAGAGACCGAGATTACGGTAGAAGGACGACATGCTGTTGTAGCCAGAGCGTGTTGCAATCTCTGTTTTGGGACTGAATGGGTTCTCTTCCATTAACTGTTCGGCGTATGCGATACGTTTACGGTTGATGTATTCCTTGAAGGTCATGTGTGCACAACTGCTAAGTGCCTGAAGCAGATAGGTGCGGTTTGTTCCTAACAGTTTGGCAACATCATTGAGTAGCAGGTCCTTTTGGAGGAAAATCTGTTGTTCATTCATCATGTTCTCCAGTCTCTCATAAATGAGGATGCTGGTGCTACTGGGAGTGTCAACTATTTGCTCTGTATCTGCGGTCTCTTTCTCCTGCTCTTCAGGGATGTCTCGCATAGAGAAGTCCTGCTGCATGCCTACCCATGACAAGGCGAAGATAAGTGCTGAGAAGGCTACTGAGGGCAGTGCTATGATGATGTTGTCGACAAACATCTGTCGTCCTATTACGTTGACAATGGTGGAGACCAGTGAAGTAGCAATGAACAAGATAAGGATAGTGGGAATAGCCTGAATTTCCCTGTTTTCTGTATCGGCATATAGCTGTTGTATGGTCTTGTTGAATCGTCGGATGCGACGGAATCCTCTGATAATGACAATGATGACCTGTATGGCAAAGATTATGTGGCAGACGATGTGTGCCCACCCCTGAACGAGTGGCAGTCCACTAAGTGACGTCTCGTGGCCGTGGTAGAGGTAGCTTGTGATGAATACTCTAGTCTCTGCTGCGTCCATGACTCCATATAGGCAGCCTACAACAATTCCTGCCATTATCGGTGGAGTGAATACTGACCAGAGAAAACTTTTCTGCTGTGACAGCGGTGTACGGTCGGTAATAGCACTTATATATAATAGGAATAGGGGATATACCGTCAGGTTCAGTGTCACATATATGGTGTCGCTGAATGGCAGCAGGTTGATATGACGGTTGAAGAAAATGAAGTGGCAGCTATATAATAGCAGTGTAGCTATGGCCCATCGTAGCAACCAACGTATAGCCTTATCCATACGCCTTCTGTAGGTGAGGGTTAGCTGGATAACCATCACCACACACACCATCAGTGGCAGAGAAGTGAATAACTCGTATAACATATTGTAGTGCAAAGTTACACATTAACCTTCTAATAACCAAGTAATTCTCATAGAATTGCAATTTTGAGAGTTTTATTTTGCATTTTTGCGATAAGATTTTGCAATTTTGTAATGCCTAATAGCGTAAATGTGTCTATCTTTGCGGCAAGATTATTTGTTAAATCTAAAATTAAATTGATATGAAAAAGTTTTACTTACGTTACATTGTTATACTAACTGTGATGCTGCTGACTACTACAGCGTGGTCGCAGAAGCGAGTGGAGTATGCCGGTGCATGGTATCTCCTAGATGATGCCACAAGTACCGCTACACTGACCTATAAGCTGGCAGACGACGGAGAGACTCCCGATGGAACCTATTACTCAGGAACGTTCCGCACCAATCACGGCTGTTATTACAACGAGAGCGACCCTGAACATCCGATGGGGCAAGGTACCAAGTACTATCAACTTAAAAAGATTGGCGACCATACATTTTGGTATGCCTCCAATTTGACTTATCTGATTATTGATACAGGTGTCGAGTCGTTGGGTGACCACCTGTTCAGTCGTACAGGCGTTGAAAAACTGACCTTTGAAGCCACGTCGAAACCTTTGTCCACTTCCGTGTGGGAGAAAGACGGGATGAAACTCAACAGCTTGTCGGGCCTGTCGTTCCTTAAGGAGCTGAATCTGAACCGTGATATCACGACGCCGGAGGGCAAGGATGTCAACATCTTCGAGGCAGCAACGAACCTGGCTACGGTAAATATCGGAACGTTTGTTACGAAGCTCCCCAACTGTATGTTTGCCAATTGCACGGGTATCAAGAAGATTCGCGTTGATGCAGAAACTCCTGTCAATGCGAATGCCACCGTGTTTGACGGTGTTGATGTCGCCAATGTGAAGTTGGCCGTGCCCATGAAATGTCTGGCCGCTTATAAGAACCATCCCATATGGGGACGTTTTGATGTCTATGAGATGACTCCTGAGGAACAGTACAACTTTAAAGTCAATACCAACGTCAGCTGGTGTAGTTTCAGCGCTGTTAGCGAGGGGGTCACTCTGTATTATGAAATTCAAAAGAACGAGAAGGGCGAGGAAACTGGTGAGGTCTATTTAGCTGCAGTACCTATTGAGATCTCTGGTGGTTCCTACAGTGGCTGGATTACTAGTGGTCCTTACTACCAGGAGCGCATTGTTGTTCCTGAGCGAGTTGAGAACCCTAACACTGGAGTGACATACCGAGTGACGGGACTACGTGAATATGCCCTGGAAAACGATCCCTATCTTTCGGAAGTCGTCTTGCCGGAAACAATAGTCGCCATCGGCACCCAGGCCTTCAGCAGCTGTGAAAAGCTGACCCACCTTGATCTGCCCAATAGCGTAAGTTCTATCGGTCAAAACTGCTTTGCCGAGTCCGGACTGACGGGCGAGTTCGTCGTTCCTGCTAATGTGAAGGTACTCGAGTGTGCCACTTTCCGTAATACGACCATCACTAAGCTGTCGTTTGCTGAGGGTTCCCGTCTCGATTCTATCAGTGACCAGTCGATATTCTTTATGTTCGAACTGGAAGAACTGGAGCTTCCTACCGGTCTGCGCGCTATTGCCTATGCCGGAATATCGAGTTGTCCGAGACTGAAGAAGGCTAATTTGCCCGAGGGCCTTGTCAAACTGGATCCTATGGTGTTCACAGGCTGTCCTGTAGAAGAGTTGGTTATTCCCAGTACGTTGGTAGAAATAGGCGAAGGCTTTATGTCCACCGGTCACCAACAAATGGCAGGCGATGGTTCCTCTCCGCTGCGTCACATCAGCGTCGCTGCGGGCAATCCCAAATATGACTCCCGCGAGGACTGCAACGCAGTCATCGAGACAGCCACCAACACCCTGTACTTGGCCAAGGCCATCTCCAAGTTGCCCAGCACGTTAGAGGTCATCCCGACAGGGAGCTACTCCGATCCTTGTATGAAGACCCTCACGCTGCCCGCCAGCATTACCAAGATTGGGGAACGCGCTTTTGCCGATCCCTTCATGCAGGGCGGTCCTACCTTCTCAAAGATTATCTCCAACATTACGGAACCTGCCGGTGTACTTGAGCAGGATGCCTTTGTGAAGATGAACGACATGTGGGAAGATTCTGACGAGACCTATAAGAAAGCCATTCTCTACGTGCCCGCTGGTACCAAGTCGAAATATGAGGCTGATGCTGAATGGGGACGCTTCAAGAATATCGTCGAGGATAAGCCCGTAGCTGTGGAGGATGCCCAGCCCATGACGGAGGAGACTACCACCAGCTTTGCTGGCTCTACCGGACTCACTGAGGAGACTGACCTTTCTGCAGTCGTCATTGACAATCTCTTCATCACGTTGAGTACGAATAACGACAATGCCGAGACCAACGATGTCTATGATTCCGAGGAACAGGCCATTGTCCTCAACTCTACCGTAGCCGATGAGTCGAAGATAGATTTCGTCGAGTCCACGCAGGCTGCTACCGACGCCGTAATGAACAACTTCAACGGCATCCTCTTTGAGGTTCCTGCAGGTACTGGCATTGTCACCGTTACCTTCAAGACCACAGGAAACCGTATGCTGGCTGTGAAGGTGGGCAATCAGGCAGCTACTACCTTTAAGCAGGTCACCAAGGAAGAGATAGAGATTCCTTACTCTACTGAGGTTGCTACCCATATCTACATCTATTCTGTAGAAGATCTCCCTGAGGATGTTGCTGAAGCCCGTGCCTTTGCCGAGGCCTACACTACTGCCAAGATGCTGAAGAAAGGTGCCGGTTTGAAAGGCATGAAGCTTGTCGTAGCTAATAGGGCTTCCGAGGAGAATCAGCCAGAAAAGAGCCAGACCCTCATCTATGGTGTTGGTTGGAAACCGACCGCAACAGGCATCCAAGCAGTCAGCACTTCTTCTGCAGTCATGTTCGATGGTACGGCTCCTGTTTATAACCTTACAGGCCAGCGCCTCAGCGCTCCCCAGAAGGGTATCATGATACAAAACGGTCGCAAGGTTGTGGTGAAGTAAGCATTGATTTTAGACTATACTAGACTATACGATTAAATTAGGTGTGGGCGCTGCCGAGAGGTGGTGCCCACTATTTGTGCATATAATGGCGGAGGGACATTAAGTTGTTGGCTGATTGCTTGGCAGTTTGAAAAAATTGCACTACCTTTGCAAGCTGAATGGATAAGAGTATATATATATTAGGTATAGAGTCCAGCTGTGACGATACATCGGCAGCGGTGCTGAAGGATGGTGTGCTGCTGTCGAATGTGACAGCCTCGCAGGCTGTGCACGAGTCGTATGGCGGTGTTGTACCGGAATTGGCAAGCAGGGCTCACCAGCAGAATGTGGTGCCCGTGGTGCATGAGGCTATCAAGCGTGCCGGCATCACGAAGGAACAGCTGAGCGCCGTGGCTTTTACACGAGGGCCTGGACTGATGGGTTCACTCTTGGTCGGCGTGAACTTTGCCAAAGGTTTTGCCCGTTCGTTGGGTATTCCTCTGATAGATGTCAACCACTTGCAGGGACACGTTATGGCACACTTTATAGATGGTGGTGAGGGCGATTTTACGCCACCGCCGTTGCCGTTCCTTTGTTTGCTGGTGTCTGGCGGTAACTCGCAGATTGTGAAGGTGAATGCCTATAACGACATGGAAGTGTTGGGGCAGACCATAGACGATGCTGCTGGCGAAGCTATTGACAAGTGTTCGAAGGTGATGGGATTAGGCTATCCTGGCGGACCTATCATTGACCGCTTGGCACGTCAGGGCAATCCGAAGGCTTACCAGTTTGCCGAACCTCATATACCTGGTCTGGACTATAGCTTCTCTGGTCTGAAGACATCGTTTCTCTATAACTTGAGGAAATGGGTGGAGGAAGAGCCTGACTTCATCGAGCACCACAAGGAGGATATTGCAGCCTCGTTGGAATGGACTATTGTTGACATTCTGATGAAGAAGCTGAAGCTTGCCGTCAAGCAGACGGGCATCAAGCATGTTGCTGTTGCTGGTGGCGTTAGTGCTAACAATGGTTTGCGCAATGCCTTTCACGACTATGCCAAGCGCTATGGCTGGACGGTTTATATTCCGAAGTTCAGTTACACCACGGACAATGCGGCCATGATAGGCATTGTGGGTTACTATAAGTATCTGGACAAGGTGTTTTGTCCCATTGACGCTCCGGCATTCAGTAAGGTGACGTTTGGTTAAGAATAAAAAGTATAAAAGAAAAACAATATGGTTGATTTTGAAAGCAAGATTATCAGCAGGGAAGTAAGTCAACTGCTTTGGGAGATGGAGAAGACGGTTAGTACGGCCGAGAGTTGTACGGGTGGACGTATTGCTGAGGCCATCATTGCCGTGCCAGGTGCCTCGAAATATTTCAAGGGAGGTGTTATTTCTTACGTTGATGAGGTAAAAGAGTCCTTGTTGGGGGTCAGTCGTGTGGTGTTGGACGAGCAGACTGCCGTCTGTGAGGATGTGGCTAAGCAGATGGTTATGGGCGCATGTAAGACGCTGAATACTGATTTTGCCATTGCTGCCACCGGTGTTGCTGGTCCGACAGGCGGCACGAAGGAGATTCCTGTAGGTACTATCTGGCTGGCTTGTGGCACCCCAGACAGTCAGGTTACGCTGAAGGTTGAAGAGGACCACGGACGCGACATTAATTTGGCTATTGCAACCAATAAAGCGATGCAAATGTTCCTTGAATTCCTTAAAACTGAGGATAGAAAAGGAGATAGAAGGTTAAAAAATATTAAGAGTTAGATAATTCTTAATTCCTCATTCTTAATTCTTAATTAAAAGTAGTACCTTTGCACCCTGTTTGGAGTAAGTTACAATTAAGGAACAAGTAAAAGTAGATAGAAATGTCGAAAATTTGTCAGATTACGGGAAAGACGGCACAGCGTGGTAATAATGTGTCGCACTCAAAGCACCGCACAAAGCGCAGCTTTGACGTAAACCTGTTCAGCAAGAAGTTCTACTATGTTGAGGAGGCTTGCTGGATTCAGTTGAAGATCAGCGCTGCTGGTCTGCGTATGATTAATAAGGTAGGTCTGGATGCTGCCCTGAAGCAGGCTGTTGCCAAGGGTTATGTTGACTGGAAGGACATTAAAGTAATAGGAGATTAACAACTATGGCAGGAAAGAAAGCAAAGGGTAACCGCGTTCAGGTCATTCTGGAGTGCACTGAGATGAAAGAGAGTGGACTTCCCGGAACAAGTCGTTACATTACGACCAAGAATCGTAAGAACACTCCTGAGAGAATGGAATTGAAGAAGTATAACCCCATCCTGAAGCGCATGACTGTGCACAAGGAGATTAAATAATCTGTTTAAAGCATGGCAAAGAAAACCGTCGCTACCCTCCACGAAGGCTCAAAGGATGGTCGCGCTTACACAAAGGTTATCAAGATGGTAAAGAGCCCCAAGACTGGTGCTTACATCTTTGACGAGCAGATGGTTCCTAACGAGGCCGTTAAGGACTTCTTTAAGAACTAATATTTCAATATAAAGATAAATTTAAGGCTGCAATGTTTGGTTGCAGCCTTATTTTTTGGCAATTATGAGACAGGAGTCGAAGTTACCCACGCTCGAAAAAAACATAAAATTTTTGGCATTTTGCTCGCTTATTCGTAACTTTGCACTCGATATAATATTGTAATATGGGTATTTTTGGATTTTTCAATAAGGAAAAAAAGGAAACACTGGATAAAGGTCTGGAGAAGACCAAGTCTAGTGTATTCGATAAACTGGCACGTGCTGTGGCTGGTAAATCGAAGGTGGATGACGATGTGCTTGACAACTTGGAAGAAGTGCTGATTACTTCGGATGTAGGTGTTGAGACTACGCTGAAAATCATAGAGCGCATAGAAGAACGCGTGGCTCGTGACAAGTATGTGTCGACAAGTGAACTTAATGCCATTCTGCGTGATGAGATAGCATCTCTTTTGACAGAGAATAATTCTGATGACAACGATAATTGGGACTTGCCTGATGATCATAAGCCCTATGTGATTCTAGTAGTTGGCGTCAATGGTGTGGGCAAGACCACAACAATAGGTAAACTCGCGTGGCAGTTTAAACAGGCAGGCAAGAAGGTTTACCTGGGTGCTGCTGACACATTCCGTGCTGCTGCTGTCGAGCAACTCTGCATCTGGGGTGAGCGCGTGGGTGTTCCTGTCGTAAAACAGCAGATGGGAAGCGACCCTGCTTCTGTAGCTTTCGACACCTTACAGAGTGCCAAAGCCAATGGTGCTGACGTAGTACTGATAGATACCGCTGGACGTCTGCACAACAAAGTTGGCTTAATGAACGAGTTGAAGAAAATTAAGGAGGTGATGAAGAAGGTGTTGCCTGATGCTCCTGATGAGGTGATGCTCGTGCTGGATGGCTCCACAGGGCAGAATGCTTTTGAACAGGCCAAGCAGTTTGCAGCAGTCACCCAGATTACCTCTCTGGCTATCACCAAACTGGATGGTACCGCAAAAGGCGGTGTTGTTATTGGTATCTCTGATCAGTTGAAAGTGCCCGTAAAGTATATCGGACTGGGTGAAGGTATGAAGGATTTACAGCTTTTCAATCGTCAGCAATTCGTTGACTCATTGTTCAAGAATGAATAAGAAACCGTCCATAGATATTATTACCTTAGGGTGTTCCAAGAACCTTGTTGACTCAGAGACGCTGATGGGACTCTTTGAGAAACATGGTTATGAGGTTACTCATGATGCGGATAATCCACAAGGAGACATTGCTGTGGTGAACACTTGTGGTTTCATAGAAGATGCCAAGCAGGAAAGCATTGATACCATCTTGGAACTGGCACAAGCCAAGGAAGAAGGACATCTGAAGCAACTCTATGTGATGGGATGTCTTTCTGAACGCTATCTGGCTGATTTGGAAAAAGAAATCCCTGAAGTGGATGGTTGGTATGGAAAGTTTAATTATAAGCAACTTCTGAAAGATTTAGAGAAACTGGATAATCTTGAAAATGCTCCCCGTCATATTACAACCCCGCGTCATTATGCCTATTTGAAAATAGCAGAAGGCTGTGACCGTCATTGTGCATATTGTGCGATACCAATTATTACAGGAAAACATCGGAGCCGACCGATGCATGAGATATTGGACGAGGTTCGTTATCTAGTTAGTCAAGGAACCAAGGAATTTCAAGTGATAGCTCAAGAGTTGACTTATTATGGTATTGATATTGACGGCAAGCAGCATATAGCAGAACTGATAGAGCAGATGGCTGCCATTGAGGGTGTAGAGTGGATTCGTTTGCATTATGCCTATCCAGCTCATTTTCCATGGGACTTGTTACGTGTGATACGTGATAATAGTAATGTGTGTAAGTATTTGGATATTGCCTTGCAGCATATTTCTGATCATATGCTTACACGAATGCAGCGACACGTTACAAAGGAGGAAACGTATGAGTTGATACGTCGGATGCGTCGTGAAGTTCCCGGTATTCACATTCGCACAACCCTAATGGTGGGATTCCCTGGTGAGACAGAAGAGGATTTCCAAGAACTTTTGGAATTTACAAAATGGGCACGTTTTGAACGCATGGGGGCCTTTGCCTATTCCGAAGAGGATGGAACTTATTCTGCGAAACACTACCAAGACGATGTGCCAGCAGAGGTTAAACAACAAAGGTTGGATAAACTGATGCGTGTCCAGCAACATATCAGTGCAGAAATAGAGGGAGAGAAAATTGGACAGACACTCCGTGTGATTATCGATAGACGAGAGGGTGACTATTGGGTGGGACGTACACAATTCTGTTCGCCAGAGGTTGATCCTGAGGTGTTGATCGCGATTGAGGAGGACTTGAAAATAGGAGCTTTTTATGAAGTTCGCATCACAGATGCAGAAGAATTTGATTTATACGCCACAACGAGATATGAATAATAAAGAATTTATAGCAGAACTGTCGAAGCGTACTAATTATGCTTCTAAAGATACCCAGCGACTGGTGAACAACCTGATTGATGCGATGGGTGATGCTTTTCAAGAAGGGAATGCGGTAATCATACCTAATTTCGGTGTCTTTGAGACCAGGAAAAAGATGGAGCGTATTATGGTTAACCCGTCATCAGGGCAACGTATGCTGGTACCTCCCAAGTTGGTACTAAATTTCAAACCAAACCAGACTTGGAGGGATAAACTGAAAGGAGGTCAATAAGTATGGGAAAGTTGACAATACAGGAAATTGCCAAAATACTGGTTGAGAAAAGTGGACTGAATCAGAAGGAAGCGAACAAGTTTGCTACTGAGATGTTTGCAATCATCCAACAACGTTTGGAAGAAGACGGGTTGGTGAAAATTAAGGGGTTTGGAACCTTCAAAATTATCAGTGTTGAAGCACGCGAGAGTGTTAGTGTGCGAACTGGTGAGCGTGTAATGATTGATAGTCATGCTAAGGTGACCTTTACCCCCGACACCGTGATGAAAGAGCTGGTAAATAAGCCTTTCTCCCAGTTTGATACTGTCGTACTCAATGATGGTGTTGATTTTGAAGATATAGCTGCCGATGATGAAGAAGAAACAGTTAATTCTGAGGAAGAGGCTACACCATTAGAAAAACTATCAGAAACTGTAGAAGAACCTGTTGTTGAGGACGCTCCTATGATTACCCTTGCAGAAGAGGAGCCTGTTATGGTAGAATCTATAGTAGAAGAGCATGAAGTTGCTACCCCTATAGATGAAGAACCAACTGAAGAGGGACCTTTGGCGGAGGATATTGAGATAGAGGAGGAGTCCAACGGTTTTACGTGGATAAAATGGTTGTCAGGTGCTGTTTTCGTTGTGCTTCTGATGGGCTTGTCGGCATACGGAGGCTATCAGTATGCCATGAATAAAATAGCCAAAACCCCCAAGGAAGTTCATAAGGAAAAAACGCTTCAAGCAAAGTCTGTGGACACTCTAGCAGTCATGAAAGATACTATTGATGTTGAAGTACCCGCTATATCTGATGTTCAGACAGAAGTTCCTTCCGAGAAGGAAGAGCCTGCTGAACAGGAAGTGAAAGAAACTATTGAAGATATTGATCCATATGCTGCCAAAGATGAACGTGTAAGGCTAGGGGCCTACCGTATTGTAGGTACAGCAGAAGAGGTAACAGTACTTCCCGGTCAGACATTTTATAGTATTTGTCGCGCCCATCTAGGACCAGACATGCAGTGTTATGTGGAAGTGTATAATAACTTGCCTAGAGACCCTAAAATCAAGGAAGGACAAGTTATCAAAATTCCTAAATTGAAAATCAAGAAAAAGCGAAAAGGCTGAAAGAATAGTTGAAAGTTTCTTAAAATGTAAGTTTTAGGAAACTTTTTTAATATTATTTAGGTATGCAGTTGTACGCAATAACGTGTTAATTGAGTACTTTTGCATCTCAAATAAGTATATCGTAAAATTACAAATATTATGGCAGAAGCTATTGACATCCGTGAATTGAATATACGGATAGAACAACAAAGTGGATTCGTTACGAATCTGGTGACAGGAATGGATCGTGTAATTGTAGGACAAAAACATTTGGTAGACTCCTTGTTGATTGGCCTGCTTAGTGATGGCAACATCTTGCTGGAAGGTGTTCCTGGACTCGCAAAGACGTTGGCTATCAAGACATTGGCCCAGTTGATAGATGCATCTTACAGTCGCATACAGTTTACACCGGATTTGTTGCCTGCGGATGTGACAGGTACCATGATTTATTCTCAGAAAGATGAACGCTTTCTGGTAAAACAGGGGCCTGTATTCGCTAATTTTGTGTTGGCAGATGAGATTAACCGTGCTCCAGCAAAGGTGCAGAGTGCACTTCTTGAAGCCATGCAGGAGAAACAAGTAACCATAGGCAGTGAGACCTTCAATCTGCCCAATCCCTTCTTGGTGATGGCTACCCAGAATCCTATCGAGCAAGAAGGTACCTATCCATTGCCTGAAGCACAAATGGACCGTTTCATGCTGAAGGTAGTTATCGGTTATCCGACAATTGACGAAGAAAAGAAGATTATTCGTGAGAATATTGCTGGAGCACTGCCTACCGTAACACCTGTTACGACTGCCAGTGAGATAGTCAATGCGCGTGCAGTAGTTCGTGAGGTATATATTGACGAGAAAATTGAGCAATATATTGCTGATATCGTATTTGCAACTCGCTATCCAGATCGTTATGGCCTAAAGGATATGAAGGAGATGATTTCATTTGGTGGTTCACCTCGTGCATCTATCAATCTAGCCAAGGCAGCACGTGCTTATGCGTTTATCAAACGTCGTGGTTATGTGGTTCCAGAAGATGTTCGTGCGGTAGCACATGACGTATTGCGCCATCGCATTGGACTTACTTATGAAGCAGAGGCCAGCAATGTGACGAGTGAGGAAATCGTTTCAAAAATCATCAATAAGGTGGAAGTTCCTTGATGGAAACAAACGATATCATAAGGAAAGTTCGGAAGATAGAGATTAAGGCTCGTGGTCTCAGTTCAAACGTCTTCGCAGGGCAATACCATTCTGCCTTTAAGGGTAGAGGTATGGCCTTCTCTGAGGTGCGAGAATATCAGTATGGCGATGATGTGCGCGATATTGATTGGAATGTGACGGCACGTTTCCATAGACCCTATATTAAGGTGTTTGAGGAAGAACGTGAGTTGACAGTGATGCTGTTGATAGACGTCAGTGGATCATTGGATTTCGGAACCCAACGTCAGATGAAACGCGATATGGTGACAGAGATTGCTGCGACCATTGCCTTTTCGGCTATTCAGAACAATGATAAAATTGGTGTTGTGTTCTTTTCTGACAGGATTGAGAAATATATCCCTCCCAAGAAAGGCCGTAAGCATATTCTTTACATTATCCGTGAGATGCTGGACTTTCACCCGGAATCGCGACGCACCGATGTCAAGCAGGCATTAGAGTTCCTGACTAGCATTGCCAAACGTCGATGTACAGCGTTCATACTCAGTGACTTCTATGTTCGACAGGATTTCCTGCAAACCTTACAGATATGCAACCGTAAACATGATGTGGTGGCTTTGCAGGTCTATGACGTTTTGGCGCGTCAATTGCCTAACGTTGGTCTGATGCGTGTTGTGGATGCTGAGACTGGACATGAGCAGTACATAGATACAGGAAGTCGCAAACTTCGTCAGGCTCATGAGAACTATTGGAGAAATCGTCAACAACAGTTGCACGAGACTATGAATAAGAGTAATGTAGACCTTGTTAGTATTGCCACTAACGAAGACTATGTCAAGGCTTTACTGATGTTGTTTAAACAAAGAAGTTAATGAAGAGATCGCTACTATTGACAGGTCTGATGATCCATGCTTTACTGACTTTTGCTCAGGCAAGTGTGGAGGTTAAGATAGACCCGATAGAAATGATGATAGGTGAGCAGGCACAAGTCACGATGACTGTGCAGGCAGCTGAGGGTGCAAAGATTGAGATGCCTGTTTTCCAACCACGTCAGCAGATTGTTGCCGGAGTTGAGGTTATCAACGTTGAGCATCCCACAGACCATTCGTTGCTCTTGACGCTAACCTCTTTTGATGGCAACCTCTATTATCTTCCACCGTTCAAGGTAAAGGTAAATGGAAAGACGGTTGAGAGTAAAAGTCTGGCATTGAAAGTTGTTGAAGTAGAGGTTGACACCACCAAACTCGACAAGTTCTTTGGTCCCAAAGATGTTCAAGACAATCCTTTCCAATGGAGTGACTGGTCTTTGTCTTTCTGGCTCAGCATTCTGATGCTTGTCCTGTTGGCTCTTGCTTATTACCTTTATTTGCGTTTACGCGACAACAAGCCTATTATTGCTCGTATCAAGATTGTGAAACGCTTGTTGCCTCACCAGAAGGCCATGAAAGAGATTGATCAGATCAAGGCAGACAAAATGGTGAGCTCGGAGAATCAGAAGGAGTATTATACCAAACTAACGGATACATTGCGTAAATATATAGAGGAACGCTATGGATTTTCCGCAATGGAGATGACTAGTACGGAAATCATAGAGCGTCTGATGGCAGATGATGACCAACAGGGTCTTAGTGAATTGCGACAACTCTTTATGACAGCAGACCTTGTGAAATTCGCAAAGTATTCAACGATGATTAATGAAAACGATGCTAACTTGGTAAATGCGATAGACTTTATCAATCAGACAAAGTTGGAAAATCAACCAACTGAGGAAACTGTAAAGCCTCAATTGTCAGAAGAAGACCAGCGTTCTCAGAAGACTCGTCGCGTACTTAAAGTTGTAATCTGGAGTGTAATGACAGTCTCTACGTTGCTATTCTGCTATGTTATTTACAGCATCTACCAATTATTGAATTGAATATAAACAATGGAATTTGCCAATAAAGAATATCTGTTTCTATTACTGCTCATCATACCATATCTGGTTTGGTATCTGATGTACAGGAAGAAAAGTGAGCCTACCATACGGCTCAGTGATACTTTTGCATATCGCTTTGCCCCCCGATCATGGAAAGTAAAACTGATGCCCGTGCAATTGATTTTGCGGTTGGCAGTATTTGTTCTTTTAGTGATTATCCTGGCTCGTCCACAGACGCAGAATTCGTGGAAGAACAAGACGATGGAAGGTATTGACATCATGTTGGCTATGGACGTATCGACTTCTATGTTAGCAGAGGACTTAAAACCAAACCGAATGGAAGCAGCCAAGCAGGTTGCAGCCGATTTCATTATCGGCCGTCCAAACGATAATATTGGATTGAGCATCTTTGCAGGCGAAGCTTTTACACAATGTCCTATGACAACGGATCATGCCTCGCTACTTAACCTGTTGCAAAATGTACGTACAGATATAGCCCAACGTGGTTTAATTGAGGATGGTACTGCTATTGGTATGGGATTGGCCAATGCTGTTTCACGATTGAAAGACTCAAAAGCAAAGAGTAAGGTGGTTATTCTGCTTACTGACGGTTCTAATAATCGTGGAGACCTTTCTCCTATGACCGCTGCAGAAATTGCCAAAAGTTTTGGTATTCGTGTTTATACTATTGGCGTGGGAACCAATAAGGTGGCCCCGTATCCTATGACTGTTGCAGGAGGCATTCAATATGTGAACATTCCAGTCGAGATAGATACCAAGACGCTCAGCGAGATAGCCTCAGCCACCGATGGCGACTTCTATCGAGCTACCAATAATCGTGAATTACAACAGATATACAAGGAGATTGATAAGTTGGAGAAGTCAAAACTGAATGTCAAAAAGTTCAGTAAACGATATGAGGCTTATCAGCCTTATGCCATCCTTGCTGCCTTGCTGTTATTCTTAGAGATGTTGTTGCGAATTACAGTTTTCAGAAAACTACCATAAAGAGGAAGAGTCATGTTCCGATTTGAAGACCCTATATATCTATATGCTTTGGCGTTGATACCACTGTTGGCGATATTGCGCTTTTTGTTGGTACGTCAGCAGAAGAAACGTTTGCGCAAGTTTGGCGACCGTGAGTTGGTTCGTCAATTAACGCCCGATGTATCACGCTTCCGACCATTGGTCAAGTATTCTTTATTGCTTACTGCTTTGGCGTTACTGATAGTCATGATTGCCCGTCCGCAGTTTGGTACAAAGATTAATCGGGAGAAACGTACAGGCATTGAAACTATTATTGCCCTTGATGTGAGCAATTCAATGTTGGCAGAAGATGTTGCCCCCAGTCGCTTGGACCGTTCAAAGATGATGGTGGAGAATCTCGTTGATAATTTTACCAATGACAAGATCGGGTTGATAGTCTTTGCGGGTGATGCCTTTATTCAGTTACCTATTACAAGTGACTATGTGAGTGCCAAGATGTTCTTGTCGAGCATCTCTCCTTCTATGATAGCCACACAGGGCACTGATATTGCTAAGGCCATTTCGATGGCTTCCCATAGCTTTACCCAACAAGAAGGAGTTGGCAAGGCCATCATCGTGATTACTGATGGTGAGGATCATGAGGGTGGGGCGTTGGAAGCTGCTAAAGATGCAAAAGATAAAGGTATGCGTGTCTATATCTTAGGTGTAGGTTCTGCTAAAGGAGCCCCCATCCCTACAGGAAACGGCGACTACATGAAGGATAATACAGGTCAGACTGTGATGACGGGATTGAACGAACAGATGTGTCGTGAGATTGCGCAGGCAGGCGGTGGCGCTTATATCCATGTGGAGAACAACAGTAATGCTCAGGACCAATTGGATCACGAGCTTAACAAACTGGCGAAGAAGGAAATTGAAAGTACCGTTTATAGTGATTACGACGAACAATTCCAGGCGGTTGGTATTCTAGTGCTTTTGTTATTGATTATTGAGATTTGTATCCTTGATATCAAGAATCCGTTATTGAAGAATATTTCTCTATTTAAGCGAAATAAGAAAGTGGTTGCTGTGCTACTAGTGTTGTTGGTGTCAACCACCATTCAGGCACAGACCGATAGGATGTTGGTTAGACATGGTAATAAACAGTTCCGTGCTGGGAATTATGCTGAGGCAGAAGTCTCTTATCGTAAAGCCGTTGAGAAGAATCCACGTAATGCACAGGCCATCTATAATCTCGGGAACGCATTACTGGGACAGCGAAAAGACTCAGCAGCAGTCAGTCAGTTTGAACAGGCTGCCAAGTTGGAAACCAATCCAATCCGTAAGTCGCAGGCTTATCACAATATTGGTGTGATATGCCAAGGGCAGAAGCAGTTTGCCCAGGCCATAGAGGCTTATAAAGAGTCGTTGCGTAACAACCCAGCTGATGACGAAACACGATATAATCTCGAACTTTGTAAACGTCAGCAGCAGCAACAGCAGCAAAATCAAGACCAACAGAACAAAGACAATAAAGATCAGAAATACAAAGATAAAAAGGACCAGCAGAAGCAAGACCAAGACAAGAAAGATCAGCAAAAACAGAACCAGCAGCAACAGCAGCAGGACAAACATCAGATGAGCAGGGAGAATGCTGAGCAGATGCTAAATGCCGCTATCCAGGAGGAAAAGCAGACCCAAGAGCGTATGAAGAAAGCCCAGCAGCAGCCCAATCGTCGCTCGTTGCAAAAGAACTGGTAACAAGAAGAAAGAAGATTAAGATGAAGAGATTTTTAATACTGATAATATGTTTGATCGTGGTGGTGGCCATCAAGGCGCAACAGATTACGGGGCGTGCTCCATCGCAGGTGGCTGTGGGTGAGCAGTTTCGTCTGTCCTATACGGTCAATACTGATGATGTAAAAGGATTCCGTGCAGGTAATATTCCTGAGGAATTCGATGTGTTGATGGGACCAAGTACCTCTACACAATCCAGTTATCAATTGGTAAATGGACACATGTCCAGTTCGTCATCAGTCACCTATACCTATATCTTATCTGCCAAAAAGAATGGTTCCTTCACCATCCCTCCTGCTCAAGCACAGGTAGGTGGAAAAACCATTCATTCCAATGAGTTGCGTATCAAGGTTAGCGGTCAGGCCCAGAGTGGTGGACAAGGTGGTCGTCAGCAGGGCAGGGCAGGAGAGGAGATTCGTCCTGCAGGTAGTTCCATTTCAGGTTCCGACCTGTTTATTAAGGTTAGTGCTTCCAAGCAGCATGTTCGTGAACAGGAACCTATTCTCCTTACCTATAAGGTATATACATTGGTGGGACTTACCCAGTTGAATGGTAAGATGGCCGACCTTAAAAGTTTCTATACCCGTGAGGTTCCACTTCCTGCCGAAAAGAGTTTCAAGGTAGAGACTTTCAATGGTCGTCCCTACAAAACGGTCACGTGGCAACAATATGTCATGTTCCCTCAAGCCACTGGAAAATTAGAGATTCCCAGCATTACTTATGAAGGTCTTGTCGTTCAGCAAAACAGGAATGTCGATCCTTTTGAGGCTTTTTTCAATGGTGGTTCTGGATATATAGAGGTAAAGAAACAGATTACGGCACCAGGTATCACCATACAGGTTGATCCCCTTCCTCATCGTCCAGCCAATTTCTCAGGAGGCGTAGGGCAGTTTACCATTTCGGCAAGTCTTGACAAGACACAGGTGAAGGCTAACGATCCTGTAAAACTGCGGGTTGTCGTGAATGGTGTTGGTAACATGAAACTCCTGAAACAGCCTGTTGTGAAATTCCCTAAGGACTTTGACAGCTATGATGCAAAGGTAACTGATAATACCAAACTGACCACACAAGGTCTTGAAGGCTCTATGGTTTACGACTTCCTAGCTGTGCCACGCCATCAGGGCGAGTTTGAGATTCCTGCTATCGAATACATCTATTTTGATACGCGTATCAATGCTTATAAGACTGTCAAGACAGAATCGTTCAAACTTAGTGTAGCCAAAGGAGATGGTACGGGAACGGTGGCTACCTTTAATGGTCAGGAAGACGTGAAATTGCTGAATAGCGATATCCATTATATCAAGACAGGTATGACACGTCAGCGTGGCATCAATGATTTCTTCTTTGGCTCCACTACTTATTGGACCATCTTGGCCGTCTTGTTATTAGGCTTTATCTCCCTGTTTATCATCTTCCGCCGTCGTGCCATAGAAAATGCCAATGTCGTGAAACAGCGTGCTGGCAAGGCCAATAAGGTGGCTACGAAGCGTCTGAAAAAGGCTTCCCGCCTGATGAAGGAAGGAAAACAAGGCGAATTCTATGATGAGGTATTGCGTGCCCTTTGGGGGTATGTCGGTGATAAGTTGAATATGCCTGTAGAGCAATTGTCCCGTGAAAATATCAGTCAGCAACTGTCCGCCCATCAAATCTCCTCTGAAACCATCCAGCAGTTCATTGGGGCTTTGGACGAGTGCGAGTTTGCCCGTTATGCTCCAGGTGATGCCACAGGAAATATGAATAAAGTATATGAAAGTGCTATGACGGCTATTACACAAATTGCTACTACCATGAAAAAGGGAGGACGTGCTCCATTCGCAGTCCTTGTGGTATTCCTGCTTGCTGTTCCTATGATGGCTGGTGCTGTAAGTAAGACAGAAGCAGATAGTGCCTATGCGCAGGAGCATTATCAGAAAGCCGCCCAGCAGTATGAGCAATTGTTGAAGAAAGGAGTATCTGCTGAATTATACTATAATTTAGGTAACTGCTATTACCGCATGGACAATATCACTTTGGCCGTGTTGAATTACGAGCGTGCTCTGTTATTGTCTCCAGGCGATAAAGATATCCGTTTCAATCTGCAAATGGCTCGTTCCAAGACCATTGACAAGATTGTACCTGAATCCGAGATGTTCTTCGTTACCTGGTATCGCTCATTGGTAAACCTGATGAGTGTTGATGCTTGGGCACGTATGGCACTCATCTCCTTGGTAGCTGCTATCATTCTGGCGTTGGCATATCTTTTTGCCAATCCCGTTTGGCTTCGTAAGTTAGGTTTCTTTGGCGGATTGTTCTTCGTCATCATCTTCTTGATGAGCAACCTTTTTGCATGGCAACAGAAGAAGGCGTTCGTCTATCGTTCTGGAGCCATCATCATGCGTTCTGCTGTCAATGTCAAGAGTACTCCTTCAAAGAATGGTACTGATCTCTTTATCCTTCATGAAGGAACAAAAGTCAATATTACTGATGCCACTATGCGTGGTTGGAAGAAAATACGCGTAGCCGATGGTAAAGAAGGCTGGTTGGAAACAAAAGAAATAGAAATTATTTGATTATGGAAGAACTGATACAATTCGACAAACACTTGTTGCTGATGCTCAACGGCAGCGACTCTGTTTTCTTGGATTATGTGGTCATGACGCTCACTAATGCCAAGACATGGATACCCCTTTATCTTGCTCTGTTTTATGTGGTGATAAAAAGCAACATGACCAAGAAGGATATTCTGTTTATTGTGGCAGCGGCAGGCCTGTGCGTATTATGTGCCGGAGGCTTCGACGATTCCATTGTCAAGCCCCTAGTGGCCCGTTGGCGTCCTACCCACGATCCTCAGATAGGGATGTTGATAGATACTGTTGACAACTATCGTGGAGGTAATTATGGGTTCTTTTCTGCTCATGCCAGCAACACCTTCTCGATAGCCTTGTTCTTTTCTTTACTGATGCGTCGTCGGTGGCTTGTCGTCACCCTCGTTTGCTATTCCCTGGTTAACTGCTGGACGCGCCTGTATCTGGGCGTTCATTATCCTGGCGATATCACGGTGGGACTCATCTGGGGATCCATAGTAGGTTATTGCATCTACCGGCTCTATTGCAAGATAACCATTCCGGCTGTTTATAGTGAACGACTCTGTTTTGTTCCTATTGTCGTGTTCCTGCTTACCATAGTCTTTGCACTGTGTCACGGATGTTACATGGCTTGTGTCTGATTTTTGCACACCGTTATGATGAAGACAAAAGAAATACATATTAGCGAATATAATTACGAGTTACCCGACGGGCGTATTGCCAAGTTCCCCTTGGCAGAGCGTGACAGTTCGAAACTGCTTGTCTATAGGCACGGCACGGTGTCGGAATCTGTTTTCCGTGACCTGCCAAGCCTTTTGCCACAAGGTGCCCTGATGGTCTTTAATAACACCAAGGTTATTCAGGCGCGCCTACATTTCCGTAAGGAGACGGGTGCGCTCATCGAAGTCTTCTTGTTAGAACCGGCAGAACCTGCCGATTACGAACAGATGTTCCAGACTACGGGGCGTTGTTCATGGCTTTGCCTGGTGGGGAATCTGAAAAAATGGAGGGACGGCTCACTTTCCCGTACCATTACGATAAAAGAAGAGACCGTCACTGTAAAGGCCACCCGTCTCGGTGAACACGGAACAAGCCAGTGGATAGACTTCGAATGGAGTGGGGGACGCTCTTTTGCCGAGATTATCGACGCCATGGGTGAACTGCCCATTCCTCCCTATTTGAATCGTGAGACACAGGAGAGTGACAAGACTACTTATCAGACTGTTTATTCCAAGATAAAAGGCAGTGTTGCAGCTCCTACGGCTGGTCTGCATTTCACAAACCGTGTGCTTGACGAGTTGGATGCTCATGGTATTGAACGTGAAGAATTGACGCTCCATGTGGGCGCCGGTACTTTCAAGCCTGTCAAGAGCGATACCATTGGACAACACGAGATGCATACTGAATTTGTCGCTGTACGCCGACATACTATCGAGCGTCTCCTTGCTCATGAGGGGCAGGCTATTGCTGTTGGCACAACCAGTGTACGCACCTTGGAGAGTCTCTATTATATGGGAATGAAGATTCTTCGCAATCCTGACATCAAAGAGGAAGAGCTTCATGTCAACCAGTGGGAACCCTATGGCGCAGAAACGGCACCCAATGAGAAGTTGCCTGGCACCATGGAAGCACTGACGGCGTTGAGAGACTGGATGGTCCGTCATGAACTGACTGTGCTCCATTCATCTACTCAGATTATCATAGCCCCAGGCTACGACTATAAAATAGTGAAGATGTTGGTCACCAATTTCCATCAGCCTCAGTCAACCTTATTACTGTTGGTTAGTGCCTTTGTCAAGGGCGACTGGCATAAGATATACGACTATGCGCTGGCTCACGACTTCCGCTTCCTGAGTTATGGTGACTCCTCGCTCCTCATCCCATAGAGGGTTCATGGTTATTGGTTCATGGTTATTGGTTAATGGTTAATGTTTAATGATATGAAGTACGGTTTCATTAAAGTGGCTTCTGCCGTTCCTGCCGTTAAGGTAGCTGATGTAGAATACAATGTGAAGGAAATAGAGCGCCTCATTGCACTGGCTGACAACGAAGGGGCAGAGGTGGTATGTTTCCCGGAGTTAAGCTTGACAGGTTATACCTGTCAGGACCTTTTCAAGGAACAGCTCTTGTTGTCCAAATCAGAAGAAGGTATTATCGAGTTACTGGACTTTACCCGTAAGCTGGATGTCATCTGCATCGTTGGAATGCCAGTCCAGGGTGGTAGTCTGTTGCTGAACTGTGCCGTTGTCATCCAGGGCGGAAACGTGTTGGGTGTCATACCGAAGACCTATCTGCCCAACTATAATGAGTTCTATGAGAAACGTTGGTTTGCCTCTGCGCAAGACTTGAACCCGTCAGAAATCTATCTCGCAGGTAATCCTGTCACGCTTTCAGCAGAACCTAAGCTGTTCCAGACGAATGGTGGTGTCCGTTTCGGTGTGGAAATCTGCGAAGACGTTTGGGCACCCATTCCTCCCAGCAACAACCTGACGATGGCTGGTGCTGATATTGTCTTCAATTGCTCTGCTAGCGATGAGCTTATCGGCAAACACCGTTACCTGCGTTCTTTGCTTGCCCAGCAGAGTGCACGCACCATGAGCGGTTATGTCTATTCCTCCTGTGGCTTTGGTGAATCAACGCAAGATGTGGTTTATGGGGGCAATGCCATGATTTTCGAGAATGGACATCTTCTGGCTGAGGGTGAACGCTATTCGTTCCAACCTCAGATTCAGTTTGCCCAGATTGATGTTGAGCGACTCCGTACCGAGCGTCATACCAACTCCACCTTCATCAATGCACAGCGCAATGCACATGCCGAGATTATCGAGGCAAAGGCCATTGTCGGTGACCATCCATTCAAACTGACCCGTGCCATCGATGCGCACCCCTTCATCCCGTCTGATGCAGAGATGGCCGAGACGTGTGAGGAAATACTGAATATCCAGACTGCCGGTCTTGCCAAGCGACTTATACATACCAATTGCCAGCGCGTCGTGGTTGGCATCAGTGGTGGTCTCGACTCCACCTTGGCACTCCTTGTGTGCGTCCGTACCTTTGATAAGTTAGGACTGGACCGTAAGGGTATTGTGGGTGTGACGATGCCGGGATTCGGCACATCGGACCGTACCCACGATAATGCAGCATCCCTCATGCAGACCCTCAACATCTCGCAGATGGAAATCTCCATCTCTGATGCGGTCATCCAGCATTTCAAGGATATAGGCCACGACAGTAGCGTCCATGATGCCACCTATGAGAACTCACAGGCTCGTGAACGAACCCAGATATTGATGGATCTTGCCAACAAGCTCAATGCTTTGGTGGTTGGAACAGGCGACTTGTCAGAACTTGCCTTGGGGTGGGCTACCTATAATGGTGACCACATGTCCATGTATGGTGTCAATGCCGGTATTCCCAAGACGCTGATTCAGTACGTTGTTCGCTATATAGCCTTGTTGCCGGCTTTCAGTGCCCAGCGTGACACCTTGATAGATATTGTCAACACACCGATTTCTCCTGAGTTGACGCCTGCCGATGAAGAAGGCAATATCAAGCAGAAGACAGAAGACCTGGTAGGTCCCTACGAGCTCCATGACTTCTTCCTATATTATTTCATGCGCTATGGCTTCCGTCCTGCCAAGCTGTTCTTGATGGCACAAACGGCCTTTGGTGATGCCTATGACAAAGAGACTATTAAGCATTGGCTGACCACTTTCTGTCGCCGTTTCTTCTCACAACAGTTCAAACGCTCCTGTCTGCCTGACGGACCTAAGGTAGGAAGCATCTCGCTGTCACCTCGTGGCGATTGGCGTATGCCGAGTGATGCCAGCAGTGCCTTGTGGCTCAAAGAATGTAGCGAGTTATGAATTATACATTATGAATTATGAATTAATTACTAGTGCTCAGAATCCCAAGGTCAAGCGCCTTCTCGAATTGCAGCAGAAGTCGCAGGAAAGGCGCAAGAGTGGACTCTTCGTTGTCGAGGGACGTCGCGAGATAGAACGTTGCATTAATAACGGATATCTGGTTGACACGCTGTTCTGGTGTCCTGAGATATTCGGTGAAGAGGAACCTCATGCCGATGGTGCCCGTATTTTCCAGGTTAGTACTGATATATATAATAAGGTAGCCTACAGAGGTGGCACAGAAGGTGTCATTGCTGAGGTTGTAGCCCGTCAGATGACGCTCGACGACCTTCAATTACAGGAAAGGGCACTCGTCGTCGTTATGGAGCAGGTTGAAAAACCAGGCAATGTTGGTGCCGTCTTACGTTCTGCTGATGCAGCCAATGCCGATGCCGTCATTGTTTGCGACCCGTTGACCGACCTGTACAATCCCAATCTTATCAGGGCTTCCGTAGGCGCTTTTTTCAGTGTGCCCTGTGTCGCCTGTACCTCCGAGCAGTGTATCAGTTGGTTGAAAGCTAACGGCATTCAGATATTGACCGCCCAGTTACAGGATTCTTGTTACTATTATGAGGCAGACATGACTCGTTCTACAGCTATCGTCATGGGAACAGAGGCCACAGGGCTTACCGATAAGTGGCGCATGGCTGCCGATTCTCACATCCGCATTCCCATGCTGGGGTGTGGCGACTCGCTGAATGTGTCCGTTTCGGCTGCTATCTTGATGTTTGAAGCCGTCCGACAACGTATTTCTATTAAAAGACAGTAAAAATCATCATAAATGGGGATTGCGAGTGTGAAGGGAAAGTTGTACCTTTGCACCCCAGAATGATAGACCTCGAAAATATTGAAAAAGCAGAAGTAACGGTGATTGGTGCCGGATTAACCGGACTAACCACCGCTTACTGGCTTAAACGAAAGGGTATCGATGTGCGAATTGTCGAGACCCAAAATCGCATTGGCGGACAGATTCAGACCCAACACCATAACCATTATATTTATGAGACAGGTCCCACAACAGGCTCTGTTTCAACACCAGAAGTAGCTGAGCTCATGATAGACTTGGCTACTACCTCTGGTGGGAAATGCCAGTTAGAAACAGCCCCCGACTCGTCTAAACGTCGATTGATATGGAAAGGTGACCGGTTTAGAGAACTGCCCTCGGGTTTGCTGAGTGCCGTTACAACACCGTTGTTTCGCTTCTCTGACAAGTTGCGTATTCTGGGTGAACCTTGGCGCAAACGTGGCACCAATCCTGACGAAAGCATTGCATCGTTAGCAGCCCGACGCTTAGGGCGTTCTTTTGTGGATTATGCTGTTGACCCCTTTATATCTGGTGTCTATGCAGGCAATCCCGATCAGCTGGTCACACGCTATGCCTTGCCTAAATTGTATGCTCTGGAACGCGATTATGGCAGTTTTGTGCGTGGTGCCATTGCTAAGGCGAAGCAACCCAAGAGTGAGCGTGACCGATTGGCTACCAAGAAGGTGTTCTCCGCTTTGGGTGGATTAAGCCATATCCCTGAAAGCGAGGCTGATTTTATTGGCAGGGAGCATATCGTGTTGGGTGCTGGCAAAGTAGAAGTTACCTATAATAATAAGGTATGGGAAACCCGTTACGAGGATGTTGATGGTCATGTTCATGGTGTGCAGAGTCAATGGGTGGTCACCACGTGTGGAGCCTATTGTCTGCCCTCCTTGCTGCCTTTTATAGATAATGCATCTATGGAAACCATCTCGCAGTTGGTCTATGCCCCTGTGATGGAGGTCAATGTCGGAATGCCCGATACTTTCGGTGGCGATTATCGCGCCTTTGGAGGACTGGTTCCAACAGTTGAACACCAACAGATATTAGGCATCCTGTTCCCTTCAGCCTGCTTCAGCCAGCGAGCTCCAGAGGGTGGGGCGCTATTCTCTTTTTTCCTGGGAGGCATCAAGCACCCCGAGATGATGGAAAAGAGCGATGCGGAAATAAGCAGTCTGGTGGAGGAATGTCTGCATACCATGCTGAAGTTTCCTGCTGAGGCAAAGCCCGATTTTATACACATTTCCCGCCACCAGCGTGCCATTCCTCAGTATGGAGCCGATAGTGGACTCCGTTTCGAGACGGTAGCCCGCCTGGAGAAAGCCTTCCCCGGGCTTGTGCTTGGTGGTAACCTGCGTGACGGTATAGGCATGGGGCACCGTATCACCCAAGCCACAACAATTGCAAACAACATTATTAATAGTATCCATAAATAACATGAAAAAGATTGTATTAACAGTATTGACGCTGACATCCATGATGCCTGTAATGGCTGATCAGAATGTAGAAATGGCAGACTCTTCCCGTGTCTATGATTTGGATGAGGTGGTAGTCGTTTCACAGAATAAGGAATATATGAAGCTGCGTCAGCAGCCTATCAGTTCTACTGTGCTGACAGGTGCTGAGTTAGGCAGTTTGGGAAGCCGTGATTTGAGGGATGTTGCCAGTTTTGTTCCTTCTTTCGTGATGCCCGACTATGGTGCACGCTTTACCTCTTCCATCTATGTCAGGGGTATAGGCTCCCGCATCAACAGTCCGTCTATGGGAATCTATATCGACGATATCCCCTTGATGAACAAATCGACGTTCAACAGTCATATCTATGAGTTGGATCGTGTTGACGTGCTTCGTGGTCCACAGGGTACCCTCTATGGCATTAATACCGAGGGCGGCCTGATACGTCAATATACCAAGAACCCCATGAACTATCAGGGCACTAACATCCACCTGGGCATTGGCTCACGCTTCTATCGGAAGGCTGAGGTGGCCCATTATGCGAAGTTGAGTGACAAGTTCGCTATGTCTGTAGCTGCCTTCTATAATGGCACCAACGGCTTCTGGAAAAACTCGCTCACTGGCGAACGTGCTGACGATATGAACGAGGCAGGAGGTCGCCTGCGCCTGGTGTATCACCCCACAGACCGTCTGTCCTTCGACGGGATGACGGATTATCAGTTTGTTCGTCAGAAGGCCTATCCTTACGGCATTCTCGACCCCGAGAGTGGTGACGTGCTGTCCGATCCGGACCAAGACCATCAGAGCAAATACAAGCGCAACATGCTGACCTCTGGCCTGGCTGTCAAGTATAAGGCCAATGGTTTCGATTTTGCTTCCAACACCAGCTACCAGCTGCTGAAGGACAACTTGCTGATGGACAATGATTATAGCAGCATTGATTTTGTTTCTGTTGACCAGTACCAGTTGAGCAATGCTCTGACACAGGAATTCTCGTTCAAAAGCAACAATCAGAGCCGTTGGCATTGGACATCGGGCGTGTTTGGCTCTTATCAGTGGTTGCGCACAGAGGCTCCCAACGTGTTTGGTTCTGCTTTTAGCAGTATGATGAAAAAGCAGATGCACCTTGACCAAGCAGAAGCAGGCATTTATAATGCTATTCTCGCCTCCATGATGGCCCGTATGCCCGAAGCCGCCGCCAGAGCCGCCATCGAACAGGCTGGCGGTGTGAACATCGGCGTTCAGATGCTCGTTCCTTGTCTGTTCCGTACACCACAGTTCAACCTGGGTGTCTTCCACGAGTCTAACATCGACCTCACCGACCATCTGACGGTTACGCTTGGTTTGCGTTACGACTATACGCACAGTAAGATAGACTATGATACGAATGGCGACTTCCGCCTGAAGTTCTCTATCATGGGACAGGATGCTTTGGCACGTGTGCTGTCGGTTTATCAGCATGAGGAGAAAGCGAACTTCAACCAGCTGTTGCCCAAGTTCGGTCTGACCTATAAGTTCGACGACGGCAGTAACATCTATGCTACTGTTTCCAAGGGCTATCGTGCTGGTGGCTTCAATGTCCAGATGTTTGGCGATATTATTCAGAGCGATATCCAGAAAAATGCTGCCGTAATTATGGCTGCTGCCCAGCAGGCTCAGACAACCCATCAGGATGTTGAGCAGGTTGTTACGCAGGACGAGGCTAAATATGAAGCCCTGTGCGAAGGTATCAAGTTCAAGCCCGAGGAGTCGTGGAACTACGAAGTGGGTACNNCTCTCGGTGTTCACCTCTGACTATGGTTTCGGACGTCGCATGGTGAATGCAGGCAAGAGCTATAGCTGTGGTGTCGAGATGTCATTGCGCGGCAGTGCACTTTCCAACCACCTCTCTTGGTCTTTGGGCTATGGCTATACCCATGCTGCCTTTAAGGACTACACGACAAAGGCCAGCAGTGCAGCCACAGCAGCAGAGATCGACTATAGCGACAACAAGGTGCCCTATGTGCCTGCCCATACCTTGTCGGCATTGGCTGACTATCGTTTCGATTTCACCGATTCTTTCGTGAAGAGCTTCACCCTTGGTGCCAATATGAGTGCTCAGGGCAAGATATGGTGGGACGAGGCTAACACCTATTCGCAGAAGTTCTATGCCGTACTGGGTGCTCATGCCTGCGTTGACTTGGGCGTTTGCTCTGTCAATCTGTGGGCACGCAATTTGACGGATGCCAAGTACAACACATTCGCCTTCTCGAGCAAGGCTACAGGCAAGGAGGTGTTTATGGCTCAGCGCGGCAATCCCTTCCAGGTGGGCATTGGTGTAAATCTCCATTTTTAATTAAAACCACACAAATTAGTTAAAGACGTTAAAATTAACGGAATTAATTAACTAAAAGACTTCTTCATATCGATAAAAGCATTATCTTTGCTTCCGATATGAAGAAGTCTACTATTTGGGCAATAGCCTCTATTATGGGATTCTCGTTCCTGGCCC
>LXOW01331796.1_pt2 | contig 27600 bp, 23 predicted proteins | sample 1368591 | NCBI WGS metagenome assembly LXOW01 (sample SAMN04884650, study PRJNA319009) | bovine gut metagenome | isolation source: Cow rumen | host: Bos taurus | place: Italy: Legnaro (PD) | collected 2014-07-09
CTATATATGTTTCCAATGTATGCCTTGCGGATATGCCTGCCAGCGTGCGAAAAGGCCTTGTCTTCAATCCTGACGGAAACAGAAATTTATCTAATCGTGATTTGATAAATATTTATGGATTTGACAAGATCGCGGCAACTTATGCGGCCAGCCGAATAATGCGTAAATATGTTGAGGAATTTCAAGAGGATTTATCCTATGCCGCATGAATACAGATCCTCTATTGAATTTGCGGAAAGCGGAGCCCATGAGAAACGCAAATGGGCAAGGCTTACCCGTGTGTGCAACAATCACTGCATTTTCTGCCTTGATGAGAAAGCCCAGAATGGCACGATTTTGCCTTTTTCTTCAATTATAAAGGATTTGTCCCAGGGTGTCATGGAAGGGTGCAGAAGAGCCGTTCTGAGCGGCGGAGACCCAACCGTACATCCTGATCTGATAAGGATAATCCGTTCTGCCCATCTGATGGGATATGGCCACATACAGATAATAACCAATGGGCGAATGTTCTGCTATGCCGACCTGCTGAAAAAGGCCGTGGCGGCAGGATTGGACGAGATAACCTTTTCCATTCATTCATCAGTACCTGAGACAAATGACAGGCTCACAGGCGTGAAAGGCTCATTGACGCAGAGCATGGCGGCCCTGAAAAACGCGATGTCAATCCCTGGCCTTATAGTGAATTGTGATATAGTCGTAAACAGGCTGAATGTTGATAATCTGGCCAGACATATACGCAATCTGTTCTTATACGGTGTGCGTGAGTTTGACATTCTGCACATAATGCCTTTTGGACGTGCATGGCATAACTGGAATGAGCTTTATTATGATCCATTTGAAAAAAGGAAGGAGCTGTTTGACGCGTTTTCAATACGGGAAAACCCCGGAGTGCATTTGTGGACCAACAGATTCCCAGCAGAACTGTTTGAGGGTTGCGAGGAGCTTATACAGTCCCCGATAAAGCTGATATACGAGATAATGGGACGGGGAAAGGAGTTTGCGGAATTTTTGTCAGGCAGGGAAATGCCATGTTCCGGCAGACGATGTGATTACTGCGTGCTTAAACGATTCTGCAAGGATATGCGTTCATTGCGTGAGGACAAGGTGCTGAATGCCTTTCCAATTCCGCCCTGTGTCGCAGATCCCAATTACGACGGAGATGTATGTGCCAGTTTGGAAATGCCGCTTGAAACCCTTGCACGGTTTTATATTGAGAAAAGGCATTTTGTAAAAAGTTCAGTATGTGGCAAATGCCGTTTCAATCAGAATTGCCACGGAGTGCCGGAACTGTATGCGATGAGGCATGGTTTTTCCTGTATGAATCCCGCAAAGGCAGACGGGGAGTGCGGCAAATGAACGCTCAGAAATGCCAAAANNCCGATTATATTCATTCCCCAAAGGCCGTAATCGATATACTGCAAGGAAAAACAATTGAAAATCCGTCGGAAAAGCCGGAAATACGGCAAAATTTACAAAAATACTGCCCGAAAGGCAGAAAGACACTGTTTTTCCGATCACTGCTCAATTACGAGGGGGCTTCCAGCTCCGCATTGTCCCAATGTACATGGTATCTGGCCTCGTCGTTGAAAAAAAACGGAATGGAATACCTGCTTTCAGATGCGAAGCTAACCCCGGACGGAAAGGATTTTTTTGGCAGGGAAGAACTTGCCCAACTGCTTTCGCACGACAGGGATATCGTTTATGCCGTGATTCCTCTGACGGAGTTTTATATTGAGGGTGCGAAAAGACTTTGCCGATTCATAAGACATTATGCTCCCGACTGTGTAATAGCTATGGGCGGGATAATGCCAACCAGGCATCCATATCATGTAATGGCACATCTTGATGATGTGGGACTGATTATCCGTGGAGACGGCGACAAGGCCCTGCCAGCCGCTATAAATGCGATTTCGTCGGGTGATATTCGGTCATTTGAAGGCCTGAAAGGCGTACTGTACAGGAATGGCGGAATATTTATCGCGGCAAATCCAGAATATGTAAACAGGGAAGGTGATCTTGATTCTCTGTTCCTGGATTTTTCCATGCTTGAAAAACGCGATATATTCGGAGGCGGTTATTTTTACGTTTCTCGGGGCTGCCGCAATGCCTGCAATTTCTGCGTTTCCTACAGCAGGGGCAATCCAAGATTCATCTCATACAAAAAGGCATTGGAATTGTTTGGGGCATACCATGACCGTGCATGTAGTATTTATGACGGAAAAGTACCGCGATCTGCTCTGAATATTGGTTTTTATGACGACGATTTTTTCGCAGACAGGCAGGCAGGACTGGATATAATCAATGCCGCCGCAAGATCCGGCCTGAAGGTTTCGTTTGTTCAGACAGCGATAAGATCCTTTTTGAAAAATGGCAGAGTAGATCAGGATTTCGTAAACAGTCTGAATCCGGAGTATTTTTCCGAATCCTGTCTGGACGGGGACATGCATCCAAACCTGTTCATAGGCACGGAAAATTTCTGCGATGATGAACTTGAAGTCCTTGGCAAGGGATATGGTATATGCGAGGTAAATGCGGTTTCCGAGGCCTTGTCCCGACAGGGAATTACGCAAAGACATCATCTCATACTTTCAAACGTATTTACGACGGAAAGACATATAAAGTCCAATATAGCGGCGATTTACAATCTTCGCAAGCGATTTCCGAAACATTTTTACCTGCTGCAGAGCATAACGCCGGCATTGTACTCATTTTTCGGAACGGCAAGCTATTCCATGGCGGAAAAGGCGGGATTGCTTGATTATGCGAGGCACAGGACATTGAGGATAAGGAATTTCCCTGAATTTGATTATCCAGTTGCCATTGGGGACATTCCGGCTGACAGGAATGCCGCGAAAATCCTTCCTGCGGCAATGGAGGCAATAAGAAGGCTATGAATGGTGAACGGTTTGAACATGTCCTGAATGCCGCATCCAGTGTGCTTGGCAATATATGGTCAGGACAGGAAACGGTAAGGGTGAATATTCCAAATGCCAATCCCAGACATTCCACGGAACGTCAGCAGCTGCTTTTTGCCGACAGATGTGTTCTGGAACTGTTCATTGAATACGGAAGACGACTTCTCAATGGCATATCTCCCGAAGAAGCAGGAAGGAACAGAATACTGAATTTCTTCAAATACCGTCAGAAAATGCTTGCCAGCCCGCATTTTCCAAAGGACAATCCTTTCCGTTTCATACTGCGTTCAACCAGCGCGGCAAAGAATGTAGTGCTTCTGATGACACATTCCTGCCAGCTACGTTGTTCATACTGCTCCATAGGCAAATTCAAGGCGGACACTCCTGTAAGCGTGATAAGAAGACTGCTCAATGCCATTGTTGAAAGCGGACAGGACAGGTTTCACATACAGTTTTTCGGCGGAGAACCGTTCATACGCTTTGAAACAATGAAAAAAGCCGTGAAAATGGCGAAAAATATGCCTGGAAACACTATTTTCTCATTCGGAGTGAACACAAATGGCGTCAACCTGAAAGAGGAAATGGCGGTTTNNATGGCGGTTTTCTGCAAAAAAAACAATATAATGCTTGATATTAGCTGCGATGGCAATGAAAAAACGTGTTCCATGTCCAGAAACTGTGCCTCCGGCAGCTTTTCCACGGTTTACTCTTCAATAATGCGTTCAATGGAAATACTGAAAAAAGAGGAAGTGTCTCATCGTGTGATAATGGTGGTCAGCCCGCAGACACTGCCATACATGAAGGACAATTTCCACTATATACAGGATCTTGGGCATAGGAACATTCAGTTCAATTACTCATTGGGAATAGAGTGGGGGGAACGTGACAGGGATATGTTCATAAGAAACCTGCTTGACCTGAGAAAAGAGGCAGCACAATCCGGAACCAAAATAGTCAATTTTACCAGCTTCAGATTGGAACCAGCCGGTCTTAACGCCGAGATATGCTGCGACTGCGATGGCACACTTTACAGGGAGACAGGATTATCCATTGAAACCAGCTTCGCAGAGGCTAAAAGAAAGTTTCTTGAAAGTACTGTTCCAACGTCGCAGTATTTTGGAATGGGGGCGATGACGCATGCCGATGCCCTCTGGCAGCTGTTGGAAATTTACGGAAACGATAGGAAAATTCTTAAAATAATAATGAACAATATAGAATTTGGAATGAGGATTGGCAAAATAAGGATGTCGGTAATGCGGAACAAGGATGGAGAGGTATGGGACAAGGAATAATCGTAGTAGCAGTGCCTTTTACATTTTCGGAGAAGCCACTTTGCCCTCTTGAACATATAACACTTGATACATTGCGTCTTATTACATGGCTGAAAGACGCTGGGAATGACGTGCATTTTGTAAATATGCGTTCCAAGGAGCATTTTTTCTGGAAGAAACGTTCCGCAGGCATCAATGGCAAGGCCGAGATAAATATGCAGATAGCGTCCAGGCCGCAGGAATATATGCGGGAGGAACTTCTCAAATACGAAAATGCCGACAAGATACTTCTCGTATGTGATTTTCCGCTTTCCCCATACATTTTTGATACGGACGTTATAAGATCCCTGAGCAATCTGTGTGTCAGGACAATTCATGGTGCGGAAGTGTATGTATGCGGTTCATTTTTCCGCATTTTCCCCGAGGCCGCAAAAAAGACCGGATTGCCCGTTTACGAGGCGGATTTTGAGCAGATAAGGCTTTGCCAGCCGGATATTGAAGCTTCCATATCCTCCTGTGCCAATTCGGACGGACAGAAACTCGGTTTTTTCCAGCTTTCGGACGGATGCCCCAACAAATGCTCATTCTGTGTTGCCGGACAGAGCAGCCTGCATAAATTTTCCGCAGAGGAAAGCATATCATATCTGAAAAAACTCAATGAGAATGGAATTTCGGAGTTCTGGAATCTTGACCAGAACCTTATGATGTTCCCAGAGCATACGGAGCATTTCATAAATCTCTTTGCGGAATCAGGAATAAGTGGTGAACTAAATTTCTCTCTAGGATTCCAACCCGACAGGATAACCGACGGTGTTATAAACGCCTTGAAAAAAGTGAAAACAGGACTGCTTACAGTGCCTTTTGAGACGGGAACATCTGAATCCTGGCGTAGGATAGGCAAGCCGTACACGATTATTTCCGCTATAAAGGCAGTACGTCGCATAAGATCGGAATGTGGAAATGCCGTAAGACGCATTACATGCTCATTCGTTATAGGATATAGGCACGACGATTTTCGCTCAATTTTCCGCATTTTCCTGGCCATACTTCGTTGTGGCGGCGCTCCTATTCCATTTCCAATTTATGTATTCCCGAATACAAGGGAATATGCTGAAAACAGGAAATTTCTTGAAAACAAGGACATAAATTCCCTGCACGGACAGCTCTGGCCATTGGTTTCAGAGGAAAAACTGCCCCTTTATCGGAAAATGCTGCATTTCCTGCGTACGGACAAATACGAGAAGGCCGTAAAGGCCGCTCCAATGTTCCTTTCGCCTGACCTGCTTGCCATTTTCCGCGAGGAGCAGCATCGCAGTGCTTATTTCGTACAAAAATGCCTTGATTCTGACGGAGATGATGTAGATTTCCTTGAAAGGATAGAAAGGGATATGGAATCCAGGCCGGAACTTGGGCATCCTGTTGTACTTCACATATCGTCCTCGCCGAGAAAGAATGGAATTTCCATATCAAGGGCATTGGGTGAGGACGTCTGCAGGGAGATTGTCTCAAAAAACAAGGATTTCATTGTTGAAAACCTGGATATATACAAGGACAGGCCGGTATTTCTTGACGAGGAATATATAAGGCACATACATCACGAGATTCCATATAATGAGTTGTCAGACGAGGCGAAAAAGGCCATTGATATTGCCGACAGGTATATAGCGGCATTGAAAAGGGCGGACATTGTCGTTGTATCCGCCCCGATGTACACATTGTCAATACCATCTGCCCTGAAAGCCTTTTTTGAGCTTGCCGCAAGCCGTCTTTATTACTATTTCAATGAAAGGCTTTTTACAGTACCAGTTTGCTGTGCCATATCCAGGGAGGGAATGTACGGCAATGACACGGAATTTAAGAGCGCGCAGGAGGATTCCCTGTCCTCGGCACTTTCCTTTATTGGCCTGACCAGGCATCCGCAGTTCATCATATACGAGGGACATGAATATTCTGGTGAAAAAAAGCAGATTTCCACGGAAATGATGGAAAAAGTAAGGATTTCGGCGGAAAAACTGCTAAAAAATCATTCCTGACGTCGTTTTTTATTAAGATTATGGCAAATTCGGAGACGGAATCCTTGTTTTTGGACGCTTTGCGGGCCGTTATGCCATTTTCATACGGCATGGAAGCGTTTTTCCGCTCATTCGGATTCGCATTGGGCAGTACTGATTCGCACAGACAATGCTTTGATTTGTCAATCACGTCTGAAAATATTGCGAAGATACGTTTTAGCGTTAACGATTTTGCGTGCAAGGGCCGTCTTATGCCCAAAATAGCGGAGGAAATGCGGCGTCTTGACCGCTATGATATGCCTGTTTTTCGTGAATACTGTGCATTTCTGGGCGATCTTTCGCAGTTTGATGTCGGTATTCAATGGAAAAATGGCGAAAATGCCCCGATAATCAAGATTTACCATGAGGAAACTTCTGACGTGCCTGTTTTTTTTGAAAAAGATGAGAACAGACGACGATTTGCGGCACTTTTTGGTCTTGAATCAATGCCTGATTATAATCCTGACATTGTCTGTGCTGATTTTTTCCCAGGTGGCGGAACAGATGTAAAATTTTATGCGGCAAACTCTGTTCTGCCGGAAAAAATGCCTGCCGGATTCCGCTTTCCTGTTCATTACGCCGAACCACCTTGTTTTTACTTCGTCATGGACGGACTGATAAGCGGCAGAAGGAAGTACTATATGGCATATCCGCCGGAAACTGTAAACAATCCTGTGCCGGACATGTATGAGATATGCCGCATGATGTCTTCCGTCGGGGCAACGACTGCCCTGCGTGTAATTGGCGACTGGGTGAAGATTGCCTCAGGATACGGCTGCAAGGTATCTCCTACGCTGTTTAGCGTATCTGACAATGGTATTTTATCCGCATATTGCCGTTTTGTGGACAGCAAACTTATTCTACGAGGCAGATCCAAATGAATATAAACCGTCTGGATTTTCACATATCATATCAATGCGTTAACAGATGCGTGTTTTGCAGCGAGAAAAGCCGTCTTTCGCATTTCCGAGGGAAAAATCTCACCCCGGCGGAGATAAAGAATGTCCTCGTAGACAAAAGCCGACAGGGATTTGAATATGTGACATTCACCGGCGGTGAGCCTACGCTTGTACCAACACNNATCATGCTATCCATGCACGGAGACTGTGCCGAAGTGCATGACAGGCTGTCCGGCAGGAATGGATCGTACAGGATTTTTGAAAAGGCACTTGAAAACATATCATCCGAATGTGCGTCGGGAAAAAGGAAAGGGCTTTTCCTTATGACAAATACCGTACTTACTACGGAAAATGCCAATTGCATAGAATCAATGTATCGCAAGATAGTGGCAAATCCGTATGTGCGGCAATGCCTGCTTTCCTATCCAGCACCAGAGGGTATGGCATATCACAACTATTCACGTCTGGCATTGCCGCCTGACGAGGCAGGTCATACGGCGGCGGTCGCGGCGGAAATTCTCGTTCCCGCAGGCAAGATAATAAGGTTTTTTGGTTTTCCAGCTTGTCATCTCGGCGTATATGCCAAATATTCAAACGATTTTTACTGGTCGCCGAGAATTACTGTTGAGCGTGGAATTAAGGACGGAAGGACAGGCCTGCGGGAGACTGTCTCTGAAAGACCTGTTCGCCGCCGCCATTACGACTATAAATGCTCTGCCTGTTCATATCGCAATTCCTGTGGAGGTTTTTTCAACGCCGTACGGGAATGAACTCGTCCCAGCCGAAAAGTTCAGGATATTCCTTCCAAGGTCCTTCGCAAACATTGAAATATGAGCATTTGCGGCATTTTTCGCACTTGTATTTTCCACGATTGATACGGTAATGCTTGAAATCAGGAATTTCCTCATCTGCGTCAAACATATATGTGTCAGGCAGTATCCTTTCTGATACACAGTTTTCATAGCCTTTCATAAAACAGTATGGAATGGCCTCCGTATACGACGGAATACTGTTTTTCCTGCCTATATCCATTGCCTTGTGTACGAATGGCATTATCACGCTCATTTTTGGTATGAGCCATTTTGAATTTTCCATGGCACTGCCCATAATATGCGGGAATGCCATCTGAAACTGATCTGCCCCCAATGAGCATAGCAGTTTTGCCAGACGGGGAAGATCCTGCTGATTTGGTTTTGTTATCACTGAATTTGTTATTACGAGAAAACCGCATTTTTTCGCATTTATTATTCCTGTGGCTGTTTCCGCGAATGAGCCAGGACTGCCGGTCAGAAAATCATGTATCTGTGGCGAAGAACCGTGTAATGCGGGCGATATTTCAGTAGCACCGGCATCTCTCATTTCCTTGCAGAAATCAGGATATCGGAACATTCTGCCATTTGTCTGTATAAGAACGTTCTCATAACCTGTCCTTCTGGCAAGAATCACTATTTCAAAAATGTTCTTGTTTATAGCAGGCTCACCACCGGTAATTACCAATGCCCTGTTGCCGGAAGAATATCCCCTTTCCAGTTCCTCCCGTATCCTGCCCATATCCTTTGCCTTGAACATCTCCCGCTTGCGTCCCTGCACGCAGAAAAGGCAGTGATTATTACACTCAAAGGATATTTTAAGATCCGTGCGTTTTTTCATAATGGGATGTTCCTTATGTAAATCTTTATGAAGCTGGCAAACAGCATTACCACGTTTTCACCTTGCAAAAGACAGGTAAGTACGAGGCCTGCGACAATCCATTCCGCAAAAGGCTTGCCATGCCTTGCCTCAACCGGCAAAAGCGTCCTGGCGGCCTCCTCATTTTCTTCAAACAGCCTGTGCAGCTCCTTGGATTGTGTGTCAGTAAGGCCTTCAGGGTACATTTTCTGCATATTCTCCTTGTAAAAGTCAGGAAATGCTTTCTTTAATTTCTTCAAATAGCTGTCGCTTAAAAGCAATCCCGGCTCTATTGCCTCCTTGGAAAGGCTTATTATTGAATCCTTGCTCATCAGTATTATGGCAAGCTGTCTCAGAAGTATTAGCGGCAGACTGTATGAGAAGCTGGCAAGGGCCGATCTGGCAAGTCCGGTAAAAGAGGAATTGAAGTATCCGTATACGCAGGCTGCCAATAACAGAATGAGGGAAATCCAGAATTTCCTGAAAAAGATTGATATGAATGGCCATATCAGGAATATAAGCAGAAACTGCATTGACGCTGGAAAATTTATGTATTCCCGTATCATTATGCTGGCATATCTGCAAAGCATGAATGAGAACATTGTCCCCAAAAGAACGGATAATTTGCCATTTCCGATGTCAAAATACTCAATTAATCCCTTGTGCCGTATTTCCCTGCACAATTCCCTGAAGGCCTCTATTGCGAATGCCGCTCCTGCTGGCAGAAGAATGTTCATAAGCAGTGAGATGAAAAGCAGGAATGGAAAATGACGGGAATCCTGAACTATCAGAGGCAGAATCGCGGAGACAGCAGTAAACAGTTTTGAATCTCCGGCAGGCCATATAGCGGCCTTCCAAAGGACTACGGAGACAAGCCCAGAAATGAAAACATGTATCGCGTAATTTATGAACCAAGAGGAATTGGGCTGATACGGTGCTCCTGCCAGAATTAGTACAGTCATTGTGACAAGGTAGATCAACACGCTGATTATCAGTTTCTTTATGTATCTGTTCCTGATTTTGCCGGTTTTGCAGTCTGTGTATGCCGTCTCCCACAGAAAAATGGAAGTGAAAGAAGAGAATACTATCATCGGCAGGTAAAAACAAAGAAATTTCATTGCTCCGCCAAAACCTTTTTCCTAACCTCGTCTATGTCGTAAAAGACAGGACACAGCTCTTCCGAACTGTAATATCTGTCGGCCTCGAACAGTCCCGCACATATAGGCCTCGCACCGCATTTTGGGCAGTTTTTGCCATATCCGTGTTCCCAGCTTGTCTGTCTTACCATCCTTTTCTCATCTAGGAAAAATGTCCTACGATCTTCCTGCTTTATTATCTTGCGTGTCTCGGTTGAATATTGCGGAAATTCGGACATAAAGCATAATGGAACACGTTCCACACGGAATGTGCGTCCTGTCCCGTCAAGAATACGCATTGCCATTGCCAGCGAGGCCTCAAACTCGGACAATACGGGTACGGTTGACGTGTCCTCTACCGCCCTATCCATTCCTGGATCCATGTTGTTGAACACTATATGGCTTACGAAAGGGAATTTCCTTATTATGAATTTCGCCAGAAGATGCAGTTCCGTTGAATTGTACTTGTTTATTACTGTGTTGATGTCCGCCCTTACGCCGAGTTTTCCTGCATTTTCTATCGCTTTCAGCAGTTTCGCATGAGAGCCAGGTGTTCTCGTCAGATATTCATGAGTTTTCTTCCTGTGTGAGTAAATTGAGAAATGCGCGTGGGACAATCCTGATCTTGCAAGCATTGATGCGAAATCATAATCCGAGAAAAGCTGTCCGTTCGTGGTTATGCGTGGGAACAGGCCTAGTTCGGAGGCATATCTGATGGCCTGCGGCAGAAAAGGATACATCGTTGGCTCACCACCAGTAAATATTACCCCGGCGGCCTTTGCTTCGGCATATTTGCGTAGCAGTCTTTTTGCTTCCTCCAAAGGCATAATGCTGTCATTTGAAGGGTTGGAGCAGAATCTGCACGACTGATTGCATTTCCTTATTACCTGAATGTAGTAAATTTCTGCCATTTTTTGCACCTTGCTATTTATTATAATATTTTTATCACTGTCTTTTTTGGAGATTATATGATTGAAAATACCGGTTATGACAAAAAAGATCTGCCTAATCCCGTCATACGTCTTGGACTTGCCTGTAATGAAAAATGTATTTTCTGCAATGTTCCTCCGGAATCCAGGGAGATATCAGGAGAGGAATATGCAAGAAGACAGATAATCTCTGCACATCCGGGAAGCTGCGTGTCCTTTAGCGGTGGTGAGCCTACTCTTTACAGTTTTCTTCCTCGGCTAATAGAATTTGCCGTTGAAAGAGGGATTGTCCCTGAACTACAGACAAATGCTGTTCTGCTGAGTGATTCCGAATATGTCAGAAAGCTGGCTGATGCCGGATTGAAAATGGCATTCGTGTCTCTTCACAGTCATATTGCTGGTATTCATGATTTTCTTACTGGCGTCAAGGGTAGCTGGGAAAAGGGAATATGCGGCATACATAATCTTCTGGAATCAGGTATTCATGTCAGCATCAATGCTGTTATTTCGTCTGTGAACTATGCTCATATTTCAGACTTTGTTCTGTTTCTGTCAAGAAGGCTTGGCGTGAGACAACTTTCGCTTTCTGTTGTCCAGCCTCGTGGAAGGGCATGGTCAAATAAGGCAATTGTTCCTGATTATTCCTTGCTGGATAAGCCTGTACGCAAGGCCTTGAAAACTGCTGACAATGAACATCTGATGATAATCAATCCTATTTGTGGCCTGCCTATGTGCATAGGAGGCTGGAATGAATATCGTAAATTGTGCACGGAGTATGTACAGGGCTGTGCCGGAAAAAAATTCTGTGCTGGCAAGATACATGCTCCGAAATGTAAGGACTGTATGGCAAGAAAATATTGTGCGGGCGTTTGGCAGGAATATTATGATTTAAAGGGTGATTCTGCCCTAAAGCCATTTAATGAAACACCAGGATAGCAGATCTTCGGAATGTCTTAGGAATTGCGTTGAAAATTGTTTTTTCAGTGTATTTCATAATATTTTATATAATCTTATATATATGAATTTTATTTTGCAAAATTTTCATTTTTGTTTTTTTATGTGAAAATTTCATTTTGCATTTTTTAAGGATTTTTTTATGGAAAGTTATGAGCTTCGTCAGAGTTTTTTGAATTTTTACGCCAAGCAGGGGGCTCCGATCATCAAGTCCAGCTCCCTTATACCGGAGGGAGATCCGTCCCTTCTCTTCACATCGGCAGGAATGGTTCAGTTCAAGCCTTATTTCCTGGGGCTGAAGACGGATATGAAGCGTGCTGCCAGCTGCCAGAAATGCTTTCGCACCACGGACATAGACAATGTTGGCAGGACAATACGCCATCTTACGTTTTTTGAGATGCTTGGCAATTTCTCATTTGGGGATTATTTCAAGGAAGAATCCCTGAAATGGGGCTGGGAGTTTTTGACAAAGGTTCTCTGTCTTGACCCAAAAAGGCTTTATCCGTCCGTATACGGCGGTGGAAATGCACCAAAGGACGACGAGGCCTGCGAAATTTGGAAGAAAATACTTCCCAGGGAGCTGCATAGCCACATACTTTTCCTCGGAGACAGCGACAATTTCTGGACTATGGGCGACACAGGCCCATGCGGTCCTTGCTCCGAGATTTACTGGGACAGGGGGGAACAGTATGCCCATCCCGGTTGCGAAGGCCCAGGAAAATGCTCTTGCGACAGGTATATTGAGATTTGGAATCACGTATTCACGCAGTTTGACAGACAGGCCGACGGAACATTCAAACAATTGCCGCATAAGAATATTGATACCGGCATGGGACTTGAAAGAATAACATTCATAGCCGAAGGCAAGGAAACACCATTTGAAACATCCCTGTTCAGACCGATAGTTGAGACTGCCGAGAAATTCTTTGGCAAGGGATATGGAGACAGCCCGGAGAACACTTCCGCGTTCCGCATAATCAGCGAACATCTGCGTGCGTCTACATTCCTGATTTCCGAGGGAATAATACCGTCCAACGAGGGGAGAGGCTATATTTTGCGCCGTCTTGTACGACGTGCCAGTCGTTATGGCCGTCTGCTAGGTGCGACTGGTCCATTCCTGCACCTGTTGTTGCCGTCGGTATTCCGCATTTACAGGGATGTTTATCCTGAAATACTTTCCGCCGAAAAACAGATCGCAGAAACACTACGCTTTGAGGAACAGGGCTTTATAGAGACTCTTTCCGTCGGAGAAAAATATCTTCAGGCATTGCTTGAAAAATATCCTAACGGCATTCCTGGCAAGGAGGCGTTCAGCCTGTACGAGACTTACGGTTTCCCATTTGAGCTGACCAGGGAAATAGCCGCAAAGGCAGGCGTTGCCATAGACGAGAAAGGTTATGATGAGGCTCGTCTTGAAGCACAAAAGATAGCAAAATCCGGCTGGAAGGATTCCGGCGAGAAGAATTCGATGATTTTCCAGAAGGCGGAGGAAAAATTCCCAGCAACTGTATTCACAGGGTATAATTCACTGGAGGAAGAAGCCGTCATACTGGGATTGCTTGACAGGAACGGCAATATCGTTGAAACATTGCCCGACGGAAGCGAAGGCTACGCCGTGCTTGACAAGACACCGTGTTATGCGGAATGTGGCGGTCAGAAAGGCGATCTGGGATCATTCCTGGTTGGCGGAAAAGAGATTGCGTCAATCACTGATACGCAAAAGCCTGCCGGAAATGTGTACCTGCACTCAATACGTACTCATGCCGTACTTAATGCCGGAATGAAGATTATTGTTGGTGTTTCCGAGGACAGGTATCTTACTTCTTGCAATCATACCGCCGTTCATGTAATCAATGCAGCCTTGAAGCAGGTCTTTGGCGACACCACAAGACAGGCCGGTTCAGAGGTAAATTCCACGAGATTCCGTTTTGACTATACGATTAATCGTGCTCCGACCAAAAAGGAGCTTGCCCGTGTTGAGGAAATAGCGAATACTGCGATTCTGGAAGGCTACAAGGTCTGGAAGGAAGAACGCCCTCTTGCCGATGCGAAAAAGATGGGAGCAACCACTCTTTTGGGCGAAAAGTATGCTGATCCTGCACGTTTCGTACTTATAAACAAGGACGGTTTTGCTGCCGCCTCGGATAGGTACAGCCTTGAACTTTGTGGCGGAACACATATAAACAATCTTCGGGAACTTATCTCAATACAGATCCTGCACGAATCCTCTGTTTCAAGAGGAGTGCGAAGAATAGAGGGCGTTTCCGGCTACGCCGCTGTGCGTTATCTGAAAGGCATGGCCAGGATTGCGACTAACCTTGCTACAAAGCTGTCTGTGCCTCCTACGGAACTTGAAAAACGCATAGACCAGCTTCAGGAACAGATCAAAGAACTTAAGCAGAAAAAGGACAAATCCGCAGGAAATGCCGCATCAAAGGCAAAGGAAACAGTCTGCGAGGTGAAAGGCGTCAAATTGATATGTGCCAGCCTTGACGGAGCGGCAATACCAGAACTTCGCAATATGTCTGACACCCTCAAAGCCAGGCACTCTGAAAAAACAGTGTTTTTCCTGTACAGTGCGACAGACGGAAAGGTATCATTTGTTGTTTCATGTACAAAGGATATGACAGGCGGAAAATTCAACGCATCCTCAATGGTAAGGGAAATATCCACTGCCTTCGGCGGAAGAGGAGGCGGCAGGCCTGATTTCGCACAGGGCGGCTGCCCAGCACCGGAAAAACTGGATGCCCTGATGGAAAAAGCAAAATCCATACTGGAAAGTTTGCTATAATATAAAAAAAAGCGCCCGTGGTGAAATGGATATCATAGCAGCCTCCGAAGCTGTTGGTACAGGTTCGATTCCTGTCGGGCGCAATCGTAGATTGCGAACGAACCGACAGCATGGTATGCTGTCGGTTAAGGAACGAAGGCCGGAATGACGTTTTTTTACAAAAAAACGGAAATGAGGCGGGGTCGCGAGACATTGCCACAAAAGGCAATGTACATGTGACCGATTCCTGTCGGGCGCAATCGTAGAAAAAAGAATAAATCCATTAAAAATTTATTTTATGGAATCTTCCCAAATCAAGAATAAACCTGAACCAAATGTATTCCTGACGGCAAAATGCAATGGACGTTGCATATACTGTTCTGCCAAGGATGAAGACAGGGAAATGACGTACGAGCAGGCTTATGAGGTAATATCTGCAGGACATAATGCTTTGGTTTTTGAAGGTGGGGAACCATTGCTTTGTCGTGATTTGGAATCCTGGATAAAAAAGGCAGTTGAACTAGGTGTGCAGGATATAAGCATACTCACAAATGGTTATCTTCTTTCCAAAGAGAGGCTTGAATCACTTTTGAAAGCTGGAGCAAGACATTTTCATTTCAATTTCCCTGTACATACAAAACGTGAGCACGCTCTGCTTACAGGTTTTCCAGGACTTCTTGAAAGACAGAAAGAGAATATTGCCAGGGCAGCAGCTGTATCACCTAGAACTGTAGTTCTCGTATGTGTGATAAATAGCGTAAACTATATGCTTCTTCCGCAATATGTAAGATTTGTTGCGGATAATTTTCCAGGAATTTACTACATCGCACTGAATTTTATAAAAATCAAAGGGAATGTAAAAAAAAGAAAATTTCTCATTCCCAGGCTTTCAAAAGCGGCTTGTTATGTAAGAAAGGCATTACTGGAAGCAAAAAAACACGGTATTGCCTGTATAGTGGATGGAATACCCTTATGTCTTCTTGATGGGTGTGAAGCGTATTCGCGTGATGCTGATCATATTCTTAGAGGCGACAAGACATATTTATGGGAAAAAGCCAGTGTCAATGCCTGCACAAGATGTTCCCTGGTATCAATGTGTCCTGGACCTCGCAAGGATTATGTGGCTGTATATGGGGATTCTGAATTTCATTCAGTTGAAAAGGATGGAAAATCAATATCAGAAAAGATCTTCAAAGGACAGCTTTCGCTTAATTCCTAGGGAAACACTAAATATTATTCAAAAACATCGTGAAAAACATATTCTGATTTATGCTAAAATATGAAATATGTCAACAGTTTGAATTTATCATATAAGGAATATGATAGATTGGCATGGAGGACAAAAATGAAAACATCTTTCTTTAAAAACAAACTTTCAATATTGATTGCGATTTCTGCCTTTGTCTTTGTAGCAGGGACAGAAATTTCATACGCTCAGAACACAAAACAGAAGGCACAGGAAATCAATACCGCATCACAGGCGGCACAGCAGACGCAGTCCGCCACAGATGCCAGAAATATTGGCAATGAGGTCTGGGATGGCTCTGCCAAAGGCAGTGGAACACCGGAAACAACCAATGGAAAGACAGTAGACATAATAGGCGGTGGTGAAAATATCGGTCAGAACAATGAACAGAAATCAAGTTTTGATCCTAAAAATCCCGAAGTCATAACTCCATGGAGCAATGAAATAAGAACGATTGTGAAGCTGCTTGCTGGTGCGATGGCTGGCCTTTTTGTCGCGGCTTTGATTATAGCCCGCTGCAGGACACTTCACAAATCTGGCCCCGACACCATAGTTGCAACGATAATGGCGGCAGCGGCAGCGGCAGCGTGTGCCTACGCCCTTGCCCTCGCTATTCAGGTAATATTGAAACACGGACAGACTCAGTTAGGCACAATGTGGGCTGTGGTCTGCGGTGTGCAAATGCTGGGATGCATACAGGCAGTATATGCCGGAATAGACGCGTACAGGAATGCCGCTGCCCGCACAATGAGCTATCTGGCGGTACATGCCGCAGGCATCGGGGCACTGATTACTATGGCTACCTTCATAAGCGGTGCGGGCATATATGTCAAAACCGTACATGATGAAACAGAGGCTGTCAAGCAGTATTGTCAGACAACACCTGATCATCCTGACTGCAAGAATCTTCCCGAAAACAGATAAACAGGAATATATTCCTGTTTAGGAGGAATATCATTATGAAAAAAATAATCCTATCCCTATCAGCAATATTGTCTTTTGCGGCAATTCCCGTATTTTCGCATACGGTGCAGGATAAGGCTGGCGAAATAAATTCCGCAGGCAAATATTCCGTACAGACACAGTCTGCCACGGATGCCAGGAATATTGGCAATGAGGTCTGGGATGGCTCTGCCAAGGGCGGTGGTACTCCGTCATCAGAATCTGAGGGCAAAAGTTTTGACATAATAGGTGGCAATAATGAGGACAGCCGCATTCAGGACAAGCCGTCAACATTTGACAAGCCGGAAGAGGAAAACATAACCCCATGGTCTGCAGAGGTGTATACAATGTTTGGACTTCTCAGCGGAGCTTTTCTAATGATGATTGCCTTATCAATGATAGTTTCCGCTTCATGTGCAACCAATAATCCCTCACAGGCAATTGTTGCAATAGTTATGGCAGGCATCGCGGCCGCGATGTGCGCGGCGGCATTGGCATTGGCCATTGTCCTTATTGCAAAATACAAACAGACACAGCTTGGCATTGTATGGGCAATCGCATGCACTTTGGCAATGACAACATGTATCTCTGCCGCATTGGCAGGAGTTAACGCCTATAAGCATGCGGCGACAAACACCTATGCCACAATAGTTGCCAAATTTGCATCTATTGGAAGTACCCTTGGACTCTTGTTCGTAATGGTTCCGGCATTAGGGGGCTTATATAAATACTCAACAGAGACTAAGCAGATAAAGCAGGAATACTGCAATGCCCATCCTGATCACAGTGATTGCCAGGGGTATAAAAACAAGTAAGGAAACACTGAAACATTGCCTTTTCTGCGTTTACTTAATAGAGATCATTCCCCTGCAAAACTTATATTATTTAACGTTGCGCATTTTGCCCAAAAAGCAATTTGTGCAACGTTAAATTTGCAAAAGCTGTTAACAGGGCCAAGATCTTTTATCAAAGCTTTTCTTTAACAGAGCATAAAAGAAGCATGAACGTAATGCGAAGTTTGCCTCCTAAAACTTCATATAATTTTGTTATGTTCTTGAAAGAAAAAATGATTTTTTTTATATAAGGACAAGGCTCAAGAGCATCATAACAGANNATTTTACGGCGGCGATGACGGCAGCCGGGACGATGAAGCGGACAGTCTGCTTTCTGGGTATACGGATTCTCCGGGGCAGGAGCAGGAAGTTGTTTATTCCGTATCGGAAATTACCGAGGAGATAAAAGGCTTTCTCGCAAGGTCATTTTCGCATATTTGCGTACGAGGAGAGGTTTCCGGTGCGAAAACCACGTCAAAAGGCCATACTTATTTTGACCTGAAAGACGGAAAGGCCGTTATAAACTGCGTCCTTTTCAAATGGTCCGCCCCAAAATTCAAACAGGATGTGAAGGATGGAATGCAGGTGCGTGTATGGGGCAGCATTACCGTATACGGCAGCCGTTATCAGATTAATGTCAATGACATGACGGAAGAGGGCATAGGCCCGCTTCAGATCGCATTTGAAAAATTAAAGCAGAAACTTAACGCCGAAGGCCTCTTTGACCCGTCGAGAAAGCGTCCTCTGCCGCCATTTCCAAAACAGATAGGGGTTGTGACATCTCCGACTGGAGCGGCAATCAAGGACATTCTTTCCGTCCTGCGGCGTAGGGGGGGAAACCTGCGGATAATACTGTCTCCTGCCCTGGTGCAGGGAAAGGGTTCCGCCGAGGACATAGCCGCCGCAATAAAGCTGTTAAACGATAATTTCCCAGAAACGGACGTAATGCTGGTAGGCAGGGGAGGCGGTTCCCTGGAGGATTTGTGGTCTTTCAACGAGGAAATTGTCGCAAGAGCAATTGCCGCCTCAAAAATACCAGTAATTTCCTGCGTCGGACATGAAATTGATACCACGATAGCGGATTTTGTCGCCGACAAAAGGGCTGAAACACCATCCGCGGCGGCGGAAATGGTTGTCAAGAGCCGTGAGGAGATAATACAGAAAGTAGACAATCTCAAAAGACGGCTTTTGCAGGGATTGAGGATTTACTACGAGAATTTGAGCGGACGATTCCAAAAACTAGCGTCAAGCCGCATTTTTCTAAATCCAATGCTGCTGCTAGAAAAGCCCGCCAGGGAATTGGACGAGACAACGGAAAGAATGATACAGTCCCAGGACAGGCTGATAAGGGAGAGGGAAAACACATTGCGGCTGCTTTCCGGCAAATTGCAGGCATTAAGCCCGATGTTCCCACTAAAAAAAGGATATGCACTCGTCAGGGATATGTCTGGCAATGCTGTCAAGGATGCCGCAAGACTGTCTCTTATACACATCTGACGNNCACTCGTCAGGGATATGTCTGGCAATGCTGTCAAGGATGCCGCAAGACTGTCCCCAGGAGACCGTCTGTCGCTTATGTTCAGCAAGGGCGAGGCAATAGCCGAGGTTTTGAATAATGACGGCAGCAAGGCAGTTGGCGGAGCAGATCAGAAACCTGTTTTGAATAATGCCACAAATGCCGACGGCAATAAAAATCAGAAAATTTCAAAAAGAAACAGAAAGAAACAGCCGGATAATCCGGATCAGGAGATGTTATGGTGAACACAGAGGAAAACAAGGCCAAGGACGCAGGATTTGAAACTAAGCTGGCCAGATTGCAGGAAATTGTCGCAATTTTGGAAAACGAGAACACCCCGATAGAAAAGGCGCTTTCCGTATTTGAGGAAGGCGTTGCCCTTTCCAAGGAACTCGGCGACAAGCTGGACGACATAAGGCAGAAAATAGAAATACTGCGAAAGGATGCGGAAGGCAAAATACAGGCACACCCATTCCAGGAAGAGTAGTGATTTTTTTGAAAATTCACGCAATTAAAACAGAGGTAATATAAAATGGAATTTGATTTTAAGAAATTGCTATTAAATCCAGAAATATTGTTCATGCTTGCCATACTTGTGGTTTTATACATTATGAAGGCAGTAAAGGACAACAAACGCGGCAAGGAATATGATTCCATAGCAGATTCAATGCGACTTTCCAAACTTCCAGCAGGAAAGGGCATTGCGTCCATATATGGAGACGAGATAGCAAGACAGTTTCCAGGAATGGCAAGCATGGTTACGCATCGCTACGGTGGATTATTCGTTTCATACGCACAGGGGGAGTTTTTTCGTGCGGAAAGCGACACAATGGAGACAAGGACTATTCATTCCAGACGGGGCGGGTCAAGAGAGGTTGAGCAAACCAATGTAAATGAATACGAAGGCGTTTATTTTGATCTTGGACGGGACTGTATGCCACATTTCAATATGGATTTCTCTGTACTGCGTGATCTGTATACAAATACCGGAGCGGTTCAGACTGGCGAATTGTCAAAATTCTTTGATCATAAGACCCTTGAAATCATAGTGGAAGGCCTACCCGGAGTTTCAATATGCTCCACGGGAAATGCCCTGATGTTCTATTCGGACGCATACGCAGTAAAGGATATGCGGCAATTCGTTCAGAATGCGTCAAAAGCGGCGGAACTGATAATCAGGTCATAAGATGAAGAAACGTCTTGACGTGGCCTGCGTGGAGCAGGGATTGTTTGAAAGCCGTGAAAAGGCCCTTCGTGCCATAATGGCCGGAGAGGTTATGTTAAACGGACAGAAGGCCGAAAAGGCAGGTACTTCCGTACGAGATGGAGATACGATTTCTCTCGCCGTACCAGCATGTCCTTATGTGTCCCGTGCCGGAATGAAGCTACAGGGGGCATTGGACTTGTTTGGTATTGATCCGAAAGGCCGTATATGCCTAGACATAGGTGTCGCAACCGGTGGATTTACGGATTGCTTCCTTCGACGAGGGGCAAGTCTTGTTTATGCGGTTGATGTCGGAGAGGGACAGCTGCACGAGAAGATAAAGGCTGATTCCCGTGTATCATTCATTCCGCAGACTAATGCCAGGTTTCTTCACAAGGATTTTTTCAAGGAAAAGCCGGATCTTTGTGCCATAGACGTGTCATTCATCTCGCTTAAATTGATTCTGGGACCGGTTTTGTCCGCAATGGCGGACAATGCGGAGGCCGCAGTGCTTATAAAGCCGCAGTTTGAATTGCAGGCAAAGGATTTGCGTCGTGGAATAGTCAAGGACGAGCAGACCCGGCAGTCCGTGCCAATTATGCTACGGCAATGGCTGGCGGAGAATATGCCTGAAATAGAGGAAATCGCCATTGCGGATTCTCCTCTCAAAGGTGCAAAGGGAAATCTGGAATTTATATGGCATTTACGACGGGTAATAAAATGAAAATCATAGATGTTCACGCACATGCGTATCCAGACTGTCTGGCGGCAAAGGCGATGGCAGGCCTTTGCAAGGCAAATCCGACAGCTACACCGTCTACGGATGGCACAATCAGGGGTTTGTTTTCCGAAATGGATTGTGGAGGAATCGCACAGTCCTGGATCCTGCCAATTGCCACAAAGCCACATCATGCTGGATCAATACTGAAATGGATATGCTCATTCCGTAGTGAAAGGCTTCTGCCGTTCGGCTCTGTTCACCCTGAATCAGAAAATTTCGTTCAGGAGCTGAATGATTTCAAACAGGCAGGCATAAAGGGCATAAAGTTGCACCCGATGTACCAGGATTTTGCCGCTGATGACAAAAAGGCTTATCCCTTATACGAGGAAATATCCTCTTTGGGATTTGTCGTGATGTTTCATGCTGGCTGGGACGTGGGTTTTCCGCAAAGCCGCAATGCCTCGGCGGACAAGTTTTCAAAAGTACTGCATGATTTCCCAAAAATGAAGGTGATTCTTGCCCATTGCGGCGGCTGGCGACGAGAGCACGACACGCTCAAATGGCTTTGTGGCAAGAATGTATGGTTTGATACATCATTTATAGAGGAAATTCCGTCGGAGGAACGAAAAAAATTATTTAATGCCCATGGTACTGACAAGTTCCTGTTTGGCACGGACTGTCCCTGGGCCTTTTCTGGCAAATGCGTACGCTTCATACAGGATATTCCTGAAATTTCTGACGAGGATAAGGAAAAAATATTCTTCAGGAACGCCGAAACTCTTATAAACTGGAATTGAAATGGGATATCACGTCGTACCGCTAAAAGAGGATTTGATTGAAACCCTGTGTTCACTCATTTTGGAGCAGGAGGAGAATGCGAAGGACTGCCTAGTTGTCTTTCCCGGCAAGCGTCCCACTTTCTTCCTGCGAAAATACCTTGCACGGGCGACAGGAAAAGCAATGCGTTCACCTGCTATTTTCAGCATGGACGGCCTTGTTGCGGATATTTATGAAAAAAATGCCTCCCCATTGAAGACAGCGAATAATTTTGACATGATAGCTATTCTTCTGAACATTCTTCAGAGGGATATTGGCAAGGGTCTTGTCAATGATGACAGCCGGAACACGGATTTGCTGCTTCCACTTGCAATCTCGCTTTCCGAGGAGCTTGAGGAACTTGAAAACGAGCTTATAACGCCACAGGAACTGTCATCCTTCAATGATATGCTTCAAGACGAGATAAGAAAAGGTCTTTATCCGTATTCTGATGACAAGAATGAAGAAAAAAACAGAAAAAATGATGAAAATGGCGATTTTTTCGGCAGGATTTATGGAAAACTGAGCAGTTTCAGCGCTATTTATGGCAATTTTTATGAGATTATCTCGTCAAAAGGACTTGTCACAAAGGCAGGCAAGGCGGCGTGGGTGGCGAAATTTGTCAATGCTGATTATTTCCGTCGGTATAAAAGGATATTTGTTGCCGGATTCCTGCGTCGCACAAAGGCGGAACAGCATATTTTTGACTGTATGGAAAAGGCTGGTGCGGATTTTCTTGTGCAGGAAAACGCACTTCTGGAAAAATATTACCCTTTCCTGAAGCAGGATAAGGAAGAAAATCCTGATGTCAGCGGCAGAATCTCATTTTACAGGGCAGCGGATATGCACGGCGAGATTTACCGTCTCGCGGAGCTGCTTGCTGATGACAGGGATTCCCTGGACGAGCATTGTGCCGCCGTACTGCCGGATTCCAAGACATTGTTCCCTCTTCTGCTGAATGCCCTGCCTAATGGCTGCAAGACGAATATTTCAATGGAATGTCCTATATCCGTTTCCCCGGTTTATTCACTGTTTTCAATAATCTCGTCGTTATTTGTATTGCGTCAGGAACAGGGATATCCAATTGCCGCATATATGGATTTTATAAGGCATCCTTACATAAAGAACCTCAAACTTGACGGCGAGAGCGTCAAGGGTCGTATTGCGGCACAGGCTCTTGAATCCGTCTTGTCGGAGAGCTTCAGACATTCATTTGATCCTTCTGAACATATTGAATTTAAAAAATGCCCTATTCCGTCGGAAACTATATCAAGGCATCTTACTGGTATTTATGAGGATTTTATAAGGCCTTTTGAAAATATATGTGATATTGCAGATTTCTGTCGGAAACTGACAAGGATTTACACCCTTGTTGCCAAAAATGGAACGGCCTCGCTGCATCCTTACTGGGGAGAATTTTCGTCAGCATTGTCTGCCGCGGCGGAGGATTTGCGTAATTCTGGTCTTGGGGCGGAAAAACTGACAGATTCCGCATCCTATTTCCGTTTTTTCGGTCTTATGCTGAAAAAGATAGGCTACCCATTCCAAGGTACTCCCGTAGAGGGATTTCAGATTCTTGGCCCTATTGAGACCCGCGGACTTAAATTTAAAAAGATATATTTTCTAGATGCCAACGCCGACGTTCTGCCTATGTCAGGAAAGAAAAACAGGGTCATTTCCGATTTCCTACGCAGGCAGCTTGGACTTGTCACTCACAGGCAGCGTGAGGAGGAATCAAGATTTTATTTTGAAACCCTCGTAGGTTCTGCCGAGGAAATAAACATATTTTACTGCGACTCCGCCGAGAAGGAAAAAAGCCCATTCCTGGAAAAGATTATATGGAACAAGGAGCGTCAGGGAATTGCCACGAAAAGCGAGCCAGCTTTCTTTACACCGTCATTTGTACCGAAAGAGCCACAGCCAGTACAAAAAAATCCAGAGATAATGAGCAGACTGTACAGAATTGTGCTTTCCCCGTCATCGCTGGATAACTATCTCAAATGTGGTTTGAGTTTTTTTTACGCAAACGTTCTTGGAATAGAGGATAAGCGAGCTGCTTCGGATTCCCTTGAAAAAAAGGATATAGGCACGCTTGTTCATAAAATGCTTGAAACCTTCTTTAGGGAAAAAATTGGCAGGCCATTGTCTGTGGATTTATACGAGGATACAGCCCGTCTGCGACAGATAGCACAGGATATCCTTGACGGGAAATTTGGCAATACTGATACAGGCTTTGAGTTTATTTTCAAAAGACAGATATTCCGTCGTTGTGCGGACATTATATCCTATCATGAGAAACTTGCATCTTCCGGCATTAGTATTCTAAAACTGGAAACGGATCTGCATATAACATTCAATACCAGATTCGGGCAGGTGAAAATGAAGGGGCGTGCGGATCGCATTGATGACAGGAATGGAACAGTGTTTGTTGTTGATTACAAGACAGGTTCTTCCGCAGACGTGCCTAATCTGAGCAGGTTTTCCCTTGAAGACCGTGAGGCGTGGCCAAAGACGCTGAAATCCGTACAATTGCCATTTTATTTGCAGGCCTGCTCCAATGAATATACAGGTTTCAAAAACGCCTCGCTTATGCTGCTTGGTGCGGAAAACATAGACGAAAAAAAACTGTTTCCAGATAAGAACGCCAGAAAGAACAGTATGTCAGAAGAGGAGAAACTACTCGCACAGGATAGGTTATGCCAGGCTATAAGGATTCTTGCGGAGGAAATACTTGATCCCGATATTCCATTTGTCTCAACTGACGACAAGGACAGGTGTCGTTCCTGTCCTTTCGCGATAACATGCGGCAGGGTGTGAATTTATTGATATAATATATTCGGCAGTGTGCGGATATTTTCCGCCAAAAAGGCATATATGCGTAAAAATGCACAGGCAACATTCAAAAGCAGTTCCCCGGAAGATACTTCCAGGCTGGCCGCCATATTCGCAGCGGCATTGACCGGTGGGGAAATAATATTGCTTGAAGGCCCAATCGGAGCGGGAAAGACATGGTTTACACGAGAACTTGCCCGCTCAATTGGCGTGAGGCGGCTGCCAGCGAGTGCCAGTTTTGGCATGATGCGTTCATACAAGGGAACAAAGACAATTAACGGCAAAAAACTGTCCCTTTACCATTTTGACCTGTTCCGGGCTGGAGAGGAGGATATGGAAAACCTCGGCGTGGAGGAGTTCTTCGGCAGGGAAGATGGTGTTTCCGTAATGGAATGGTCGGAGGCGGCGGCCAGACTTGCGGAGGGAACAGGATATTTGAAATTGAAAATAGAGCTTGCCGGAGGCGACAGCCGTACAATTACCGCATACTGCAATGGCAGAAAGGCGGAAATGCTTTTGTCAGCCGTAAAAAGGAATTGGCAGCATTGATATCATTATGGAAACAGAACGGAACAAATGGAATATGTCCGACAAGGACGCTATTGCGGCAGGACTGTATACATCAGGCTCTCGTATCATAATCGCATTGGAGCATGATGGAAAAATATCTCATTACAAAAGAAAGCTGTTCAGTCAGGAAACGGCATTATTCCCAGCATTGGAACGCCTAATGCCAGCAGGAAAATCAGTAAGGGATATAAAGGAAATATGTGCTTCAAAAGGCCCTGGCAGGTTTACGGGCATACGCATTGCCCTTACCGTGGCCGGAACACTGAATGTGTTGTCTGGTGCGAGAATATGTACAGCGACTACATTTGACATAATGGCATTGCAGGCCGCAGATAGCATATCCTTTGCGAGAAAATTTCCAAAAGGAGGAATGATAGCGGTGCTACTTCACGCATTCCGGGAGGAATACTTTTGTGCATTTTATGACGCAAGACCCGGAGAAATCCCAGTTCTTGTCAAAGACCCTGCATGGCTGCGTCGCGAAGAGGCTGAGAAACTGCTTAAATCGGTAAGAAAGTCTTTTTTCTGCATAGCGGACGAGGAGGAAAGGCCCGGAATTTACGAATTGCTGCCGAAACGGGCCGTCCAAGCCCCCAAGGGCATATCAAGAATATTGCCGGAATACCTGATTTATGCACCCCGGGTAATGGGTAGCCCGGATTTGAAGCCGCTTTACCTGAAACTTGCAAAATTTGAACTGGATGCCCTTGAAAAGGCCGCAAAAGACAGTAAAAAACAGTCAGATTCAGTGGAGAAGGCCAAATGAATATCAGAAGGGCAAGACGGGAAGATTATGAGGTATTGTCAGCAATAACCATTTCTTATGATATAATTCCGTCGTGGAGCGTGGAATCTTTCGTAAAAAGCGAGGAAAACGCATATTCGGTCACACTTGTGGCAGAAAAGGACGGCCAAATAACTGGTTTCGTAAATTTCTGCGTCCTCAGACCGGAAACCGAGATAAACATGATTGCGGTTGATCAGAAATTTCGAAAACAAGGTGTCGCATCATCATTAATGAAGAAAGTGCGGGAATATGCGAAAAAAAGCCTGTGCGGGAGCATAATCCTTGATGTTCGTGAGGACAATTCTGCCGCAATATCATTTTACGGAAAAAATGGTTTTTATGTTGAGGGACGGCGGCCTAAATTCTATAATGATAAGTATGACGCTATACTTATGCGGTCTGATGTCAGGCCTAGGGACTGAATGTCCGGAGAGTTGTTATGAAAAAATTTTATCTTGTAAAAATATTTTTTGCGGCTGCGATTTTGGTCTTGTCCTGTATTCCGGCTCTTGACGCACAGGTTTACGAGGAAAGCCCTCTTGATGAGGAGGGGGAAGTCTCTGAGGAACGGTTTTCAACAACATGGGATTCAGCGGAAATCGGGGAGACTACGGCAGAATACGGCAGCACGCATATAGCGGTTTCAACAGATCCGGTCACACAGTCATTCAGATTTTTCACTGAGGCACTTGTCGACGAGTACAACAATGACATTGACAAGGCCATTTCAGGATTCAAAAAGGCGATAGAGGCTGTTCCTGACAACTTGTACATTTATCAGCACGCAACCCGTATGGCATTGGAATCCGGCCGTTATGCCGATGCGGAAAAATGGTCGGAATACATAATACAGAAGGATTCAACAACATCGCAAAACTGGGTGCTGTATGCAAATTCAAAATGGGCAAACGAGCATTATGACGAGGCGGCAGAGGGCTACAGGCAGGCCTTGAAGCTGTCGCCAGATAATGCCGAGGCCCTGTACCAGTATGCCTCACTTGTCGGTGACGATATGCCGGATCTGGCAATATCAATGTTCCAAAAATGCAAGGCATTGCTGCCAGACGAGGCCTCTGACATAGATTACCGTATAGCGATATTGTACAATGTCAAAAATAATCTGCCAAAGACAGAGGAATACCTTTTGAAATCCATAAAGGAAAACTTATCCAATACAGCAGCATGGTATGCTATTGTGGATTTATACGAGATACGGAAACAGCCCGAAAAGGCATTGGAAGCGTTGGAAGCCCTCGTCATTATAGATCCCGGAAATGTAAAGGCATTAAAGAGGATTGCCGAAACGTATATGGAATCTGAGCCGGAAAAGGCAGAGGAATATTTTCGCAAGATAAAAGAGGTAGACAAGTCAGACCCTGATGCCTGCTTCTGGCTTGCAGCTGCCGCGGAAGAGGCAAGGGATTATGAAGAGGCCGCCCGTCAGCTTGAAGACTCGGCCTCATTGTGGGTGCAGCCGGAGCTTCTAATGCGTCTTAGCTTTTTTTATACCCAGATAGGAAAATATGATGAGGCCGTGGAT
>LXOW01400142.1_pt1 | contig 27600 bp, 17 predicted proteins | sample 1368591 | NCBI WGS metagenome assembly LXOW01 (sample SAMN04884650, study PRJNA319009) | bovine gut metagenome | isolation source: Cow rumen | host: Bos taurus | place: Italy: Legnaro (PD) | collected 2014-07-09
CAAAAACGGACACTCCGGAACGCTCTAACGGAGTCTCCGTTAGGCCCTAATGGAGTGTCAATGACCTCCTAATAGAGCCTCCGCACCGCCTCAAACATATATGTACGTGTTCTGAATGGCCAAAATCGGCTGTTTTGTCGGGTTTTTGCGCTCTATTTTGAAGGTAAAGGCGGAAAAACCATAAATGACACTTTGTAAGGATTCCGACGCAAAAACCGACACTTTGTAATGGCGGCCAAGGCCGCACGAAACGCAGTACTCCGTCACGAATATGCAAAAAAATACAGGCATTTTCTTGCATATCTCATAACTTAATCGTAACTTTGCCCTCAGAACTCTGAAAACAGCTATGCGTACACTATTATTATCTATTATCTGCATTATCAGTTCCCTTGCCGCCTTGGCCGATGACTTCACTCTGGGTGCCGACATCAGTTGGTGCACGGAGATGGAGCAGAAGGGACAGAAAGTATATAACTACCTTGGCGAGGAGCGCGAGGCTACGGCCCTGATGAAGGAGATGGGCCTTAGCGGTGTGCGTCTGCGTGTGTGGGTGGACCCCAAGGAGCACGGCGGCTGGTGCGGCAAGGAGGATGTGCTGAAGAAAGCCCTTCGCGCCAAAGAGCTGGGAATGGACGTGATGGTGGACTTCCACTATTCCGACTGGTGGGCCGACCCGGGCAAGCAGAACATCCCCGCAGCATGGGCGAAGCATAAATACAAGCAGGTGCTCACCGATATAGCGCAGCACACCACGGAGGTGCTGCAGCTGCTGAAGGACAACGGCGTGGAGCCACGCTGGGTGCAGGTGGGCAACGAGACATCGAACGGCATGTTGTGGCCTTTAGGACAGATTACCAATGGTCAGTGGAAAGACGAGAACGGGAAATGGACCAAGGGAGCGCAGCAGTATGCGGGCTTTGTGAAGGCCGGCTACGATGCCGTGAAGGCCGTCTTCCCCAAGGCGCTGGTGATAGTGCACCTCGACAACGGCTATGACGACGTGCTCTATAACAATAACCTCGATGCGCTGAAGGAAAACGGCGCTCAGTGGGACATCATCGGCATGTCGCTATATCCCTTCTGGACATTCAAGGCCGGATACGAAGGTACGGTGGAGCGCCTCATGGGGGAGTGCATACGCAATATGAATATGCTCACGAAGAAATATGGCACTGACGTGATGATAGTGGAGACGGGCTATAAGGTGGCACCCGGCACGCCTGAGGTGATGGAGGAGGGCCGACGCCAGCTGGCAGAGCTGATACGCCTGTGCCGCGAGAAGACGGCAGGACGCTGCAAGGGCGTCTTCTACTGGGAGCCCACATGCCGGCCATCGACGTATGAGCTCGGCGCCTTCGGCGAAGACGGCAGGCCCACAGCCATTATGCGTGCCTTCACAATGGCTTCCAATCTTCAATCTTCAATTTTCAATTTTCAATTTGTATACGACCGTCCCCTCGTGACGATACACACCACCATGGGCGACATTACGGTAGAGCTGTACAACGAGACGCCGAAGCACCGCGACAACTTCCTCAAGCTCGCGAAGGACGGCGGGTTGGACGGGAAGCCGTTCTACAGGGTGATACAGAACTTCATGGCACAGTTTGGGGATGCGCAGAACGATGCCACCCTCGATGCCGAGATAACATATCCCGTGCACCTGCATTGGCGCGGAGCTCTGGCGGCAGCGCGTGAGGGCGACGAGACGAACCCCACTTTCCGCAGCAGCGCAGCAAACTTCTACATCGTATGGGGCCGTAACGCATGGGACTCCATGCCGCACCTCGACAAGACATACACCGTCTTTGGCGAAGTGGTGAAAGGTCTGGACGTGGTGGAGAAGATACAGAGCCGTACTACACAGGCTGAGCCTGTGCTAATCAACAAATTAACATATTAAGGTGGGTTCTATTAATTCCCACCTAAAGCTTAAAACAATTATGGGTTTGACGTTTTGTCATCTTTTTGTTTTCTTTCGGTGCATACTGTCAGTTCTCTCAGTCGCATAGCCCGCTATGCTCCATCAAGGAACTGCCACTCNNACTGATAACTGGTAACTGATAACTGATAATATGAACGACCTGCTATTAAACATTGACGAGAGCTTCGTAGACTGGGCAAGGGCACAGTTTGCGCTGACAGCCATCTATCACTGGCTCTTCGTACCGCTGACACTCGGCTTGGCGGTCATCATGGGTATCTGTGAGACACGCTGGTACCAGACCCGCGACACATTCTGGCGCGACACCGCAATGTTCTGGCAACGCCTCTTCGGAATCAACTTCGCCATGGGCGTGGCAACAGGCATCATTCTGGAATTTGAGTTCGGCACTAACTGGTCGAACTACTCATGGTTCGTGGGCGACATCTTCGGAGCGCCGCTGGCCATCGAGGGCATTGTGGCGTTCTTCATGGAGAGCACCTTCGTGGCCGTGATGTACTTCGGCTGGAAGAAGGTATCGCCAGGCTTCCATCTGGCATCCACGTGGCTCACCGGACTGGGTGCCACCATCTCGGCATGGTGGATTCTCGTGGCTAACGCATGGATGCAATGCCCCGTAGGATGTGAGTTCAACCCCGATACCATGCGCAACGAGATGACATCGTTCCTTGATGTGGCGCTGTCACCATTCGCCGTAGGGAAGTTCTGCCACACCGTTATATCATCATGGATCATCGGGGCCGTCTTCGTGGCTGCGGTGTCATGCTGGTATCTGTGGAAGAAACGCGAGGAGCGTCTGGCCAAGGAGAGCATCAAGATAGCGGCATGGGTGGGACTCTTCGCCTCGCTCGGAGCCGGTGCCACAGGACATGTGGCAGGACAGCAGGTAGCACAGTCGCAGCCCATGAAGCTGGCAGCTATGGAGGCGCTCTACAACGGCGGCACCGACCAAGGCCTGACGGCAGTGGCGCTCATCAGCCCCTTCTCACAACCCGACTACATAAACGAGCCTTCGGCACCGCTGAAGATAGAGATGCCATATTTCCTCTCCATGATGGCCACGAACGATTTCCACGGCTTCGTGCCTGGCATCAACGATATCCTCAACGGCTACACTACGCCAGAGGGTAAGACGGAGCCGTCTGTTGACGAGAAGATATCACGCGGCAGGCAGGCCATCAATGCCCTTTCTGCATACAGGAAGGCGAAGAAGGAAGGTGCCGACGAGGCCACCCTCAACGACCAGCTCACCATCCTCAACAAGAACATGCAATACTTCGGCTACGGCTTCATGAAGGACAAGCGCCAGGCCGTGCCGTTCATACCCGTGAACTTCTGGGCGTTCCGCATCATGGTGGGACTGGGATGCATCTTCATTCTGTTCTTTGCCGTGCTGCTGGCTGTGAGCTACCAGTATCCGAAGCAGCTCTTTGCGAAATACGACATCGCAGCGCTGCCCGCATGGCATTATATCATAGCCATCATCCTCGTGCCATTGGCTTACATAGCCTCAGAGAGCGGATGGATAGTGGCAGAGCTGGGCCGCCAGCCCTGGACCATACAGGACATGCTCCCCACATGGGTGGGAGTGAGCAACATCGACAGCACCTCCGTGGCCGTGACGTTCTTCCTGTTCCTCTTCCTCTTCACGCTCATGCTTGCAGTAGAGATAAACATTCTGCTCAAGCAGATAAAGAAGGGGCCGGAGAGACATTGAACATTGAACATTATCGCGGGCGAGACGCCCACGTCCCTGCCCCCAGAGGTAATCATAATTCGTTAATTCGTTAATTCGTAACCCAGGGACGTGGGCGTCTCGCCCGCGACAAAAAAGGTTCGACCTCTTATAATTTGTTAATTCGTTAATTCGTTAATTTGAACCATGACATATTCATTCTTACAACACTACTGGTGTTTCATCGTTGCCTTGTTAGGCGCATTGCTGGTGTTCCTGCTGTTTGTGCAGGGAGCCAATTCGTTGGCTAAGAGTCTCGGCGGCACTGAAGAAGGTCGCAGACTGGTATATAACTCTACAGGCAGGAAGTGGGAATTCACCTTCACCACGCTCGTAACCTTCGGCGGAGCTTTCTTCGCCTCATTCCCGCTGTTCTACTCCACCTCTTTCGGCGGGGCTTACTGGCTGTGGATGATTATCCTCTTCACCTTCGTGGTGCAGGCCGTAAGCTATGAGTTTCAGAACAAACTGGGCAATTTCCTCGGGCCGCGCGTCTTCCAGTTCGGCCTCACCCTCAACGGCATCCTCGGACCGCTGCTCTTAGGCGGAGCCGTAGCGACTTTCTTCGAGGGCAGCAACTTCATCATCAACAAGGAGAACTTCATCGATGCCGACTCCATATCAAATGGCCAATGGTCAATGGCCGTCATCTCACAGTGGGCCAACGACTCTCACGGCCTCGACGCGCTGCTCAATCCGTGGGTAGTGGTTTTCGGGCTGGCTGTGGTATTCCTGGCTCAGGTGCTGGGCATACTCTATATTATAAATAATGTGGCCGACGAAGAGATACGCTCACGCGGCAGAAAGCGCCTCATCGGTGCTGCAGTGCCATTCGTGGTGCTCTTCGTGGCATACCTCGTACACCTGATGCTGAAGGACGGCTTTGCTTACGGCGAAGACGGCGTGATATACATGGAGCCATACAAATACTTCAACAACCTCATCGACATGCCGAACATCCTCGTTGTGCTGATCATGGGAATAGTTCTCGTACTATGGGGCATAGCTTCTGAAGTATTTGCAGGAAAATTCTCAATATTCAATTTTCAATGTTCAATGCACGAAGGCATCTGGCCCGCCGGCGTAGGAACTGTACTGACGGTGCTGGCCCTGCTGCTCTGCTCTGCATGGAACAATACCGCATATTACCCATCAACAGCCGACCTGCAGTCGTCGCTCACTCTGGCCAACTCCTGCGCCAGCGAGACGACGCTACGCACTATGTTCTATGTCTCGCTGCTCGTGCCATTCGTATTGGCATACATCATCTATGCATGGAGAGCCATAGACAACAAAAAACTGGACAAGGAAGAGCTCTACAGCGACCACGCGTATTAATGCGACTGGGAATTGTATAGGTAATTATGAACAAGAATACGAAAATCATATTGGGAGCCTGCGTTATGGCAGTAACGCTAAGCGCAGGCATACTATCCTGCAAGCAGGCTAACGGCAGCCCTGACGCTGATGATGCTGCACAGGCAGACAGCAGCTCCTTACAAGGGACTTATCAGACAAGCGGCGATGACCTCTCCGCTTCCTCGAAGACAGAGGAGGCCGGGGCTAAGGCCGTCAGCAGCTATGCAGGGCGTTACCTCGACGAGGAAGGCACCGATTGTGACCTTATCATAGAGCCTGACGACAAGGGTGGTTACAAGATAAGCATCAGCATCTATCGTCTCACAACAATAGATGACGGATATGGCAAGCCCGCCGAGGACGGCATCGCCTTCACCGCCACAGATCCTTCAGGCCAGCCTCTCAAGGGCACCATAACATTCAGCGAGGATACCGCCACCGTCACCTTCACCGACATCAGTTGGGACTATATCAACAACGGCGACAAGTTCAGGTATTTCAGGAAGTAGCCCCACGTCCCCTTTGAACATTGAACATTGAACATTGATCATTATCGCGGGCGAGACGCCCACGTCCCTGGGACAAATTGAAGATTGAAGAATTTAGAATTAACTTATAAACACCAACAACATAAAACATTCAACTATGAGGATTAAGACTATCGGCATTCTTACATCGGGAGGCGACTCTCCCGGCATGAATGCAGCCATCCGCGCCGTCACACGCGCCGGCATTTACAATGGTTTCAGAATCAAAGGCATCTATCGTGGTTACGACGGTCTCATCAATGGTGAGGTGAAGGAGTTTACCACCGAGGATGTCAGTGGCATCATTAACCGTGGCGGCACCATCCTGAAGAGTGCACGTAGTAAGGAGTTCATGACAGTAGAAGGTAGGCAGAAGGCATACGAGACATGCCAGAAAGAGGAGATTGACGCCCTGATAGTGATTGGCGGCAATGGCTCGCTGACAGGGGCCCGCGACTTTGCTATGGAGCATGACTTTACCTGTATCGGACTGCCTGGCACCATCGACAATGACCTGTATGGCACAGACGCCACCATCGGTTACGACACGACGATGAACACCATCATGGAATGTGCGGACCGCATACGCGACACGGCCAACTCACACGAGCGTATCTTTTTCATCGAGGTGATGGGCCGCGATGCAGGTTTCCTGGCTCAGAACTGCGCCATCGCCTGTGGCGCAGAGGCTGCCATCGTGCCAGAGGAGTCGACCGACGTGGATCAGCTGGCGGCATTCATGGGCCGCGGCATACGTAAGTCGAAGAAGTCGTGTATCGTCATCGTCTCAGAGAGTCCGAAGTGCGGCGCCATGTACTATGCCGACCGTGTGAAGAACGAGTTCCCTGGGTTCGACGTGCGTGTGTCTATCCTCGGTCATCTGCAGCGTGGCGGCACACCATCGGCTCGCGACCGCATCCTGGCCAGCTGCACGGGTGTGGGAGCCATCGAGGCTATCTTACAAGGCCAGCGCAACGTGATGGTAGGCATACGCAACAACGACATCGTCTATGTGCCATTCTCGGAGTGTATCCGTACAGACAAGCGCTTCGACAAACGCCTCATCAACGTACTCGACGAACTGAGCATTTGACAGATTGACCATTAAGCTTTAAGCATTAAGCATTAAGCTTTAAGCATTAAGCATTAAGCTTTAAACATTAAGTTTTAAACACAAAGACGGCTCTGTGATTGGTTTCACAGAGCCGTCTTTAGTATGGAGTAGATTGGATTAGTTGTTCAGAGGATCTGGTATCAGCCTGCCTTCGAGCAAGATGGTGTTATCCGGATCTTCTTCGTCGGTCATGAGTATCCATGAAGGATCTGATGTGTCATCAGCTGTGAGCTTGTATATATGTACCTCATTTGCCTTGCCGAACGGACCTGCCATGTAAGTGCCATAGTATGCATTCTGTACATACCATGCACCATTGTCGTTAGGATTACCACCCTGATAGAGTATTGCTATCTCATCGTCAGAAACGAGCTGATAAGCGTAGATGAGTGATCCTAAGTATCCGTCGCTGACGAAGGTAACACCGAAGGTGCCATTGTATGTTCCGAAGAGGACATACTGCAGCGACTCCCCAAGCATACCCTGTATCTGTGGCAGTACATTCCAGTACTTCTTACCCGTAGCGCCGAGTCCGCTGTAAGCTACGCCCCAGTAGCTCTCAGACATAATCTCTGCCAGTGTAGGATAGATGACGGCTATTGATACGTTGCTGTTGTCGGAAGCAGGGAATACATCTGTGCCCTCCACGTAAGAGAAACCGCTGAACTTCTGTCCGAGGATTTCAGCTGGTGAATAGAGTTTGTAGCCTTCTGGGGTTACTACGTAAGAGAGCTTCCCTTCCACCTCCTCACCGTTCTCCACGTATGTGAAGGTGAGCGTACGTCCATCCTTTACTGCTACAACGGCTGTATCGCCAATGGTGAGGGTGTACTTTCTCGCCATCATACCATCCTCAACGGCAGTAATATTTGCCAGATAGTCCTCCCACTGGTCTGTGGCCATTGGTGTCATCTTAACATAGTTGCTACTCTTCTTTCCTTTCAGAACCACTGAATCGGCAGTAGCCTTGAGGATGGAGAAGTCGTAGTCGCCCTCCATGCCTGCACCAGCGTTACCGCCTAATGGTGCTGAGGGGTCGGAGAATGCGTGTACAGCTAAGTTGTAGGTGTCGAATGTGAGCACCGTGCCTGCACTCTGACTTACACGGTAGAGACTATTACAGCGTGCCTCATCGACTTCACTCAGTGCCTCCACCTTGCCGTCCTCGGTGAAACGAACAATAATGTTGTAACCACCGAAAGACTGCTGTGAGTGTGGGAAGTACTCCATCAGCCATCCGTTCTGTGCGCCGGCAAGTATCTTAACATTTGATGCTATAGAGTTGTCAGCGCGATTTGCAGAGCTTTCAGGGAAGAGGTCTTCCTGCTCCTTAGTACACGAGGCAAAGAAGGCCAGCGCGACTAACAATATTGAATATTGAATATTGAAAAATGGAATATTAACTTTCATGCTGTGTTCCTCCTTCTTGCTTAATTGAGTGACTGTAAATCAACATTTCCGGCAGCAACATCAGCCTGGCGGCGCTGTACTATCTTATGCAGCTCATCGAGATTGATATTCCATGAGTTGGCAAGATAGTCCTTTACCATTGCAAGCTTCTGCAGAATCTTTTCCTTACCGGTAGTGTTATACATGACGACCTTCTTGTATTCAGGCACAGGAGAGATTGTTCCCGCCTCACTATCGTATGTATAGAGGATGTTGCCCTTGAGGTCCTTCTGATAGACAACGTTGCCCTCGGAGTCGGTTTCGGGGATAGGATTGCCCTCTGCATCCTTTTCCAGAACAGGGTTGCCGTTGGAATCCAACTCATAGATTACGTCGCCGTTCTCGTCCTTCACAGGAACGACGGCCTTTTCAAGCAGCTTCTCCCACATCTCATCGGTATAGGTGATGTAGAAGGCTATGGTCTGCACAAAGTCCTCACGGGCCTCAGAGCTTGCGTAGTTGTTGACGAAGCCCATCTCCAGTGCCTCCTGATCTTCGAGGTTCACCCAAGAGGATGACTGATAGTCGCTCTTTGAAATCTCATTGAATGACGTGGGATAGTTCTTCGTCTGGTGCAGGATATGAGCAAACTCATGGTGCATTGTTACGAAATACCACTCATTGAGGAAGGCCATGTCAATCTTCTCGTAGTTGAGATTGTTGACATTATATAGCACAATCTTCATACCACCCTCGGCAGTACCGAGCACAACGCCTCCGCCGCTGTTGTAGGCTACTGAACCAATGAGGTTGAGTATCTTGGGAGCGTATATGCGGATGAAGTCACGGCCCATGAGCTCTTCATAGCTCTCTATCCAAAGATACTTTGTGAGCTTAGCCAGAGCTATAGACTTATTGTAGTCGGCAGGAGCCAGGTTGTACTTCGTATCTGACTCATTGTATTCAAATCTGTATTTGAACTCGATGTTGTATGGCTCTACGTAGTTCTTCTGCAGCCATGCATCGAACTCGTTTTGCGGTGCCTGCGCGGTGGTAGAGAAGATGCTCTCAGAACTGAGGTCATCCTCGCTGCACGCCGAGAAGGACAGTATTGCAGCCATCAGTATTGGAAAATATTTCAGTTTCATAAATGACAAATTATGAATTATGAATTATAAATTAATTGTTGCGTGGGTTTGCTGGCAGACCTGCAGCTATAACGTCCTGTGGCAGCTGTATAGCGCGGCGTGGGTCGTCCTTGAGCAGCTTGTCGGCTGCCATGCCCTCGCGGTTGTGAGCTATCTCTATGCCCCAGCGCTTGATGTCCATCCAGCGCAGACCTTCCATTGAAGTCTCTGCACGACGCATATGGAGGAGACAGTGTATGTAGTTCTCCTGCTTCTCATCAGCCAGGGTGAAGCCCAGTGGGTTCAAGCGCTTCTTTGGTGTGCCGTATACATCGCTGGCAGGGATAGGCTGGTGGTCATTGTCCTCCATATAACGCATATTGGCGTATGTAGCAACGACAGCAGAGTCCGTCACCTGTATGCCACTTCTTGAGTTATACTTCAGCCACAGGTTGATGTCGGCCAGGGAGTTAGTATAATCACTCAGCATAGCGTAGGCCTCAGCACGACAGAGCACCGTCTCATTGGCACAGAGGCGTACGATGGCGTTACGGCGATAGCCGACGCCGTTAACCTTATCTGTATACTCAAAGTAACCAGCGTACTTAGAGTTGCAGAGCTTCTCGTTGAATCCCCAGCAGCTGTGAGACAGCCACAGGTCGGTTACTGTACCATACTCTCCCCAGATACCGTCAGTACGATACCCCTCCTTCTTTGCTATGGCAGCGTGGTTGAGACCATAGCGACGACCGAGGTCGTATGGGCCGAGCCAATATACCATGCTCGAAGCAGCTGTCTCAATGAGCAGATTAGCAGGCTCACTTGTTGAGATGTACTGGTTGCAACGTGAATCATAGTCTGAGGCCATCGTACCGGCGATGTATGCCCAGTCGCGCATCATCTTCTCAGGAGCAGAGCCCAGAGTGGCAGAAGCGTGGCTCACTACCTTGTCCCACTTCTGATAATAGAGGTAGAAGCGTGCTGCGAAAGCATGGGCGGCAGCCTGTGTAAAGTGATACTTTGGCTGTGTGTAGAGATTGTCGTCGATAAGAGGAATACCAGCCTCGATGTCCTTCTCTATCTTCTCGTAGAGCTCAGCCATTGTGCCGCGCTCATAATGAGGGTTGAGCAGTGTCTCTGGCTCTGTTGGGTAAGGCAGGCCCATGTCTGTACCGGCTGTCGTTGGGTTGTATGCCAGACAGAAGATGTTTGCCAGCTGGAACATTGCCCATGCACGGCATACAAGAGCCTCGCCGCGCTGGCCCTGCAGGCTGGCTGGGTTACCCATTTCGTCGATGGAGGCCAGAGCCTGGTTGGCTGTAGCAACGGCATTGTAGCAGTGGTTCCACAGTCCCTTTGGCGAATCGTCATCTTCGCTGGTGATGTCCTGCCAGAGGTATGCCTCTTCCTGCACCTTGTCTTCTACAGTGAAGGTGGAGCCATTATCCATTGCATTGTCTGATGACATCTCGGCCATGACAATGCCATTGGTTTGTGCATAGGCAGAGGTGAGCAGGAGGCTGACTTTCTCGGCAGTGTTGATCTCAGCACGACTGTCTGGCATCTTGTCGAGGAAATCGCCACATGATGTCAATCCCAAGCCTACGGCAATTATTGATAGTCCTATATATTTGTTCATAATTGATGATTAAATACTTTAATTGATATTCTCTATTGTTCCGGCTCCCTACCCTTGGGGGAGGGTTGGGGAGAGGTGTTTGGATTGGACTCCTTACAGGCCGAGACGAACGGTGAGCGTGAACTGCTTAGGCATTGGTGATGCCACACCACCTGAGTTGTAGAACTCTGGGTCCTGTCCGTTCAGCTTCTTGTCAGCATAGATAAGGAAGAGGTTCGTTGCCTGCAGCTTCAGCGATGCGCTGGTGAGCTTGAGTGGCTGGATGAGCTTTGTTGGGAAGTCATAGCCCAGGGAGATTTCCTTCATGCGGATGAAGTCGCCCTTGGCAATGCGCTCCGTAGAGTAGTTGTATGCACTGTATGCATACTTCAGATGGCTGTCAGCCTGGTTCATGCGCTTGTCGGCAATAACAGGGATAGTGGTGGTGTTCTCGTCGCCCTGTACTGTCCAGCGGTTCTTGAACTCGCGTGGCATAGCAGCGAGGTCGCTGTACTTGTTCTTGAAGACAGGGTCGAGACGTACTACGTTGCCGAATGCGTATGTGATGAACACATTGAGACGGAAGCCCTTGTAAGAGAATACGTTGCCGAGAGAGCCGGTGATTGTCGGGTCTGTCGGGCCTTCGTATACGAGGTGATCCTTCTTGATGCGCTCCTGGAAGTAGATGTCGGTGATGGTCTTCTCGCCGTCCTCATTGATGAACTGTGGCAGACCGTCCTCTGTCAGACCCTGGAAGTCCATAGAGAAGAGTGAGCGTACAGGATATCCTACCATTGTGAAGCCTGCGCCTGTGATCATGTCGATGACACGTGCACGGGAGTCAAATTCTGTTACCTCGTTCTTGTTGTGAGAGAAGATGAAGTCTGTGCTCCACTTGAAGTCATTGGTCACGATGTTACGAGTCTGGATGCTCAGCTCCTCACCGTGAGACTTCATAGCAGCCACGTTACCATACTTCTGAATTTCACCGCCTACACCCATCGTATTGATGATACCGATGAGGTCGTAGTTGTTACGTGTGTACCAGTCGAAGCCAACGTTGATGCGGTTGTCGAGGAAGCCCATTTCAACGCCGAGGTTGAACTCGTGCTTCTTCTCATAGGTCAGCTCAGAGTTCTCCAGGTCATCAATCTTCAGTGCTGTCTCGCTGTTGCTTGCGAATGGACGCCAAGGTGTCACACTCTCGATAACCACGCGTGAATTGGTAACATCTGCCGGGCCGCGGTCACCGGTGAGTGAGTAGGAGGCCTTAAGCGTGAAGTTAGAGAGGACAGAGCTGAACTTTTCGAACCATGTCTCGTTGTGTGCATTCCATGCAGCAGAGACGTTCCATGTAGGCAGCCAGCGGGCAGTAGTGCTCTTACCGAGCTTGTTGGTACCCTCGTAGCGCACTGTGCCGTTCAGCGTGTAGCGACCCTTCCAAGAGTATGTGCCGTTGAAGAAGAAGGCAGCAGAGCGGGTGTATGTATCGGTAATAGTGTAGTAGTCAGTGTTCTCCTCCTGCGCCTGTTTGAAGAAGCGATAGTCATAGGAGGCTTTCAGACCGTTGTCATACTGCAGGCCCACGCCCTGGAACCAGTTCTTACGGCGGTCAACGCTGTTAACCTCCATACCACCGAAGAGGTTCAGTATATGGTCCTCATTGAATACGTCGTTATAGTTGGCTGTAGCACGGAAGTCCCAGCTGTTCATCTTGTTGCGAGTGTCGCGGATGAAACCGCCCACTGGCAGTACTGATACAGGCAGTGAGTTAGCATAGTCGGGGTCAGTGTAGAGCCATGGGTTGGCGTCACGCATCGTGGCATCGTCCATAGCGCGATAAGCCATTGCCTGGTTAGACTTGTCGTGAATCTCGTGGCTGATGGTGCTCTGGGCGAACTTATAGGCTGCCAGTGCAGAGAGCTCTACCTTCTGGATGGGCTTATACTTCAGCTCAGCCTGGAAACGCAGGTCTACAACGTCGAGATCCATGTAGTTGTTGTCCAGCTCGTGCAGGATGTTGAATGGAGCATAGTTGCGAACATAGAACTCATTGGCATCCAGTGCGCGAGAGGTGTTCATAGAGTAGCTGTATGGGTTGATATCGAAGTCTCGACGTACCTCACCATATACAGGGTCGATGCTCTGACCCAGTGTACCAGGAGCACGCTGCTTACGATATGCAGAATTGCCGATAAGGTTCAGCGATACCTTCTTCGAGATGTTATACAGGGCATTGATGTTGGCTGTATAACGGTTAGCCTTTGACTGCTTGTACCAACCTGGATCGCTCATAATAGAGAAAGAGGTGTAGTACTGTGCCTTCTCCGTACCTGATGACATAGAAACGCTATGGTTCATCATGATAGAGTTAGAGAAGAGTTGGTCGAACCAGTTGGTGTTACGCATCTCTGCCTCCTGCAGGTATGAGTTCTTCGCGGCTTCGGTGTTAGCAAGGGCGAATGTACCGGTCTTCGAGTCATACGTATTAATAAGGTGATACATCTTACCATATACACCACTGTCAGAAGCACGATATACATCGGCGAAGTTAAGATAGCCCGCACGCTGCATCTCACGGTATACCGACATCTGCTCCTGAGAGTTCATGATGTTGTAGTCGGCATAATTTGGCTTAAGACGCATGGTGAACTCACCAGTGTAGCTAATCTTGTTAGAGCCTACCTTACCCTTCTTTGTGGTAACGACAATCACACCGGCCATCGCGCGCGCTCCATAAATAGAGGTGGCGGAACCGTCCTTCAGGATCTGGAACGACTCGATGTCGTCAGAGTTCAGGCCTGCTATAGCGCTTGAGATCAGTGTCTCAGCATCACCAGATGAGAGGTCGTCGGCATCTACCTCCGTTACGTCCTCCATGATAACGCCGTCAACGACCCAGAGGGGCTTTGACGAACCATAGATAGATGTAGCACCACGCACACGGATTTTTGGAGCGGTACCGAATGTGCCGCTGACGTTCTGCACTGACACACCTGCCACGCGGCCTTCCAGCGAGCGTGAGATGTCTGCCACACCGTCGAGCATCACATCATTGGCGGCCAACTTGGTTGTCGCACCGGTGAAGAGACGCTTGTCCATCTTCTGCATACCCGTCACAACGACTTCGTTCAGGGCTGCATCGTCGGCCTCCAGCGTAATGGTCATGCCATCCTTGGGTTCTACACGTTGTGTTGCCATGCCGATATAGCTCACGCTAATCTTCTTGTTCTTTGGAACAGTAAGCGTGAATCGGCCATTTACATCGGTAACGACACCAGTCCTTTGGCCCTCAACAACAACAGATGCACCTATTACAGGCTGTCCATCGTCCTGGGAGATGACTGTGCCACTTACCTTCGTCTGTGCCAAAGCAGTGGCTACACACAGTAGCATGCTGGCAAGAATAAGTGTTAGTCTTTTCTTCATATTATCACTTTAGTTTTAACATAGTTTCGGCATTTTGGCTGCAAAGATAAATAAATTATTCTTAAAATTAACCTTTCCTCGCAGAAAAACTGTAAAAAATTAACATTTGTTATATCATTTATATTCCTTACTTTGACTTTTTCCGATATTTCCACCCGTTTTGCAGCTTTCGATTCTCGCCAAGGCGACCATGAAGCGCGTGCCGATGTTGCCCCTGCGGGGAGGCACAGCGATTCTGGGAGCATTAAGAGGGTCGGCGAAGCCAACGCTCGCAAAGACGACCTTCAGCCACCGTGCCCGCCGCGTCAGCTGCGGGGAGGCCACAGAGTTTCGGGAGCATTAAGAGGGTCGGCGAAGCCAATTCTCAACGCTCAAGAACTTTTTCTTTTGCAAAAAAAATCAGCGTGGGTATCCATACAAATCGGTGTCGGAAACAAAAGAGCAGTATGGGGTACATCAAATTGGACACCCTACTTGAGAAAGTTGAATTTTTAATAAAATATATGGCAGATTCGATAGAATGCGCCATCTTTGCACACAAGAATACGTTTATCATGCTTAACACCTACAAGCAAAGAGTGTTTGTGCTGATTAACTTTTCTGGATAAATAGTGTTCATTAAAGATAACATAAATCACACAAAAGAAGAAGTATGGGTAGTTTATTTTACTGAAGTTTCCCACCCTTTGCACAGCCGATGCCATAGGCATCAGATAAGGGTAGCCAGCCCCGATGGGGCTTCGTTGCGTCTCCTTCAACAATCAATGCCCGATGGGGTTTCGTTCCACCGCCTTCTATATGGGATGGGGAACTTCAATAACTTTACAAACAATGGAAAAGAATACTAACAACATATCAAGCAACAGGGTACTGCGGATAATGGCCTTCACGATGGAGAAGTACAACTACAATGAGCTGAGGTTTATGTACGATAAACTCAGCCTGCGCCTCACACCCATAGGCACCTTTCTCGCAACAATCGAGAAAGGTGCCTATTCTTTTATGGGGTGTTTTCCGGTCAATGTAGGGGTAATAATGCGTCTATACCCCCCGTTTGACGCGTTTTTCACCCCACGCCGACGCATGAATTATATAATTTTGCTGACGCTACGAAGACGAAGCGGGAACCTCTCCCCCAGCCCCTCTCCCAAAGAGAGGAGAGCCGGCAAGAACGGGGACGGGAACGGGAACGAAGACGATAACGATAACCAAAATTCATAAACCAACAACCTCAATGAAAACAAAATTACTAATTCTGACAGTCCTTCTGACAATGTTCGGCCTCGCCGCTCCGGCCAAGAAGGTTCACACTCTGGGTGACAGCACCATGGCTCCCTACGACGAGAGCGCTACCGTTACCCGCGGCTGGGGTATGTACTTCGGCAATTTCCTTACTAACGGATGGACCTCCATCAACTACGCCAAGGGTGGACGCGACTCTCGCGGCGGCTACACCGAGCTGTGGCAGACAGCCAAGAAGAACGTTGAGCAGGGCGACTATGTCATCATCACCTTCGGCCATAACGACGAGAAGAACGGCGGCATGGANNACCTACAAGGAATGGCTGGGCAAGATAGTGGACGAAGCAAGGGAGAAGGGTGCTACACCTATTATATGTTCACCCGTGTGCAGGAGCTACTTCGACGGCGGCAAGATAAAAAGGAACGGCAGGCACGACCTGGGCGACTCTTTCAGCGTACTGACAGAGAACGGCCCCATAGAAAAGCAGAGCGTGCCCCAGAACGACCATACCATGGACTATGCCTACCACTCTGAGCAGCTGGCAAAGGAGAAAGGCGTAGCATTCATCGACCTTACCAAGGCTACGGCTGAGCTCTATGAGAGCTACGGCGACAAGAAGTGTCACGACTTCCTCTTCGACGGTGAGGGCTCTACCCACTTCAATACCACCGGTGCCTTGCTTGTGGCAAGGGAGTGTGCACGCCTGATGAAGGCGCAGGGCATCATGTCCGATGACATCACGCTGCCTACCGACATCACCGTAGCCCCCGCTACCGGCGATATGGGCGAGGCATACAAGGGGCAGACGCTGACTAAGGAGTTCACCGTGAACGGCTTCGGCCTCAGCCCCGAGGAGGGCACCGTGAGCATCACCGCTACCGACGGCATACAGCTGTCAACCAACAAGACCGACTGGGCATCTTCTCTCACCGCCAGCTATTCTGCTTCCACGCTGGTACAGACATTCTATGCACAGGTTACGCTAACGGAAACGGGAACGATAACGGGAACGATAACTATCGCTCAGGGCGACAAGGCCATCACCATCCCCGTATCTGCCACTGCCATAACACTGGAAGGCGGTACGGAGGTCAAGGCCTATTGGAGACTGGAGAAAGACGCAGCATGTGAGCTGACCGGTCCGGCCACCGTGATTGAGGAAACTTTCAATGGTATGGAGGTGCAGCGCTATTCCAACCCCAATGCCAACACGGTATGGCCTGAGTGGACCGGCTTCGAGGCTTCGCGCAAGACTCAGCGTAACCTCATTGTGGGCGGCGCATGGCCTGCGGACGAGATTGACGACAACCCTGAGCGCTACATACAGTGGGGCATCAAGCCTGCAAAGGGCACAGAGCTGAAGATCGACCTCATCAGCCTCTTCGCCTGCGGATGTGGAGGCAACGGCATGTGCAGCCACATATATTTCTCAACAGACAATTTCGAGACCCGCACCACCATCTTCGAGATGAAGAAGATGCCTGCCAACAACATGCAGTTCGTAGAGTCAAAGCCCGTAATCTCGCTGAAGGAAGGCCAGGAGCTGCTCGTGCGTGTGTACCCTTGGTATAACGGTTCGGCAACAGGCAAGACCATCTGCCTCTCCGACCTCACTATCCACGGAATGGCCGTTGACAGCGGCACAGGCATCAGCAATGTGAAGAAGAGTACCAGTGAGACCGCTTTTTTTACCATTGACGGATGTCAGCAGTCGGCGCTCCGTCCCGGACTGAACATCGTGCGTGATGCAGATGGTAATGTAAAAAAGGTGATATACTAAAAAAAACTAACTAAAATAACCTAACAAAAAAGACTTATTTATGAGACAAAAACTTTTTCGTACGCAGTTGTTAGTAGCGCTCTTGGCGCTGTTGCCGCTTTGGGCAACAGCGCAGGAGAGCGTGACGCTGGCAAAATGGACGTTCGACACGGGCTACACCCAGTCGGACAATGTTTACACGCCCAACGACTCTGAGTGGGCAAAGATAGGATGGAACGGCTTCAGTACGCTTCCTAAGATCCTGCCTAACACGTTTGAGGGTAACCAGAGCGACTATTACGTGTCTGCCAAGGGTACACGCTTCTGGGGTATTCAGGAAAACTACGACGCCAAGATTATGTCGCTCTATCAGGACATGGATCCCAACAACATCAGCGACTACGCCGACGGCTCGCAGCACAATCAGTACTTTGAGATTGGCTTCCCAACAAAGGGCTACAAGAACATCCAGTTCACCTTTGCCTTCACTTGCGGCGACAACAATGTTCGCAACCTTGAGATGGTTGTCAGCACCGATGGCGGCCAGACCTGGAGCGATGCAGGAGGTTTCCCCGGCGGAGCAACATGGTGGGTATATAACACCAACACGGTGCAGATGTCCGCCAACAACAAGGACAACGTCATAGTACGACTCATTGCTGCCAACGAGTCAACAGCCCAGTGGCGCATGAATGAGATAAGCATCAGCGGCGAGAAGGCCGAGGGTGGCAAGCAGGTCAGCGAGACAGGTTTCACCGCCACATGGCCTCTGAACACAGCCGACATCGTTACCGCTGCCGCAGCATCTGCTGAAGGTCTCTTCTCTGTAGCAGAGCTATCATGGGGCGACAAGCTCACTACCGCAGGTCTTCGCACCGATGCCGGCGTGGTGCGTCAGCAGTTCCAGCCCACAGAGGCCGGTGCTGCCGACGATGACGCCTCTGCCCTCATCTTTACCATGAAGCCAAAGAAGGCTCTTACATTCACCCCGAAGAGCCTGTCGTTCAAAGCCTCCAAAGTGGGCACGAACGGCGGCAAGTTCGACGTCGTGGTGGAGAGCGGCGGCCAGACCATCAAAGTTGGCGAGGGCATCACACCACAGCTTGCAAAGGAAGACCCATACGTTTCCGTTCACGAGTTTGACCTGAGTGGCATTCCTGCTACTGATGACCTCTTCTATGTCAAGATATACATATATAATTTAGCCACGAACAAGCAGTATGCCTTCAGCGATGTTGTCATAACAGGCGACGTGGCGGGCACCATGGAGGCTGTTCCTGCATATTCGCTCAGCGTGAAGCAGGGCACCGAGGGTGCCGGCAAGGTGTCAAGCAATCCCGCTGGCAACGAGTTTGACGAAGGCACTACCATCACCGTTAGCGCAACCGAGAACTTCGGCTATCACTTCAAGGCCTGGACTGACGGTGAGGGCAAGGAAATTTCAAACAAGCTCTCTTACACCTTCGACATAAAGGAGAATACCACACTCGTTGCCACCTACGACAAGGTAGATACCTACGCCCTGAACCTGAAGCTTGAGGGCGGTGCCAACGATAACCTCGTACAGCTGCAGCCTGTTGGCAATGTTGTCGACGGTGTGCACTGGTATGAGACCGGTACCGACGTGAAGCTGACATCCTACAACAACCGCATCCTCACCTTCATAGGATGGGAGGGCGATGCAAGCGGCACCTCTGCCGAGACATACGTTCACGTTGACGGCACAAAGAACGTAACGGCCAACTTCTCTTGCGTTGACTTCATCGTGGGTTGGGACCTCTATTACGACCAGCCTGCCAAGGACCGCGTTGCAGACTATAAGGCAGACAGCGAGAATGCCGGAATGCTGAGCCTGCGCAAGGCTGACGGTACTACCAACGGCTGGCTCACACGCGGCAGTCAGAATGGTCAGGAGAACGGCAAGTATGCCGCACGTATATGGAAATACCTCTCTGAGCAGTGGTACTTTGAAATCAGTTTCTCTTCCAAGGGCTATCAGAACCTCGTCCTCTCAAGCTGTCTGGGTGACGACTACAATACCTACAGCGTGAACAACGTAGAATACTCCACTGACGGCACCACCTTCACAAAGATTGGTGAGTTCAACCCACCAGCACGCGGCTGGGACGGTCCGAAGGAGTTTGCCCTTCCTGCCGATGCCAACGACAAGGATCGCGTATGGATTCGCTGGATGCCAGACCGCACAAGCGAGCTGATTGGCGTAAGCAGCGACTATGACGGCACATCAGTAGCCGAAATCTACGTACTTGCCGATGCCGGCAGCCTCGCCGACGAGCAGGCTACCCTCGTAAGCAGCAATCCCCAGAACGGTGCCGTCAATGCCTCACGCAACGGCAGCGTCATCCTGAACTTCGACAAGAAGATCAAGGCCGGTACAGGCAAGGCCGTCCTCGATGGTGAGGAGATAGCTCCTATCATCAGCGGCAAGAGCGCTGTCTTCAAGTACAGCGGGCTGAAGTACGGCACACAGTACACCTTCACAATGCCTAAGGGAGTGCTGACCTCTCGCAGCGGCAACGATGTTGCAGCAACAGAAATCACCTTCACCGTGATGGAGCGCCAACAGCCAGCAGCAAAGCTCTACGATGCAGTAGTGGCACAGGACGGCAGCGGCGACTATGAGACTCTGCAGGCTGCTATCGACGCAGCGCCTGCACAGCTCGGCAAGCCTTGGCTCATCTTCGTAAAGAACGGACGCTACAACGAGCACATCGACATCCCTGTAACGAAGACTAACCTGCACATCATCGGTCAGGACCGCGACAAGGCCGTCATCTACGACGACCGTCTCTGCGGCGGTGACAACGCATACAGCGTTGACCCTGGTGCTACGGTAGTAGTGAAGGGTAGCGACACCTTCTTCGAGAATATAACACTGGAGAACTCCTATGGTCATGAGAAGCAGGCCGGACCTCAGGCTCTGGCTCTGAACACCGTTGCCGACCGCGTGGCATTCAACAATGTTGCACTGCTCTCTTATCAGGATACATGGATCACCACCTCCACACAGAAGAACCGTCACTACATCAAGAACTCTCTCATTGAGGGTGCCGTGGACTTCATCTACAACGGTGGCGACGTATATCTCGATGGTGACACAATAGAAATTAACCGCCCCTCCGGCGGCTACATCGTGGCTCCTAACCACACGGCAGACACGAAGTGGGGATACGTATTCCAGAACAATATCATCCGTGCGGGCAAGGACTTCAAGACCGGCCAGACCCTGAACGTTACCGACATATGGCTTGGCCGTCCTTGGCACAATGCACCAAAGACCGTCTTCATCAACACCCAGACATTCGTGCCTATCCCAGCAAAGGGCTGGTACAACACTATGGGCGGACTGCCTGAGCTCTGGGCCGACTACAACACGGTTGATGCCAACGGTAATCCTCTCGACCTCAGCCAACGCGAGACCTATTACTACTACACAGACCGTGATACAGGCGAGAAGGTAGAGAAGTTCAATGTAAAGAACTTCCTTACCGACGAAGAGGCAGCCCAGTACACTCTGAAGAACGTGATGAGCGGTGAAGACGGCTGGCAGCCCGACCTGCTCTGCGAGCCTTGCGACGCACCTGTCGTAACGGGTGAGGGCACACAGCTATCATGGCAGGCAGTACCTTACGCTATCTGCTACGTAGTGACGAAGAACGGCGAAGTGGCCGGCTTCACCACCGAGACTACCTTCAGCGGCTACACCGCTGCCGACAAGTGGCAGGTACAGGCAGTGAACGAGAACGGCGGTCTGAGCCAAAAGGCTACTGCCAATGAGGGAACAGCCATCAAGAAGGTGGCAGACTCAAAGATTCCTGGTGCAGGCTCAAAGTTCTACGGCATCGACGGCTCAATGCGCAACACCCTCACCAATGGTGTCAACATTGTTCGCGATGCAGAAGGCAACGTCTGCAAAGTCGTGAAATAGCCCTCTCGTCGCAGAGCCTGCGATACTATCGCAGGCACAACAACAAGCCACAACCAGCTACCCAGGGACGTGGGCGTCCCGCCCGCGAAACCGGTATCGCAGACACAATAACCAGCCACCCCGTCGGTCATTCAGAACCGTCGGGGTGACTTTTTTTGTGCAGGATGTTTGCCATTACAGAAAAAAGTATTACCTTTGCACCACAATTCATTAATCTGTCAAAGCGTCTGCGATACCATCGCAGACATCCATTAATTCGAAACACATGCTTCTTTCAATGACAGGCTTCGGCAAGGCCGTAGCAAAATATCAAGACAAGACCATCCACGTAGAGATTAAGTCGCTCAACTCCAAAGCCATGGACTGTTCCACCCGCATTGCGCCCATCTACCGCGAGAAGGAGATGGAGATACGCAAGGCCATTCAGGACAGTGCCGTTCGCGGCAAGATAGACTTCTCCATTTGGATCGAGAAGGACGTAGCTACTGACGCCGCTCAAGTCAACATACCCCTCGCCAAGAGCTACTATGCCCAGATTCGCGAGCTCTCTGATATGCTTGGGCTATCAATGTCCGAGGCCACAGCCTCTGACGTAATGCAAGTATTGGTGCGAATGCCTGATGTGATGGCACGTTCGGAAATGGAGGAACTCTCCGATGAGGAATGGGCTGCTGCCTCTGGTGCCATACGTGAGGCCTTGCAGGCTCTCACCGTTTTCCGCATTCAGGAGGGTGAGGCGTTGCGCAAGAAGTTTGATGAGAAGCTCGACAATATCGCTGCGCTCATGGCAAGTATCGAACCCTTTGAGCAGAGCCGTGTCGAGAAGATACGCCAAAGGCTTATGGACAATCTCAATGCCATACCCGACATAGAATATGACAAGAACCGCCTTGAGCAGGAGATGATTTACTACATCGAGAAGCTGGACATCTCAGAGGAGAAGCAGCGCCTGGCGAACCACCTGAAGTATTTCCGCGACACCATGGACGAACCTTGGGAGCCTGCCTCTGCTGGAGGAAAGAGTCAGGGTATAGGCAAGAAGCTCGGCTTCATCGCTCAGGAGATGGGCCGCGAGATAAACACCACCGGTTCAAAGAGCAACCAAGCCGAGATGCAGAATATCGTAGTGCAGATGAAAGACGAGCTTGAACAAATCAAGGAGCAGGTGCTCAATGCACTGTAAACGAAGACGAAGCGTCACTTCGTGACTACGAAGACGAAACGGAGCAAGGCTCCTACGAAGACGAAAACGAAAACGAAAACGAAAAAGGCCGGAAGTTTTGAGACTTCCGGCCTTTTGTTTATTTCGTCACTTTCTGGGTCATTTCGTTACTTTAAGCGTCTTGCCCTTATACATTATTATATATGTATCCTTCGGCAGTTTTGCCAGTGCCTTGTCGTAAGGCTGCTGCGAAACGAGGAGCACACCGTCAGTGGTGTAAACATCCACCGTTGCCGTTCCATTTGCGGTTATCGCCCTTATTCCCGTTATCACGTCAGTAACACGCAGCTTGCCGTCAGTAAGGAGTGTCGAGGCATCCATCACGTAGCTTGTGCCTGGGGCGGCATCCACTTTGACGATGACGCTGCCCGTATGCTGTCCCTGCACACTGTACACTGTGATTTCATCGCCCACGTTCAACTTGCGCTCTGCAGGGATGCTCACCAGGATGGTATCGCCGTTATGCTTCAGGCTGCCCTTCACGCTGATGACATTATTGCCCGTCTGTGTAAGCTTGCACAACGTGGTGCCGCTCTGCTGCATCGTAAGGTCCTGCACCGTGCCCGTTCCGGTTATCGTTCCCGTACCGGTTACCGTTACCAATCCCGTTGTCACGACATCCTGCGATGCAGGACTGAGTTCCAGCGTACCGCCGTTGACGGTGATGGGCGAGGTGCTGCCAGTGCCCGTGAGGGTCAGCGTGCCTGTACCCACCTTGGTGATGGCGGCAGCGGTGAAGAGACCGGAATAGCGCGAGTCCTCATTACGCGAACCTATTATATAATTACTCTTCGAGCCGCCCAGGTTGGCATCAGCAGCCGTAGCCGTCAGCGTACCAATCCTCAGAGTGCCTGCAGCATCATTGCCGCCACCGCTCTGCACGAACGACACTACGGTGCCGCCCTCCACGTTCAGCGTAGCCTTGCTCATATCTGTCACATTCGTCATGAGACGGAAGTTGCCGCTGTTGCCTTTGGCCGTCAACGTACCCTCAAAGTTCGAGAAGTTCAGGCCTATGTCGCAACGCACGTAGCGGGTCTCTATGGTAAGGTCACCACTACCCTTCACGCTGCCGTTTATCTTGCCTCTCGATGAGCCCAAGATGCGGTTCTTCGTACCCTCCGCAACCGTTACGGCATGATTGAAGGTAGGCATTGTAGAGTAGCTGTTCTGGTCTAACTGGTGCACCTCACCGCCAGCCAGCACCATGGGAGAGCCGTTCTTGCCGAAGGAACTGTTCCATGCTCCCTGTGCCACGATGCCCTGCTTCACGATTAGACCTGCGAAGTCATTGACACCACCATAAGTGAGGTTCAGCTGTCCTGCACCGTCCTTGATGAGGTATCCCGTGCCCGACACTCTACCCTTCAGGGCCAGCGAGCTGTTAGACTGTGTCACCTTTATCGTGGCCGTATCGGTGAGGAAGAACAGTCGGTCGGTGCCCATATTGTCCTTACTCAATGTCAGCGTACCGCCATTGAGGTATATAGCTCCTCCTGATGCCGTGCCTGCTCCGAGGGCGCTCTTCTGGCCTCCATCATAGAAGTTCGGCACGGTGAGCATGCCGCCGTTAACAACGGTCTTGCCCGTGTAGTCGCTGTATTTCATGTTCAGCGTCACGCTGGCCGGGGCATTCACCACGAGGTCGGCATCGCCGCTGAGGCCACCATCGCCGCTGAGGGTGTAGGTGCCGCCGTTGAAGGTCACTCCGTTAGTTGGCATCATGCCGTTGACGGTGATGCTGGTAGTAGTAGCATTCTTCCCGAACACTACACCGTCGCCTGAGACGAAGACCGTAGGGCTGCCCTGCAGGGCGAAGTTCCTGGCCTTGTAGCTCCACTCTCCGCTCTCGCTGCCTGTCCAGGCCACGTTGTCCTGTGCGCTGCGCGATTCATTTAGCCTCAGCACCAGTTTCTTGCCGTCAACCACAGCGAGGTCGTAGTCCATTCCCTCCAGGCCACGGGTATTAATATTGCTGACGTCGCAGGTCAGCGTGCCAGTACATTCTGCCAAGACGTATTCCGCAGCATCTTTGGTGCCGAGGTTCACGGTGATATAGTTGGTATTCTTGAAGGTAAGGTCGCCCTCAACCTTGAGCATGCCACATATAAACATCGAAGGGCAATCCTGGCAGTCAGGGTCAAGGCGTTCGGTGCTTACCTCCAGATACACATCACCAGGAAGGGTCATGCTCTTCTTCGACAGTATCACCTTGTCTGCCCCACCAGGCATCAGTCGGCAACCCTCATAGTTCAGGGCACCCTCGAAGGTGATGGTATCCTGCAGCGTCACATCGCCGCTCAGCGTTCCCTTGGCGCGCAGCTCCACCGGTCCGGCAATGCTGCCATTCACTTTCAGCTGTCCCTCGCTGACGATTGTCTGGCCCGTATGTGCCAGATTGCCGTTAAACGTAGCCGTACCCAGCATCGACTTTATCATCGTGCCTGAACCGGCAGTAACGTTCCCGTTCCCGTTACCGTTCCCGTTACCCGTTCCCGTTAAAAACATAGTCATGTTCGCGCGGGTTCATCAGGTATATAGTGCTGGCATTCAGCGGGCTGTCCACGGTGATGGGTGCTCTGTTGTCGCCGCTGATATCGAACATCACGCTCTTACCGTCGGCATAGGCTGCAGCAGAGCCCATATCGTATGTGGTGTAACCCTCTATCATATTTTTCCATCTGAGGTCGGCCACAAAGACCGGCGGCAGTGGCGGCATCGGCATGCCTCCACCCAGGTAGAAACTGGTATTGGGGTGCTGGTAATAGCCTCTTGTGGTACAGTCGCCGCTATAGTGAGGGTCTTGCTGCAGGCAGTAGATGCTGTAGTCGGTAGGCATCGCTGTGGTATATCCCACCAGTCCTGTAGAACTGCTGCCATTCTGCTTGGCCAGTATCACCTCCTCGCGCCAGTCGCCAATGATGTCACCCATGAAGGCGGGACGGGTGCCGTTGGCGGCGTGTGTGGCCCACGAGCTCTCCTTGGAGAACTCTATCAGGCGTGCCTTGTTAAGCACCTGGGTCACATGCAGGTTCGTATCCCAGTTGCTGCCTCCGGGAGATGACAGCTCTTCGCGCTGCAGGTCACCGTTCCACCATACACCTTCAAACATCTGATTTATGCCGCAGCCAGAACGGGTGTACTTTGTCTTCTCGCCCTTGCAGTCGTAGATATAGTCGTCGGTGAAGCTGTATAGCTCATAGCCCTTCCTTGAGGCATCCACATCCATGCATGCACCGCGCCCCACGTCGAACACTGTGGGCAGATACCACTCCTTGACTCTCTCTGCCGTCTCAGCATCATAGATGAGCTGTCCCAGCAGGGCAGACTGCTGTATGGCATACACCTCCATGCCTGGGCGGTCGGGGTCGATGTCGCTGACGATGAAACGGTCGCCGTGACCTATGCCCGGGCTCTGGAACCATCCCTTCAATGGGTTGACGGAATAGCCGCCCTGTATCATCTCGTCGCATCCGTCGCCGTTCACGTCGGCCACCCTCAGCTGATGGAACTCTGCCGGCCAGGGTTTCTTGTCGTTACGGCTCCATGTGGCGGAGTGATGCCAGTTCGATGGAGTGTTTCCCTGCCAGTCATAGTCCCATGTGAAGACATAGTTATGATGATTCTTGTCCGTGCCGCGGTCAAGGCATTCCATCACCAGTGACGGGTGAATGCCGTCGAGGTAGCAGATGGCGAAGTGTCCGTCCATTGCGGCATAGCCGAAGCTCATGTAGTCGGCGCGGTTGTTGCGGGTATAGGTGTCCACACCGTCGGTCACCTCGCTGTATTTCAGTTCGTTGGATGCTATCTCCTCGCCGGTCAGACCGTCGATGACGCTGACGTAGAAGGGAGGGTTGCGCTTCGACTGTGAGCGATAGTCCACGATGCCGTCGCCGTCAACATCGGCCACGCTGCTGCCACGGGCATACTTGCCCCATGTCTCGTTCTGCTTATTCCAAAAGCGCGTGCCATCGCTGCTCTTTATCATCACCTCGGCCTTACCGTCGCAGTTGATGTCCCATACCACGACCATATCATTCTGGCCGGCAGAGATATTCACGTTCGGGCCCATGTCAACGGTCCACATCAGCTCGCCATTAAGCCTGTACGCCTGTACCTTATGACTTGTCGTTGCCGTGTTGTCATCCAGGTTCTCAGCATCGTCGCTGGTGCCAGAGGCATAGAGGCGGTCACATACTACGGCATCCACCTCGCCGTCGCCGTCGGTGTCCATAGGCCACACGAACTTCGTGCGGTAGTCGTTGCGGGATATCACCACATTGTCGAAGTCAAAGTCAAACCACGCATTGGGTATCGTCTGCTTCACATACTTGAAGGGCTGGCTCAGCGGACCTTCCACACCGTCGGGGGTCAATGCCGAAATGGCATATTCACAGTTGTCATAGAGCGTGGTGGGCTTGTAGTTGGTGACAGTCTGTGCACGGGCAATCAACTTGGTGAAGTTTTCCGACCCGGCCATCCTTCTGTACACATAATACTTAGTGCCCTCGGGCTCCTCGGCCAGCTTACGCCAAGAGATAAGGTTGCCCTGACCTCCTGCGGAGGCCACGGTGGCAATAGTGCTGCCAGAACGGTTCACGGCAACAACGCCGCGACCAATCTTCTGACGCAGACGCTGTGCCGACAACGGCTGTGTCAGCACAAGAGACAGTAGCATTAATACCACTGGCAAAGAGAGTAGTCTTCTGTTCATTGAATATTGTTGGTTAGTCTTCTTTGTTAGTCTTCGTACATGTTTGCGTTGCAAAATTAGTTCTTTTTTTTCAAATAACAATGGATTTGCACAAATAATATACAATAAGGTGTGTTCTATTACACTCGTCTTCGTAGCGCTGCAAGCACGCTTCGTAGGTGCGGAGCACCGTTTCGTAGGCAGGGCCACCTGCCGCTTCGTAGCACCAAAGGTGCGCTTCGTCTGTGCGAAGCACGGCTTCGTGCGGCCTTGGCCGCCATTACAAACTGTCGGTTTTTGTGCCAAAAACCTTACAAAGTGTCATTTCGAGTTTTTCCACCTTTACCTTCAAAATAGAGCGCAAAAACCCGATAAAACAGCCGATTTCGGCCATTCAGAACACGTACATATATGTTTGAGGCGACACGGAGGCTCTATTAGGAGGTCATTGACACTCCATTAGAGCCTAACGGAGACTCCGTTAGAGC
>LXOW01390340.1_pt1 | contig 27597 bp, 23 predicted proteins | sample 1368591 | NCBI WGS metagenome assembly LXOW01 (sample SAMN04884650, study PRJNA319009) | bovine gut metagenome | isolation source: Cow rumen | host: Bos taurus | place: Italy: Legnaro (PD) | collected 2014-07-09
CTGGAGCAAGAAGATCAAACACCCCGCCGAGTTCACCAAGATCGGTGAGAAGATCGACGTCGTGGTCCTCGAGGTCGATGCCGACAACCGCCGCCTCAGCCTCGGTCACAAGCAGCTCGAAGACAACCCCTGGGATGTCTACGAGAGCCTCTTCACCGTGGGCAGCGTGCATCAGGGCAAGATTGTCAACATCAACGACAAGGGCGCCACCGTCATCCTGCCTTACGAGGTAGAGGCCTTCGCCCCCATGCGTCACCTTGACAAAGAAGACAAGAGCAAAGCCAAGAACGGCGAGACCCTTGACTTCAAGGTCATCGAGTTCAACAAGGACTCCAAGAAGATCATCGTCAGCCACACCCGCACCTTCCAGGAGGGCAAGGACGAAGTCCATGAGGGCGAGGATCGCAAGGAGCGCGCCACCAAGAAGACCGTCAAGCAGATCAACGACAATCTCGAGAAGACCACCCTCGGTGACCTCGATATCTTCCAGAAACTGAAAGAGGAGGATCAATAATCCGAGCCGTCTTTACGGTCAATAGAAAAGCACCCCCGCGAGAAGCGGGGGTGCTTTTTTTATGCCCTCTCTGACAACAAAAAGAGGGGTATGGGTATCTATATTATTGAAAAAGATTGCATAATTGTAAAAAAAGTACTATTTTTGTTGTTTGAACATAGTGTGCCCATACGGTGCAATTAATTGAGAATAAATAGCATACCTATGAAATATAACGTAAAGAATGCCTCGTTTTGGCGTATGACGACGATGTTGACGCTGCTGCTGACGGCCAGTGTCTCCCTGATGGCACAAGCTTGGGAGGGCCAAGGCAGGTGGTGTCCTGGTTGGAACAATCCCATGAACTTTACCTCTTACACATCAATGGAATTGAATAATTCGAATGTCTATTCTGGACGAGGTATTAGTATTCCTGGTAGTCCTTGTAATTACGAACAGAAAATATGTCCCAATGTTATGACAGCAGAGATAGGTGCCAGCCTTGTTACCAGCTATACTGCCGCGCAGATGAATGCAGCCCAATGTCCTTCTCCTTATGGCAGTAGTAGTCTTCCCTCTGCCACGAGACAGTTTCTGATTATGGATATTAATGGTAATGGCAGTGGGAACGACCCCAATACCGGCAATCATCTACCATATGTCCCCACACAGTTTAATACTCCCGCTACTGATACCATTACTTCTGAAGCCTATAGAACTAACCTGACTCACAGCATACGTATTGGTGATGGCTATTCCGAAGGCGATCAAACTAATGGCTATGGTGGATCGATGCTTACCTACCATATGAATGTCTCTACGGAGAACGCTATGCTCTTTATCTATTATGCCATTGTGGCCCAGGCGCCTACCCATGGTATGCAGGGTAACCCCACCTTTATCATCCGTGTGATGAAGAAAAATGATAACCAGCAATGGGTACAGGCCAGTCCCTATTATAACAATCAGAACCATCGTGATACGTTGTCATATTATATTACTACCACCCCAGCAACTAACACTCAACATTCTTGTCCTAATATGGTTCCTGTAAATCCGGGTTCCAATGGATGGCACCAGGAAGGATCTGGATATTATGCTGTCTATTACAAAGACTGGACGAAGGTGGCCATCAACTTGAGTGGATTGCTGAATGAAGATATTCAGGTGCAGGTGATTATATACGACTGCCATTGTAATGCCCACTATGCCTATGCTTATATTTGTGGTGAGTGTCGCCCGATGAGCCTGACAAATACCGGATGCCCGGCAGGTATGGACACCAATGTGACTACGCTGATGGCCCCGACCGGTTTGCTCGACTATGAATGGTATGCCTCGGATTTTGGAAAATTCGCTAATGTATCGGAGGCAAATTTTACACGAGCAAGCTCAAGACCTAATTTAACCTATGCTACCTGGCGCCCGTTGTCGGTAACAGCCGATGACGATGACCAGAATTACAAATATACAGTAAAGGCCAGCGACTTCCTTATCACCAAGAGATATGACGGCTCTACGAATACGGATAATATCAATCTAGAAGATATTCATGATGTTGATTCAATAGGTAGCGAGCAGACTTTCCGCTGCTATATGAAATCGGCCCTTGATCCGCAAAAACCATTCTATTCCAACCTATATACCACCGTCAAAAACACCAAGCCCACCATGTCCATCAAAGAGCAGGTGGTTTGTGGAGGCGATGTAATAATGATAGATTCAAGTATAGTAGGCAAGCAGCCTGAATCGGTGAATACGGACTCAACCACATGGAAATTCTATACCGACCGCACCATGCAGACTCCCCCTATCGCTCAAGCGATGGGTGAACAGGTGGAGCAGCATTTCGATCCCACCGAATTTACCGACTCCATCTATGTGCTGGTTCGTTCCAACGCCTTTGTGGATCCCGGTCAGCCCAAGTGCTATTCTGAGGCCATCTATCCTATTCACCCGCTGCGGCAGCCCGTCGCCCGTATGACCATCTCGGACACCAGCCTGTGCGACGACGACGAGACTGTCATCAGTGACCAGTCGAGCGACGTGACCAACCGCTGGCTGATACTCCGCAGCAACGATGCCCCCGATGAGGATATGGACGACCTTGACACCACCCACAACCCCGTTTTCCCCATTACGCGATCCTTCAACCACTCCCTCGAGCCCGTCAAGCTGATTGTGCGCAACGACGACTACACCCTCTCGGCCGGTGGCGACACCCTTTGGTGCAGCGACACCGTGAACAAGATGATACATGTCTTTGTGCATCCCGACTTGTGGGTCTCGCCCGACACCATCGTCTGTCAAGGCCAATACTCCAAGGTTACGGTCAGAGTAATCGACGACGATCCCAGTCGTCAATATCAATATGCATGGTATGATTCGCGTACCAGCACCCAGGCGGTCTCCTCCGACACCACCTTGCGCATCAGGCCCACCCAGCCGAAGCAGAAGTTCTATATCAAGGTGACCAGCCCCGAGCTTTGTGAGGCCTGGGACAGCGTGAATATCTACCTGATGGATCCCACGCTGACCATGCAACCCGCCGACGGCAAGATATGCTTCGGTCAGTCGGTGACTCTCACCGGCGGCGATGCCAACTCCTATACTTGGAAGTCAGTGCCGCCCGATCCTTCGCTGGAGGGTCAGGAAACCTCGCAGGTAATCCGGGTGACGCCGGATACGAACACGATATACTATATGTGGGGCCACGGCAGCAACTGTGTGGCCGACTCGCTGAGCAAGAAGGTGACCGTCTACCCGTTGCCGATACCTCATGTGCAGTTGACTCCCGGCGCCGTCGATATCGACGACCCGAAGGTGACGCTGCGCAACATCTCCGAGTTCAGCGCCGGTGCCTTCTGGACCTTCGACGACGGCACCCAGGAGGAGGGCAACGAGGTAGTTCACACCTTCAGAGACGCCATAGGAAAAGAGAATGTCTCCGTCATCCTCTCTCCCTATAACGAGCTTAGCAAGAACTGTAGGGTGAACTATCAGTTCGATATCCCTGTGGCACTCTACAATATTTGGGCTCCCACCATCTTCACCCCCGGTTCGGGCGATGCCAACGGCGAGTTCCGTATCTATACCAACAACGCATACGAGCTGTTCCGCATCTATATCTACGACCGCCGCGGCGAGTTGGTGTTCGAGTCGGACAAGCTTGACTTTGCGTGGGACGGCACCCACAACGGCGAACCCTGTCCGCAAGGCTCCTACGTCTATATCTGCCGCTACCGCAAGCCCGGCATGAACACGCTGGCGGAGAAGTACGGCACGATTACGCTGATTAGGTAAATCTTCTCTTTTTCACCGCCGATGCCCGATAAGTATCAGCTGCTGAAGCACTATTGGGGCTACACGGCATTCCGTCCGCTGCAGGACGAGATTGTCGACGCGGTGGCTGCGGGTCACGACACCTTGGTGTTGCTGCCCACCGGCGGCGGCAAGTCGCTCTGCTATCAGCTGCCTGCCTTGTTGCGCGAAGGGCTGTGCTTAGTGGTGTCGCCGCTGATCGCCTTGATGAAAGATCAGGTGCAGCAGCTGCAGAACAGGCACCTGAAGGCTGCCTGTCTGGTGAGCGGCATGAGCGGCGAAGCGATGACGTCAGTGCTCTACAACGCCATAGCCGGCGAGTTGAAGTATCTCTATGTCTCGCCCGAACGGCTCCGCAGCCGTCAGTTTATCGAACATCTGCGCCAGATGAAGGTGGGCTTGATTGCCGTCGACGAGGCCCACTGCATCTCGCAGTGGGGCTATGACTTCCGCCCGCCTTACCTCCAGATTGCCGACATACGAGCTTACCACCCTCAGGCTCCTGTGGTGGCGCTGACTGCCACCGCCACCTCCGATGTGGTGGAGGATATCTGTCTGCGGCTGAAGATGAAAGACTGCCGCCGTTTCTGCAGCAGCTTCTATCGCGAGAACTTGACCTATAAGGTGCTGCGGGGCGACGACAAGACCACCCGTCTGTTGATGGCAGTGAGCCATCATGAAGGCAGCGGTATCGTCTATGTGCGCACACGCCGCCAGACACGGTCGGTGGCCGACCTGCTCAGCAGCCATGGTGTCTCGGCTACCTTCTACCATGCCGGCCTCGATGTCGCCGAGCGCGACCGGCGGCAGGCGCAGTGGATGGATGGCCAATACCGTGTGATGGTGGCCACCAATGCCTTTGGCATGGGTATCGACAAGCCCGATGTGCGTTTTGTCATCCATATGGATGTCCCCGACAGTCTGGAGGCCTACTTCCAGGAGGCCGGCCGTGCCGGCCGCGACGGGCAGCCGGCCGAAGCCCTGCTGCTCTATGCCGCCACCGACCGCGAGAGCAACGAGCACAACCTCGCCATGCAGTTCCCCGACATCAAGTATATCCGCGGCGTCTACCGGGCCCTGTGCAACTACTACCGCCTGCCTGTGGGTGGCGGTGCCGACAGCCAGTTCGACTTCCAGATGGAGGAGATCTGCCGGAATTACCATTTCGCGGCGGCCGAGTTCTACAGCGCCTGCCGGTTCCTCGAACGCGAAGGCCTCATCGCCATGCACGACAGCGAGGACACTGTCTCGACGCTCTACATCCAGCTTTCGCGCGAAGAACTCTATCGTTTCCAGGTTGACCATCAGCTGCTGGGCACCTTGTTGCAAACCGTCATACGCCTCTATTCCGGCCTATTCACCGAGCCTACGCCTATCGACGAGCGTTTGATTGGCTCGCGCTGCCTGATGGAGCCCGGCGAGGTGGGCCAGCGGCTGATGCAGATGCACGAGATGCATCTGTTGCAGTACCGGCCTCGCAGCGAGAAGCCCCAGTTGGTCTTTGTCACCCCCTGTGTCGACGCCAACGACCTCAACTTCGATACCACCGACTACAACCTGCTGCAGCAGGCGGCCCGCCGTCGGTGGGATGCCGTGCGCCACTATGTGGAACATGACGACGAATGCCGCAGCCGTCAGCTGCTGGCCTATTTCGGAGAGAAAGAGTCGGAGGATTGTGGACGGTGCGACGTATGCTTGGGCAAGAGCGTTGACCGCCCGTCGGCACGTGAGGCCGTTATGCAGACTTTAAAGGAAGGGCCGATGAATCTGAACACCCTCTTCAACTTGCTGACCGATGCCGGTGTGCTCGATGTGCAGGCTGCCGTGCGTCAGCTTATGGACGAAGGGGTGGTGAAGATGGACGGGAACTTCTCTCTCAGCATCCGGTAGAGCCGCGCTACCGGCAATCCCATGACGTTATAGTAGCAGCCTTCGATACCGCTGATTCCCACCATGCCTATCCATTCTTGTATGCCGTAGGCTCCGGCTTTGTCATAGGGGCGGTAGTGGTCCACATAGTACAGAATGTCGTCGTCGCTCAGCGCGGTGAAGTGCACCTGAGTGGCTTCGGTGAAGGAAATCTTATGTTGTTTGGAACGCAGGCATACGCCGGTATATACGGTGTGTGTTTGTCCTGCGAGGCTATGCAGCATGCGGATGGCCGCGTCGCGGTCGGCGGGTTTGCCCAGTATGTCGTTGCCATGCACCACAATGGTGTCGGCGGTCACCAGCACCTCGTCGTCGGCCAGCTGCTCGACGGGGTAGACCGCTGCTTTGCGGAGGGCCAAGTGCTCAGCCACCTTGGGGGCTGGCAGGGTGGGGGAGACATGCTCGTCCACCTCGATAGAGATGGTTTTGACGGGAAATCCCAGTTCGGAGAGTAGTTGTCGCCGACGGGGCGACTTGGAGGCTAAGACCAGATGCATCTTACTTTTTCAGTTGCTTGCCGGCATGGAATTTGGCGCGGTAAGCTTCTTTGCCGTTGTCGTACCACACCCATTTGCCCTCTTTCTCGCCATTTACAAACTGGCCTTTCTCGACCAATCCGCCGGCCTCGTTATAGCGTTCATAGCTGCCGTTGAGCACGCCGTCTTCGAAGTGCTGCTTTAACTCCACCTTGCCGTTGGGGTAGTAGCGCACCTCGTCGCCGTCTTTCACGTCGTCGCTGTAATGGATGATATAGCGGGTGGTGCCGTCGTCGTATACGCCGCGCCATTCACCCTCTTTGCGTCCACCTGCGAACTCGCCATAGTAGTCCACCTTGCCGTCTTCGTACCAGGCGGTCCACTTGCCCTCCTCACGGTCGTTGGCGTAGTTGCCCTCGTGCAGTTTGCTGCCGCTCTCGTACCAGGTGGTCCAGAGCCCTTCGCGCTTGCCGTTGCGGTAGTCGCCGGCACGCCACTGCTCGCCGGTCTCGTAGTAGTACACCCAGTGGCCGTTCTCCTTGCCGTGGCTGTAGTTGCCCACGATACCGAGGCGGCCGTTGCTGCGCCAGTAGAACTTCCACTCGCCGTGCTGCTCGCCGTCGGTCAGGGGACCTTCCATGTCCACCTTGCCGTCGGCCAGCCACCAGGTGGCTTTGCCTTGCAACTCGTTGTGCATGTAGTGGCCGCGGAATTTCAGCTGTCCGTTGCGGTGCCACTGGCTGGTCTCGCCCTCGCGGCTGCCGTTCACATAGGTGATTTCCTCCTCCACCTGCCCGTTGTCGTGCCACGAGCGGTAGAGTCCGTTGCGCTTCCCTTTCTCTACGTTGACCTCGCTCTTGAGGTCGCCGTTGCGGAACCAGGTACGGCTTACGCCGGTGGCGTGGCACTCTTCGGCCATGCGGCTGCCGTCCTCATAGTAGAGGGTCCAGATGCCCGACTTCTGGCCGTTGCTGTAGCTGCCTTGTTGCGACATCTGTCCAGTGGGGTACCACCAGGTCCAGAGGCCGGTGCGGTGGCCTTGGTCGTTGAGTTGGCCCTCCACCGAGAGTTGAGAGGTGCCGGTATAGGTTTTCTGGTAACGGGTTTGTGCGGTAAGCGGAGCAAGAGCCAGCAGCGCGGCTGCGGCGATGAGTATTTTCTTCATGGTGTTTTATTCGGAATAGATAATCTCAATACGGATGGGATCGGCTGCGGTGGAGCCGTTGATAAAGGTGCGGGCGGCATTGCTGATGCGCGAGTCGAGCAGCAGCGTCATGCCGGGGTCGTGTTTGCTACGCAGCAGTTCCTGTACGTGGCGTGTTACACGTAGACGGTAGCGGTTCTCGTCGTTCTGCAGTCGGCCATCCACGCCCCCCGTGTAGTAGTCCACGATGGGGATACCCACGCCAGCCTTATATTGTGACATGGCGATGATTCCCTGAGGTCTCACCGGGCTGGCGGCGGGGTTGATGGGCATCAGCAGTTCGGCGTTGTGTATCACGGCGTTGGGGTGAGCCTCGGCGAAGGTGCGGATGGCGTCGTCAAACACGACGAAGATATTGTATCCTGCCAGGGGTTCGAGGTAGAGCCGCTGGCTGCCGTCGATACTGTCGGAGCCATCTAGGCTGCCGTCGTAGGTATGGCTGAAATTCTGAAAATGTGGCGCGCCGGTACCCATCAGGAAGGGGTATTCGCGAGTGATATCCTCGCCGATGTTGCGGTAGTATACTGTCAGGCAGGTCATGGTGGCCGAGAAGTCAATGGAGAGCATACCTGATTCACCGGCGTTGGTGAGACGGATGCGCAGTCCTTTGGCAGCTTCGGCAAACTCTTCGGCGGTAGCCGACTGAGCCAACACGGGGATGATGGAGGAGTTCATCTTCAGCCGTATGGTGTCGGTGGTCGGTGCCACAGGCACAACACCGTTGAAGAAGACGGCCGAGGGGCTCACGTCGATATAGTCGGAGCTGACATACACCGAGTCGCTTCTTACGGCCTCGGCCAGTTGCATCACCTCGAAGTGGAAGTTATAGGTGTGGTTGGTGTCGGGAAAGACATGGTCTTTTACGAGGGTCATCACCACCGAGTCGATCTCCATCTGGTTGAAGTCCACCGACCCGCTATTGTCGGGCAGAGCTATCTGTGTGAAAAGGGTAGCGCTGACGTAACCGAAGGTGGCGTCGCTGTAGTTGCCGATGATGCCATAGCTGTAGTTGGCGGTCAGCAGCGAGTCGTCGCGTACGCTGAGGGCGCGGTTGGCGGTGAGGGTGGCTTTCTGTCCTGAGAAGTGGGGGTTCTCGTCGACCAGGTTAAGTCCGAGTTGTGTCTCGTCTTCGGTGCAGCTGCAGAGGCAGCCGAGCAGGGGGAGGAAGGGGAGAAGCAGGAAGAGTCTTTTCATGTGGGATTTAGTTTTCAATCTTTCCGATAAGGGTGTCGTACAATTTGTTGATGCGGGCGTAGAACTCGTCGCGGTTCTCAACATAGTCGAGCACGTTGCGTTTGTTCTCCTTGGCGAAGGCCACCAGTTCGGGGTTGGCGTTGGGCGAGCCTATGATGACGCCCTGCGAATAGGTGATGGCCGACTTCATGAGGCCGAGGTAGGTGGTGTCGCCATAGAGGCGCAGGTCCTTGGCGGTGGCGCCGTCGGCTTTCATCTTGCGTTCCAGGTCGCCGCCGATGTGGCCCTCGAAGCCGTCGTCCATGAGGGTGATGACCAGCTTGGTGCCGCTGAAGAAGGCGTTCTCCTTATTGATACGACGCATGTAGAAAGGAATCATCGAGGCGAACCAGCCACAGTAGTTAATCAGGTGGGGCTGCCACGACAGTTTGCGCACAGCCTCCAGAGTGCCGCGGCTGAAGAAGAGCAGCTGCTCGTCGCTGTCGGGTGCCAAGGTGCCATCGTCGAGTATGGCGTTGGGTCGGCCGGTGAAATACTCGTCGTTGTCGATGAAGTACACCTGCATACGGGCCGTAGGTATCGAACCTACCTTGATAATCAGCTGATGGTCGCTGTTGTTGATGATCAGGTTCATGCCGCTGAGGCGAATCACCTCGTGCAGTTGGTGTTTTCGTTCGCTCACCGAACTGAATTTAGGCATGAAAAGTCTGATTTCGCGGCCCATTTCTTGTACTTTGGCCGGCAGATAGCGTCCCCACGACGAGATTTCGTTCTCTTCGGAGAAAGGCATAATTTCCTGATTGATAAAGAGTATCCTTCCTTTCGACATACCAATAATATATATTTAGTCCAACTGCAAAATTACGAAAAAAATCCGATATGGCAAAATTTATTATTTCTTTTTTGTATGTCGGAAAAAGTTTGTAATTTTGCATCACGTTTTTTTATAGAAAGACCGATGAGAACACGCACCCCACAGCCTCCTCTCGAGAGCGCCATGCTCGACCGTGCACGTCGTTACTGTGCCCTTTCGGAGCAATGTGAGAGCGGTGTGCGTCAGAAGCTTATCGCTTGGGGCGCTGCACCGGCCGAGATAGAACAAATCATAACCCGCCTCCGTGCTGAGGACTATCTGAACGACAAACGGTATGCTCGTGCATATGTGGAAAGCAAGATTCTTCAACAGCATTGGGGTCGTCAGAAAGTGCTCTACCAGCTGAGGCTGAAACATCTCTCCAAAGAGTCTGTCGCCGAGAGCATGGGGCTGGTCGACGACGAGACCTACTTTGGCATCTTGCGCGACGAGGCCGCGAAGAAGCTCCACACCCTTGGAGGTGGTTTTACGCCCGACAACCAGCGCCGCCTCACGGCTTTCCTTGTCTCGCGTGGCTTTACCCTGCCTGAAATCAATCGTGTAATCTCAAATATTGAAGAACCATGAAACATCTCTTTATCCTTTGTGCCGCCATGCTTACGGTGACGGCGCTTTCGGCCCAGGAGGAGGCTGCTAAGCCCGCCGGGAAATGGGAAACCACCACTACCCCCGCTCTCAAAGTCAGCGAGTTCCTCTTCAATAACTGGTCCAAGAGCGGTAACTCGCAAATCGATGGTACCGCCACGTTCTTCGGCAACTATAAGTACACCCACCCCAGGTTCATCTGGGACAATATCGCCGACCTCGCCTACGGCTATGCTTGGCAGGATCTCGACGATGATCCCACTCAGCCTTTCTTTGATACCCGCCGCAAGAGCAACGATAAGATCGACCTCACCAGTGCACTCTCTTGGAAACCGTTCACCAAGTTGCCCGACTGGGGCGCCAACTTCACGGCCAACCTCAAGACTCAGTTCGGCGTGGGTTACGAATATAACGGCGTAGGCGCCACGCAAACCAAGATAGAAGTGTCCAACTTCTTCGCCCCCGCCTACCTCACCACGGCCCTCTCGTTCGAGTACAAACGCCCCACCTGGTCGGCCTCCCTCTCCTTCCTCACCGGCAAGACCACCTTCGTATGTGATGACTCGCTTATCATCCATGGCTACAACTATGGCGTGATTCAGGACGAACAGTTCGACCCTGCCGCCCCCTCCACGTATAACCTGATTAAACATTCCTACTTCGCTCTTGGTAGTTATATCAAGCTCCAATATCTCAAGAAAGACCTCCTGCCCAACCTCGACCTCTATGCCCGCGCTGAGCTCTTCTATGACTATCAGAAACCCTCCAATATGGGATGGAAGGAGATCGAAGCCTCCGATGGCTGGTGGGATGGCACAACGGGTGCCAAAACCACATATACCGGCGTCGAGACCCTCTCACAGCAGGGCTTCGATCGGCTGAAGGATATGAACTGGATTCAGCGTCGTTTCTTCGAGACTGACCTCGACCTCGAGGCCAAGATTGACTATCGCTTCTCCCAGCATCTTGCCGCCAACTTCGCCCTCAACCTCAAGTGGGATACCGACTACAGCGGGATGGGTAAATGGGGCCACTGGCAGATTTACCAGATGGCCGGCATACAGGTCTTCTTCAATTGGAAGACCCCGAAAGCCTAAAAGATAAGCCCTGCAATTTGCGGGGCTTAATTTTTAAATCTTAAAAGCACGCTGTTGTTCTTTCGCAGGCCGGTGAGTTGGGCGAAGGAGCCTTGGTAGTAGGCTAGCTCCAGCTGGCCTGTGGCCGACACCGTGAGGGTGAAACGTTTCTTTGGGTCGCTGTTTGCTTGGGGACGATAGTAGGAGGGCGACAATTCGGTGACCTCGTGATCCCTTGCCATTATCACAAAAGGACGTCCCTGACGTAGCTGTTCGAATTCGCGGTAGCTCATGCCCAGATAGGCGTTGCCGTAGGTGTCGATATGGTACACATTGATGCGGTAGTCCTCGCCTTGCTGGATATATCCCGGCCAGGGGCGTTGCAGCAACTGCGGATGGGCTTCGCCCAGGCTGCTCAGAGGTTCACCGCCCAGCAGCCGTGCCGCCGTGGGCACGAAGAGGTTGTAGGCCGCAAAGTTATACACCCCGTTCTCCTGTGTGGGCAGCGCCACCACCTCGTCGGCATCATTGCCGAAGACGATGGCCGGCAAGCCGTTGTCGGAACAGAGGAAATACTGGCCGTGGGAACGTACCGCGAGGAAGGGACGTTGTGACGCCACATCAATCAAGTGCACCGTCCCTTCAGGGTAACCCATGCAGGCATGTTTCGCCACAAAGCTGGCCGACATGATATCATACGCCTCTAAACCGTGGGTGATATCCACCACCTGCACACCCTCTACCAGACGCATCAAAGCCCCTTTTACCATGCCGGCGAAGAAGCTCTGGGTGCCCCAATCGGTTGTCAGTGTTACTATTGGCGTTTTCATATCGAGGTGCAAAGTTACACAAAAAAACTGAATCAGACGCCGTCATATCAAAAAAATAATCTGTCAGGGCTTCATTAAGGCCGAAAAAAGTTCTAGTTATCCTCTTCTGTTCTTCGGTTGTTCTTCGGATTTTTCCGAAGAACAACCGAAGAACAACTAAAGAAAAAAAATGACATGTCGGTGTCATCTGTCTCTTACGGGGGAGCTGCAGAAGAGTTTTTTTGCTTCACTTCGTTTATTTTATGTATATTTGTATTTTTATTATAACAGGAAATAGTATAAAAAGTAAGTAACAATCAGATAATTGCACAGATATGTCATTGCTTTCGATACGTAATTTGCATGCTTCGATAGGGGAGCGTGAGATTTTGAAGGGGGTGGACCTAGAGGTGAACCGCGGCGAGGTGCACGCCATTATGGGCCCCAACGGCAACGGCAAGAGCACCCTGGCGGGTGTCATAGCCGGCAACCCCAAATATACCGTCACCGCCGGCGAGGTCATCTTCAAGGACAAGAATATCCTCGACCTGCCCGTCGACCAGCGCGCCTGCGAGGGCCTCTTCCTCGGTTTCCAGTACCCCGTTGAGATCCCCGGCGTGAGCATCACCAACTTTATGCGTACCGCCGTCAACGAGCAGCGTAAGTATCACGGCCTCGATCCGCTCTCGGGTAGCGAATTCCTGAAGCTGATGGAGGAGAAGAAGAAGGTGGTGGAGATGACCACCAACTTGGCCAACCGTTCGGTAAACGAAGGTTTCAGCGGCGGTGAGAAGAAGAAAAACGAGATTTTCCAGATGGCTATGCTGAATCCCACGCTGAGTATCCTCGACGAGACCGACAGCGGTCTGGATATCGACGCTCTGCGTATCGTGGCCGGCGGCGTGAACCAGCTGCGCTCCAAGGACAACGCCACCATCGTCATCACCCATTACCAGCGCCTGCTCGACTATATCGTGCCCGACTATGTGCATGTGCTCTACGAGGGCCGCATCGTGAAGACAGGTCCCAAGGAACTGGCCTTGGAGCTGGAGGAGAAAGGTTACGACTGGATCAAAGAGGAATTAGGAATTAGGAATTAGGAATTATGATTCGAAAAGACCAATTGCCGAATATCTGGAACGACGAATGGAGAGTGGAGAGCGAAGAGCGGAGAGTGGAGAATGTCGGGCGTGGCAGCGAGCGGAAGCTGGTGCTCTGTTCGGCCGAAGATGCGCCGCTCTTTATGCTGGGTGCCACTCAGGCAATCACTGTGATGCCCGATATGGAGAACCTCAGCATTGTCGTCGAAGAGGGCGCTAACCTCTGCCTCTACCGCCTGCAGGGACCTAACACGCCGGCGTCGCACCTCACCCAGCTGGAGGTTACGATGCAACGCGACGCACAGGTAAAGATGTGCACTGTGACCCTCGGCGGCGGCCATGTGCGCAACAACATAGTGGTGCGGATGAAGGGCGAGGGGTGCGACCTGCAGGCCGACGGCCTCTACCTGATGGACCGCGAGCAGCAGTGCGACAACTATATCTTCGTGGAGCATGCCCAGCCCCATTGCAACAGCCGCGAGCTCTACAAAGGTATCGTCGACGATGCCGCCCGCGCCCGTTTTAACGGCCATGTGTTGGTGCAGGACGGCGCCGTGAAGACCGAGGCCTATATGACCAACCGCAACATCCTGCTCACCGACAAGGCTCATGTCGACACGCGCCCCTTCCTGGAGATTTACAACGACGACGTGAAGTGCTCGCATGGAAGCACCATCGGTCAGCTCGACGAGCAGGCTAAGTTCTACCTGCAGACCCGTGGTATCAGCGAACGCACTGCTGTGACGATGCTGAGCTACGCCTTCTGCGACGAGGTGATTCGTGGCATCGCCATCGAAAGCCTGCGCGATGCCGTAGGCGACATGGTAAAGAAACGTCTGCACGGCGAACTCACCTCCTGTGCCGACTGTGCCATCGCCTGCAAGAACCCTTGCAACGGGCCCGACGCACATTTCGAGATTGACCCAAGCAAACTATGATAAAGGTGAAAGGTGAAAGGCTAAATGTGAAAGGTGGTTGGCACGTCATTTGGGTCGTGCTGCTTTTCACCTTTCATCTTTTACCTTTCACCTCATTACAAGCCCAGGTGAAGCCTGCCGACAATAAGCTTTATGAGCAGGCGTTGTCCGAATATGGGCAAAAACATTATCGCGAGGCGGCGATGCAGCTGCGCAAGGTGGCCTCGCGCAATCCCAAGGCCGCCGACCCGCAGTTCTGGCTCGGCATGACGGCCGTGAAAGATGGCTTCAATGTCACCGCCCTGCGTCGCTATTTCAGCCGCTGCGTGGAGATTGACCCTGAATACCCGCATCCGCTGGCACACTATTACATGGGTCTCATCCACTATACTGACGACCGCTACGATGAGGCCGTGAGCGCCTTGGAACGCTACTTCCGGTTGGCCGAAGGGAACAACGACAAAGCCGTCACCGCCGTCTATGAGGAGGCCTCGAACTACCTCTACTGGTCGCGATTCCTGGCCGAGGCGGTGCTCAACAAGGCCCCCTTCGACCCGCAGCGTGTGGCGGGGGTGAGTTCGACGCACAACGAGATGCTGCCCTATCTGAGTCTCGACGGACAGACCTTCTATTACCTGCGTGAGATGCCCGCCTCGACGGAACGTACCTTCTATTCCCGTGAGCTGGAACGCAAGCAGTGGCGCCTCTACAGCAGCAAGCGGATGAATGATACCGCCTTCAGCAAGGGTGTCGAGCTGCCGCCTCCCTTCAACAGCGGCGACCCTGAGGGTAGCGTGAGCATCACCGCCGACGGCACTGAACTCTACTATTCGGTGATTCATAACAACGGGGGATATGCCAACAGCGACATCTATTGTGTGCGACGTGTCGACGGCCGCTGGCAGCAGCCCGAAAGTTGCGGTCCGCAAGTTAATGGCGACCGCACGTGGGAGTCGCAACCCACCATTTCGCCCGACGGACGCACGCTTATCTTCGCTTCGAACCGCAAAGGAGGCGTGGGTGGTATCGACCTGTGGCGTTGCCGCAGGTTGCGCAACGGCGACTGGAGCCGCCCCGAGAACTTGGGCTCCGCCATCAATACCGCCGGCAACGAGAAGTGCCCTTTCTTGGCCGCCGACGGACATACGCTCTATTTCCTCAGCAACGGCTGGCAGGGATTTGGTGGATATGACGTCTACTTTGCCAACCTGAATGACCCCTACGGCAACCGCCCCACCAACCTGGGGTTGCCCATCAACAGCGAAGGCGACGAACTCTCGTTTGGCGTCACCGCCGACGGACGCAAGGCCTACTTCGGCGGCCGCACCGAGGCTTCGCGCAGCAGCGACATACTGATGTTCGACCTCTATCCCGCCGCCCGGCCCGAGCCGATGCGCCTGTGTCGCATCCACATGGAGCCGGCTCACCGCGACACTGTGCTGATGCTCTCGGAGCAATATAGCGAGGCGGTGGTTTTCGACGGGCCGCTGCCCGTCATCCTTTGCGGGAAAGCCAGAGAACTCGACAAGAAGACGGTGGCTGCAGCCGACAGCGTGGTAGCGATGAATCTCGCCGAACCGACGGTGATCGACGCTCTGGCGGCTTGGCTCATCGAACATCCGCGGGTGCACCTGAGCATCGAATCCCCCAAGGCTGCCGACGCCAAGAGCACCCTCGAGGCGCTGAAAGGCAAAGGGCTGCGCGCCGAGCGATTCACCGCCCGCGGCGGCACCGACATCCCTCACCCCCAAATTCGCCTCCAGTAACCCCTACACCCTACACTTTACACCTTACACATGAAACCTCTGTTCCGCATATTCCGCTACCTGAAGCATTATCCCTGGCAGATGGGGCTGATAGTGCTCTTTAACCTGCTGCATGTGATCTTTAACCTGGGCTCGTATGTGATGATAGTGCCCTTCGTGGAGCTGCTGTTCGGCACGGACAATGTGTCGGCTGTGGAGCCGGCCTTCGGCCTCAGCCAGGAGCGGCTCAGCACATGGGCTTTCTGGCATCTGCATCAATACAGCGACACGATAGGCTTGTGGCAGTGTCTCCTTATTGTAGGTGCTGGCTATTTGGCTTTCTCGCTGCTGAGCAACCTCCTCCGTTACCTGGCGTTAGTGTTCCTGAGTTCCTGCATCTTTGGTGTGGTGAAACACTTGCGCGACGATCTCTATGAGCATATCACCATTCTGCCGGTGAGCTATTTCGGTCGTCACCGCAGGGGAGATCTCATCAGTCGCATGGCCAACGACCTGTTTGATATAGAGTGGAGTGTGGGCACGCTCTTCTCGGTCATCAAAGATCCCATCGCCATCCTCTTCTTCTGTGCCACGCTCTTCTTTGTATCGTGGCGTTTGTTTGTGCTCTTTCTTCTTGTGTTGCCTGGAGGGCTGTGGCTGATGGTGAAGATAGGCAATAGCCTGAAGCGTACCTCGCAGCGTGGACAGACCCGTCTGGGACACCTCTTCGCACTCCTTGACGAGTCGCTGGCTTCGTTGCGGGCCATCAAGAGTTTCGGTCGTGAAGAGAATATCGAGCGGCGTTTTCGTGCCGCCAACGGGGAGTATGCCCGTACGATGATCAGGGTGGCCTGCAAGCGCGAGCTCTCCAGTCCCCTCTCCGAGGTGTTGGGCACCTTGGCGCTGGTCATCATCCTTATCGTGGGCGGTTCGTGGGTCATCGGTGAGCATATCCAGCCCTCGGTATTTATCTTCTTCGTGCTTATCTTTGCCCGCATCATACCCCCTATACAGGCTTTGGTGAAGACGTACAACATACAGCAGAAAGGGGTGGCGTCGGCCAAACGTTTTCTCGAGGTGCTCGACGCCGACGAGGTGATACTGGAGAAACCCGGGGCGCCGCAGCTGCAGGGCTTCGAGAAGGAGATAGTGCTTCAGGAAGTATGTTTCAGTTATGAGAGCTGGCCGGAAACTCCGGAGCATCCGGAAGCTCCGGAACCTCCGGACAGGATGGTCCTCGACCATATCAACCTCACCATCTCTTGTGGCAAGACCATCGCCATCGTGGGCCCGTCGGGGGCCGGCAAGAGCACGCTGGTCGACTTGTTGCCCCGCTTCTACGACCGCACCGGCGGAAGCATTACCATCGATGGACATCCCATCGAAGACCTCAATATCAACAGCCTGCGCCGCCAGTTCGGATTGGTGAGCCAGAATTGTATCCTCTTCAACGACACCGTGGCCAACAACATAGCCTTCGGGGCAAGTTACAGCCGCGAGCAGATACGCGAGGCGGCCCGCATCGCCCATGCCGACGAGTTTATCGAGGCCCTGCCGCAGGGCTACGACACCCCCATCGGCGACCGCGGCCTCAACCTCAGCGGCGGCCAGCGTCAACGGCTGAGTATCGCCCGTGCCGTATTGCGCGGCACCCCCATCTTGATACTCGATGAAGCCACCTCGGCCCTCGACACCGAGTCGGAGCGGGCCGTGCAGCAGGCCCTCGAGAGCGTCATGCAGGGACGCACCTCCATCGTTATCGCCCATCGTCTCTCCACCATACGTCATGCTGACCAGATTGTGGTGCTCGACCATGGCCATATTGTGGAGACCGGCAGCCACGATGAGTTGCTTTCGCAGGATGGACTCTACAAGAAACTTGTTGATATGCAAACATTTGCAAAATAATTTTGGCCATATTGGGAAAAGTTAGTATTTTTGCACGCTCAAAAACGAGAAGGGAGTATAGCTCAGCTGGTTCAGAGCGCCTGCCTTACAAGCAGGAGGTCACTGGTTCGATCCCTGTTACTCCCACCAAGGAAAACAAAACGTTTAACCAAAAAAACAAACAAAGAAATGAAGAAAGTTTTATCGTTTGTCGGCGCCGCCCTTTTTGTCGCCGCCATGACCGTGGCTTGTGGCCACAAGAACGCTGAAGTTGTTGACAGCACCGCTGAGGAGACCATCGAAGAGGTCGCCACCGAGGCTACCGCCGCCGAGGCTGTCGCCATGAGCGATGCCGAGCACCAGGCCATGCTGGATGCCGCCCGCGAGGCTGGCCAGGCCAAGTGCAACTGCTACAAGACCGACGCCGCCAGCGTCGAGAGCTGCATCAAGAGCATCCTCACCGAGAGCTACGCTGCCTACATGGACAACGAGGAGTTCAAGGCCGCTATGGAAGAGGAATTCAACAGCTGCGTGAAAGAGAAAGCCACCAACGCTGCCAAGCAGGCTGCCAACGAGGGTGTCAAGGAAGGTGCCAAAGCCCTGTCCAACGCTCTTAACAAAAAGAAATAAATTCTTGTAATCAGAAACAAAAAGGCAGGTCTGTTTTTTATACGGACCTGCCTTCTTATTTCTACGGATACGATAAGTCCCCATCGGGGACGGCATATCTTAGCCGTGGGCGTAAGCCCACGGACACCAGCGACACCACATATTTCGAGCCCCGTAGGGGCGACACATTATCAACATGCCTTGTGCCGCCCCTACGGGGCTCGGTAACTCTATCATCTTTGTATCGTGGGCTTACGCCCACGGCTAGAATATGTCGCCCTTACAGGGCTTTTGGCACTTTTTTTATATTTATGGAATAAAATACGGTTCTTTACGTTATAATAAACATGAAGAAGCATATTCTTGTTTTCTTGCTGCCGGTGCTACTTGCTGTCGTTGCCTGTCATGGTGATCGGCGGCCGGCAGATGTGATGGAGCCCGAGCAGATGGTGGCTTTCCTGACCGACGCCTACCTGATAGAGGGCTACTATGCTGTAGAGACGCAGTACCGATACGATGTGCTCACGCCCGAGGCGAAGCGGAGCTACGACAGCATCCTCGATGTCCACAGCGTGTCTCGCGAGGAGGTGGAGCGAAGCCTCGACTACTATACCCGTCACCTCGACGAGTACCAGGCTATCCATGAAGAGGTCGTCGCCCGCCTCACAGCCCAGCGCGATAGCCTGTAACCTTATTCTTTGTCTTCTACTTTACGAAGTTTTATTTCGCCCGACTGGATTTTCTGGTCTATCTCTTCGTAGTCCATTTTGTGTTCGGACTGACGGAACATGGCAGGTATCTTGATGGGTACATGGGCCATCCATTGTCCGTCGCGCAGCACCATAATGAGGGTTCCGTCCAATTCGGCGATGGGGGTATGCTTGTGGTAGGATATCTCGGCGCTGGTGTCACTGGTCATCACCAATGAGGTGATCTTGATTTTGGCCGGCATGTTTTTGGCGATATAGCTGGAGTCCACTAAGCGCATGGTGGTGCTGTCGAGCATGCGCAGTCCGTCGGCGGTCTCGGGGGTGCAGTAGCGGCAGGCGTCGGGCACATCATAGCGTCCGGTGGCGTCGAGATAATGCTGGGCCACGTTGCGTACCGTCCGTTCCNNCGCTCGTCGGCAGCGTCAGATGTGTATAAGAGACAGAGATAATGCTGGGCCACGTTGCGTACCGTCCGTTCCTGCGAGCTGCAGGCCGCGAGTACCATCAGCGGTACGAGGATAAGCAGGATTTTTTTCATTTTCTTGAATGGTATTAAAAAAGGGCCAATGTGGTGACATTGACCCTTTTTGTCTAAACATTGACGCGATTAGCGCTTTTTCATGCGGTTCTCGGCGTTCTTTTTGACATCGGGAGCGTTGGTCTCGCCTTTCTCGGCTTTAGCCTCGGTGAGGTTCATTTTGGCAGCCTCTTTTTGAGCCATGCGACCCTGAGCGTTGGCTTTGGTGTCCATGGTGGCCTCTTTGGTCTCGGTCAGCTGTTTTTCTGCCTTCTTCTCGACCTTCTTGGCAGCCTGTTTCACGGGCTCGACAACCTCTTCAACAACCTCTTCGGCGACTTCCTCGACGACGGTGTCGACGATTTCCTCAACCACGGGGGTGGTGTCGATGGGTTCCTCGGCGGGCTTGCTCTTGCAAGCAACGGTGAGAGCCAAGGCGACTACTGCGATAGCAGCGAGTTGAAAATACTTTTTCATTTTAGCTTTTTGTTATGTCTGTTTGACATTAATTTATTTAGCATCCAGGCTCACGTTGCCAAAGGTGGCTTTGTAGTCGGTGCGGGAGGTGGAAGGAGTCAGACCAGGGGCGGTCTCTTGGCCTTCAGCGGGAACAAAAGCCTCGGCAGCGCTGAACATTTTGCCATTGAGGACGGCGGTGACGGTCATGGCGGTCAGGTCGATAGCCTTGATGTCGGTAGTGGCGGTCTCAGCCCACCAGTCACCATAGGTGTACTGACCATCAGACAGATAGGTTTCCTCATAGTACTCAACATAGTTGTGAGCATCGTTCTGGCCAAACATTCCATTAGTGGCGTTCTCGGTGATGGCACCAACCTCTTCGGTGTAGATGACCTCGTCGAAGATGGGGAATTCATTACTGGTGGTCTTGGCGGCAGAGAACTGCATGGCACCATAGTTGGCAAAATAACCGCAATCGTTAGTAGCGGCAGTCCAGGTGTTGCTCTTGAAGGTCACATTGATACCATTGGCGATGGTGGGGGTGTTGTCCTCTTCGTTCTCTTTGTTCTTGTCACCGCAGGCAATCATGCTGGTGGCGATCAGGGCGATGCCCATGAGTTTGAAAATGTTCTTCATTGTTTTTTATGTTTTAAAAGGTTAATATTTCTGCTTTAAAAGCGATGCAAAAATACTACTTTTTTATTATATAGAAAGAAAATATCAAATATTTATTTGTAGCTTGCTGGTATTTAATTCGTTATGGTATGTTAATTATTCTTAAGAGGTGTTATTATGGGCTGCCGAAGGCTGTTTTTAGGTCTGCTATCGGCGGATGTCGAGGGCGTCGCGGAGGCCGCTGGCGACGAGCATGAAGGCGAGGACGATGAGCATGATGGCGGCGCCGGGGAGCAGCGGCAGGTAGGCGCTGTCGAGCAGCAGATAGCCGCTATAGTCCTTCACCATCATGCCCCACGAGGGCATGGGGGGCTGCACGCCGATGCCGAGGAAGCTGAGGCCCGCCTCGAGCAGGATGGCGGTGGCGAAGTTGGAGGCCGCCACCACCACCACGGCGCCTAGTATGTTGGGCAGTATGTGGCGGAAGATGGTGCGGAAGGTGCTGTATCCGAGGGCGCGGGTGGCTTCGACATATTCTTTCTCCTTGATGCTGAGCACCTCGCCGCGCACCACACGGGCGATGTCGACCCACATGGTGAGTCCCACGGCCACGAATATCTGCCAGAAGCCTTTGCCCAGGGCGAAGGTGATGGCGATGACCAGCAGCACGGTGGGGATGGACCACACCACGTTGATGACCCACATGATGAGGTTGTCGACCCAGCCGCCGTGGTAGGCCGCCAGAGCGCCAAGGGTGATGCCCAGCAGCAAGGCGATGAGGATGGCGATGAAACCCACCGAGAGGCTCACGCGCGAGCCTATCATGAGCATGCTGAGCACGTCGCGTCCGTAGGGGTCGGTGCCGAGCAGGAAGGTGCGTTGCTCGATGCGGGCCTCGCTGGCCGGCACGGCGATGGGCGCGCCAGTGTAGGGTTCGGCGAAGAGGGTGTCGTGCGCTATGCGATATGTTTGTATCGGTGTGGCTGTGTAGGGCAGGGGCTTGCCATGGACGAGAGTGGAGAGTGGAGAGTGGAGAGTGGAGAGTGTGGTGTCTTCATTGGTGCAGAGGAAGGTGGCGCGGCTACCGGGCTTGAGGGTGGCCAATTCGAGATATTGCTGGTTGCAGAAGGGGGTGGAGTCGGGGGTGATGAGGTAACCCAGCAGGGCCACGAGGGCGAAGTGAGCGATGACAACAACTGCCGCCACCGACAGTGGGTTGCGGCGGAAACGCCGCCACGCCATGCGGTCGAGGGAACCTGACGAGGTGCCTTTCTTCTTGCCTATGAGCGATAGTATTGTCATTATAAAAATCCCAGTTCTGCTTTGATGTCGTCGGGAATCATGTCCATGGTCCAGGGCGGGTCAAAGGTGAGTTCCACGTCGACGCTCTTTACGCCGGAGATATAGCTCACCATCTGCTTCACCTCCTGGAACATGTATTCCGCCTCGGGGCAGTCGGGCGCTGTCATGGTCATGAGCACCTTGACGTTGAGGTCGGCATCCACGTCGACATTGTATATCAGGCCGAGGTCGTAGATGTTGACCGGTATCTCGGGGTCGTAGATATTTTTCAGGCAGTTGACGACTGCGCTCTTGATGGTTTCCTGGTTGGGTTCCATGGGCTCCATGGGTTTAATGGGTTTAATAGGTTTAATGGGTCATACACCTCTCACCTTTCACCTTTCACCTTTCACCTTGTACGCCAGCGCATACATCTTCATCTGCTTCACCATGGAGGTGAGGCCGTTGGAGCGGGTGGGGGAGAGGTGCTCTTTGAGGCCGATGGCGTCGATAAAGGCCAAGTCGGCGTTGAGTATCTCTTGCGGGGTGTGTCCGTCGAGGGCGCGGATAAGGAGGGTGATGATGCCGCGGGTGATGACAGCGTCGCTGTCGGCGCGGAAATGCAGCTTCCCGTCGTCGAAAGAACAGCTGAGCCACACGCGGCTCTGGCAGCCTTTGATAAGGTTCTGCTCGGTCTTGTCGCGCTCGTCGATGACGGGGCAGCTATTGCCCAGGTCGATGAGGTAGGCGTAGCGGTCGAGCCATTCGTCGAAATTGCTGAACTCGTCGATAATCTGTTGTTCTGTCTCTTGTATTGTCATTTTGGTGCTTTATAAACCAGGTATGCCGCCGCGATGCCGAAGACCAGCTGGGGGAGCAGCACGGCCACGAAGGGCGAGAGGTTGCCGCCCACGGCAAAGACGGTGGTTATCTTCATAAATACGATAAAGGCGAAGGCGATGGTGATGCCTATGGCCAGATGCAGGCCGATACCGCCGCGGGTCTTGCGCGAGGCGATGGCTACGCCGATGAAGGTCATCACGATGACGGCCAACGGGTTGAGCAGGCGCTGATAGAGTTCAATCTGGGCCTCTTTGACGGTGCCGGTACCACGCATCTGTTCACGTTCTATATGCCGTATCAGGGCGGGGGTGTTCATGGTCTCGATACGTTGCGACAGCAGGTCGAGGTCGGTGGGTGTGATGCCGAAGTCGAGTTCGGCGATGGGGGTGTACTGCAGTGTCTCGCGACCTTTCTCGTCGATGGTACGGTCGGAATAGCCGTTGGTGTGCCACAGGCGGGAAGCAGTGTCGTAGGTGATGACTTCGGCGGTCTGACGGCGACGCAGATGCCCTTGCGGGTCTACCTCCTCGCGGTGGAGTTTGAAGGCGCGTTGGGCGGTCACGTCATAGCTCTCGGCATACACCTGCACACCGGGTCCTGCCTGGAAATGCAGGTTGTTGTAGAAACTGGTTGATTTCGACTTGACGTACTGCTCCTCGAAGTCGATGAGGTGGCGGTTGGAGAGGGGGATAACGAAGTTGCCCAACAGCATCACCACGACGGCCACGATGCAGGAGCCGTAGAGGTAGGGCCGCAGCATGCGGCGGTAGCTGATGCCGGAGCTGAGGATGGCGATAATCTCGGTGTTGCCCGCCATCTTCGAGGTGAAGAAAATCACCGAGATGAAGATGAACAGCGGGCTGTAGAGGTTGACGAAGCCGGGGATGAAGTTGAAGTAGTAGTCGGTGACCACCTGCAGGAAGGTGGCGTTGTGGGAGATGAACTTGTCGAGTTTCTCGCTGACGTCGAAGGTGATGACGATGACAATAATCAAAGCCAAGGCCAGCAAGAAGGTCTTGATGTACTTGGCTAAGATATATCGGTCTAGTTTAAGCAAAGGTTATAAAAGCATCTTGTTAAACTGTGTGAGGCATTCGAGGGCGTTGGTCTTGACGTGGATGAATTCGTCGATGCCGTAGCCTTTGTAGGTCTCGACCATCTCCTTGGGGAATCCGGCCAGCACGAGGCTCTTGACTTTGCCTTTGAGCGCCTTGCACACGGGCTCGGTGAGTTCGGCGTATTCGTCGTCGCTGGAGCAGAGCACCACCACGTCGGCTTTGCTTTCGAGAGCTGCCTTGGCGCCTTCTTCGGGGGTAGCGAAGCCGGGGTTGTCGATGATCTCGTAGCCGGCCACGCCGAAGAAGTTGGTGGCGAAGCCTGCGCGAGCCTTGCGCATGGTGAGGTTGCCATAGGTGAGCAGGAACACCTTGGGGCGACGGGCGGCCTTCTCGGTCTGGAGTCGCAGTGCCTCGAAGGGCTCGGCGCCGCGGTAAGGCTTGAGGATTCGGATTTCATCGCCTTTCTCGCAGTGGCAGCAGCATTTGCCGCTCTCCACTTTCCGCTCTCCACTCTCCATTTTCTCGCCCATCTTCTCCAGCAGGTTGGGGTACTGGTTGGTACCGAGGATGGTGGTCTTGCGGGTGGCAATGTCGAGGTCGCGCTTGCGGGCGGTCTTCTCCACCTCGTCCTGCACCATACCGGCGCGGAGGGCCTGGCAGAATCCGCCGGCCTCCTCGACCTTGAGGAAGTGCTCCCAGGCACCCTGGGCGATATTGTTGGTGAGGTTCTCGATATAGTAGCTGCCGGCGGCGGGGTCGACAATCTTGTCGAGGTAGCTCTCTTCCTTGAGCAGCAACTGCTGGTTGCGGGCGATACGGTAGCCGAAGTCGTCGGCTTCCTTATAGGCCCCGTCGAAGGGCAGCACGCTGATGCTGTCGGCGCCGGCCACAGCGGCCGACATGGTCTCGGTGGTGGAGCGTAGCATGTTGACGTAAGGGTCGTAGACCGACTGGTTCCAGCGGCTGGTGGTGGCGCCAATAAAGAGTTTGTAGGCACAATCGCATTCGGGCTTGTATTGCTCGATGATCTTGCTCCACAGCAGGCGGGCGGCGCGAATCTTGGCAATTTCCATGAAGTAGGTGCTTCCGATGCCCACGCTCAGCTGTATGCGGTTGGCCACGCGGTGGGCTTTGCAGCCCATATCCGTCAGGCGGGCCACCAGTTCATTCGCGGCAGCCAGACCAAAGCCGAGTTCCTGCACGATATTCGAGCCGGCGTTGTGCAGCACACTGCTGTTTACCGTCAGCACGCGGAATTTGGGCAGTGCCTCGTGGGCGTAGTCCACCAGCTCTTTGGCCATCTTGAGGTCGCCCTCTTCGCCGCGGTGAAAGGCACCGTTGGTCAAGGCGTAGCGGAACATATCGAAGTCGCACGAGCCGCACAACACCTGGGTGTCGTAACCTTCGCGTTTGGCGTACTCGACATATAGTTTCAGCGTCTGGAGGTAGTCCTGCGAGCACATGAAGTTGATGCTCACGGCGTTGATATAGATGCCTTTGAAGAGCTTTGCCATGTCATCGACAGAGGTTATCTGCTTCATGCAGAGGCCCAGCGAGGTGGCGCCGCGACCCACAGCGTCGAGGGCGATGCGGTTGGCTTCGACGGGATTGCTCACAAAGATATCTTGACGCACCTCCCACTCGTTGCCGGCGGTCTGTTTGCCGCGGGTATAGGGTGCTTGGCCGGGGTTGGCTTCCAGATATTCAAGCCCTTCGAGGTTCTCGGCACGGTAGTAGGGGCGCACGTCGAAACCCTCGATGGTGTGCCACACCAGTTTCTTATCGTAGTCGGCACCTTTGAGGTCTTTGTTGATGACTTCTTCCCATTTCTCGGTGGAGACGGGAGGGAATTCGCTGAATAACTTGTTGTTTTCCATTATATTGTATCGTTTGTTTATTCTCCTATGAAAAGACAAAGATACAAAAAAAATGATATAAATATATATTTCGTTCATAATTTTCTCCCACTATTCTACTGCCTTTCTACTGCTTTTCGCCTGCTGTTCTTTCATTGTTCATTCATTGTTCATTCATTTTTCTTTCATTTGGATGAACGAACAATGAGAGAACTATGGGGAAACAAAAAAAAGAAAAGCGGGGTCGGAAAAAAAGTTGTATCTTTGCATCCGAAATACATCTACCATGAGTATCCTCGAGAAGCCGCTAAATCCGTTTGTTATCTGCAAAGCCGCCGCCGGCAGCGGTAAGACATTCACGCTGGTGAAAGAGTATTTGAAGCTGGCGATGACTGTGAGTGGAGAGCGGAGAGCGGAGAGCGGAGAACGGTGGACAGAGGGGTTCCGTAGTCGGTTAAGGAGCCGTTTTTGCGGGATACTGGCCATCACTTTCACCAACAAGGCCGCCGGCGAGATGAAGAGCCGCGTGCTCGACAGCTTGGCACAGATGGCACAATATGGCACCGACCCCGAGCGGTCGCCAATGGGAGGTCCGCTGCTCGAAGCGCTCAACACGCAGCCCTGCTATGCGTCCAACCCATTGGATGAGAAGGAACTCATGGCGATGGCCGCCGAGGTGCATTCGGCCATACTGCATCAATACAGCGACCTCGCGGTATGTACCATCGACAGCTTTATGCACCGTATCGTGCGCACCTTCGCCCACGACCTGAACAGGCCGGTGAACTTCGAGGTGATGATTGACCAGGAGACGATGATTGACCAGGCCGTCGAGGGATTGATGGCTGCTGTGGGAACGCCTGGCAACGAGCAGCTTACCGCCCTGGTGCAGGCCTTCGCCGACAGCCGTATGGAGGAGGATAAGAGCTTCCGTGTGGAAGGTGCCCTGAGCGGTTTGGCGGCACAACTATTCAAGGAGGGGACCGAAGGGTATGTGAAGTCGTTGGAGAGCCTGTCGCTCAGCGACTTTACCGATATATACAAGGCCTTGCTGGCCGACAACCGGCGGTTTGAGCAGACAGCCCGCCGCTGTGGCGAGGAGATGATGGAAGTTTTGGAGCGTGTGGGTGCCGACGAGGCCGACTGTGCCGGTGGAAAGAATGGCTACTACGGCTATTTCCGTTCCCTGGCGGCGGGTAATATAAGGCCGATGACCAAGACCGCTGCAGAAAATCTGGAGAACTGCAAGTTGAGTAGTGCCAAGTGCGACCCTGGGCTGCGCGAAGACCTTGAGGAGGCATATGCCGAGATGCGGCCCGTCTATGAACGTACCCTGGCGCTGTTGGGCTCTGCCGCCGCCGGCGAAGGCGAAGGATTGCGGCAGTACAACACACGATTGTTGCTGCTCAAAAACCTCTATTCCACTGCTTTGCTCGGCTTGTTGCGCAAAGAGTTGGACCGCTATGCCAAGGACAACGAGGTGATGCATCTGTCGGAGTTCAACCGTTTGATCAACGAGGTGGTAAGCGAGCAGCCGGCCCCCTTTATCTATGAGCGGCTGGGCAACCGCTACCACCATTTTTTGATAGATGAATTCCAGGATACCTCCGTGTTGCAGTGGCACAACCTGGTGCCGCTGGTGGAGAACGGTGTGTCGCAGCGCCATGAGTCGCTGGTGGTGGGCGACGGCAAGCAGGCCATCTACCGCTTCCGACAGGGCGACGTGCGTCAGTTTGTGGAGCTTCCCCACGTGTCGGATATGCCGCTCCATGGCCGTTCGCTCGAAGCGCCGGGCAACTACAGTGAGGTGAGTCTGGACACCAACTACCGTACCGCTTCGAGCATTGTGCACTTCAACAACCGTTTCTTTGAGTGGCTGTTGCAGCAGAAACCGTTTGTGGACAACACGCTGGCGCAGCAGGTCTATGTGGGTGTTCCCGACGAGGAAGGGCGCCCCGAACTCTACCAGTATCTGCCTGCCAAGGAGCCGCCTATGGGGCATGTGGGCGTCAGCTTTGTCGACGCCAGGGAGAGCGAGG
>LXOW01237445.1_pt1 | contig 27561 bp, 22 predicted proteins | sample 1368591 | NCBI WGS metagenome assembly LXOW01 (sample SAMN04884650, study PRJNA319009) | bovine gut metagenome | isolation source: Cow rumen | host: Bos taurus | place: Italy: Legnaro (PD) | collected 2014-07-09
ACGTTCATGTTTTTCACGTAAAGCTCCCCGTTGGCGAAGTAGCACCAGCTGTCGACCAGCGAGGCTTTGCCCGCGCGGATCGACTTGATCTCGGTGCCGTTGAGGACGATACCGGCCGTGAAGTGTTCCAGGAATTCGTATTCGAACCCTGCCTTCTTGTTGCGGATCTCCACGGTGCTCTTTTTCTTGTCCTTCGCCATGACGGGCTTACATATTAACCCACAAAGATAATGAAAAGTACAGGAATTGCTTATCTTTGTCTTTATGGAAGAAGAGGAATATCTCCGTCAATACGAGAAACGGCTGCAGGACAGCCTGGTGAAGCTGTGCACGGACGCCGGCATGATGGGCGGCATGTTGCTTGAAAGCGATGACATCGAAAGCAAGTTCACCGAGTCGTTTGCCCGGCCCTATCTGACGGACGCCATCCGCGAATATCAGCAATATCCCGAAGCTGCCATAGCCTGGGCCGGCTTCCTCGGCATGGCCGTCGCCAAGATCTGGGATGCCGACTGGCAGGCCTACCAGCAGGTGTCCTACACGGACTTGCTGGGTCCTCGCGGCTTCGACGACATGGACGAACGCATCCTGACCCAGGTGATGGGCTACGAACTCGACAGCGAGCCGGCCGGCCGCATCTGCGACATCCTCTCAAAATGCGCCGCCGAGGCCCTGGCGATGATCCGACACGAGCACATCGAGCCCGCCAGCCCCCGCGCCTACTATGTCTTCGCCCGCACGGTGCAGGTTCTCTACCGCATCGGCGCCTCCATCGAGCTCTTCCTGCTGGGCTACAAGTTGGAAAAACTTAACATGTAAAAGATATGGAAACCAAGGAATTCGAATTCAAAGGCTTCAAGGTCAGCGGTTTTATCGCGCTGTTTCTGATGCTGGCCATCATCGTGGCCGATGCGATTATCTTTACGAAGGCGGCCGATTCGGCCCATGCCAACCTGGTCTTCGGGATTGCGATTCCCCTGACCTTCCTCTGCATCATCCTGCTGGCCGCCGGCATGGTGAAACTGGAGCCCAACGAGGCGCGGGCGCTGGTCTTTTTCGGCAAGTACTCCGGCACGTTCAAGGAAAACGGATTCTGGTTCATCAACCCGTTCTATACCAAAAAGCGCGTGTCGCTGCGCGCCCGCAACTTCGATGCGGAGGCCATCAAGGTCAACGACAAGAGCGGCAACCCGATCATGATCGGCCTGGTGCTGGTCTGGCGTGTGAAAGACGTGTACAAGAGCCTCTTTGAGATTGACTCGCAGACCATGAGCAACCAGGGCTCGCTGAGCTCCACGATGAAAGCCTTCGAGAGTTTCGTGAAGGTGCAGGCTGACGCGGCGCTCCGCCAGGTGGCCGGCAACTATAACTACGACGAAAACAGCAACCCCGAAGAGAACGACGTGACCCTGCGCTCCGGTGCCGAAGAGATCAACGATGAGTTGACCCGCACGCTCAATGAGCGCCTGTCGATCGCCGGTATCGAGGCCATTGAGGCGCGCATCAACTACTTGGCCTATGCACCGGAGATTGCCGCTGTGATGCTGCGCCGCCAGCAGGCCGACGCCATCATCGCCGCCCGCGAAAAGATCGTGGAAGGTGCTGTTTCGATGGTCAAACTGGCCCTCGATCACTTGAAAGAAGAAGGCGTGGTCGACCTCGACGAGGAACGGAAGGCCGCCATGGTGAGCAACCTGCTCGTGGTCCTCTGCTCGGAAGACAACGCCCAGCCGGTGGTCAGCACCGGATCACGCTAGGCCTCAGAGAGCGTAGCGCAGGCAGATGCCTACGTTCAGGTCGAAGCCTTGGCGGGGAAACATGCCCTGGAAAGGCCCGCAGAAGTTATAGATCGGACGGAAATCAACGCCGATCTGGAACGGCGCGTCGAACTGGTAGTCCAGGCCGACGTGGGCGCCGGCACCCATGCTGAAATGATGCCAGGCGGGCAGGGAGAACTGCAGGGCCGGACCGCCATAGACGCCGAAACCGCCTGCCAGGAACCAGTGCCACTGCCAGGAGGTGCTCAGGATTGGGCCATACGGGTAATAGATATCTTTGACAGGGGTATCCCGGTTGAACCGCATACCGAGGTCCACCTCGATGCGGTTGACGTCGTTGACAAACGCCTGACCGCTTGCTTCCAGGGTGAAGGCGGCGCCGTAGCCGGCACGCACGCCAAAGGTATAATCGTAGTCCTGAGCCTGGGCGGCAAAGCTCAGGCTCAAGAGGGCTACGAGAGAGATCAGCAGTTTTTTCATGGTATTCTGTTTCTTGCTTATTCAACGTTGGTCACCAGGTTCCGGTCGCCGTAGCCGTTGTCGACGCGGCTGACGGCCGGCCAAAGCTTCTTCTCGCGGATCCATTCGAGCGGGAAGGCGGCCTGGGTGCGGGAGTACGGGTGCTTCCACTCGTCGGCGCACACTTCCGCTTCGGTATGCGGTGCCATGCGCACCGGGTTGTCCTCGGCGTCGAGCTGGCCGGCCTTGATGGCCTCGCACTCGGCGACGATGGTCTTGAGGGTTTCCACGAAACGGTCGAGTTCGCTGAGCGGCTCGCTTTCGGTGGGCTCGATCATCAGGGTCTCGTGGACCGGGAAGGAAAGCGTCGGGGCGTGGAAGCCGAAATCCATGAGACGCTTGGCCACGTCCGTGGCGTCAACGCCGTATTCGGCTTTGAAGTGGCGCAGGTCGATGATGCATTCGTGCGCGACGCGGCCAGTGGCGCCCGTGTAGAGGGTACCCAGTTCGGGCAGCAGCTTGGCCGACATGTAGTTGGCATTGAGGATGGCGATCTGCGTGACTTTCCGCAGGCCATCGGCACCGAGCATCTTGATGTAAGCGTGGGTGATGGGCAGGAGCAGCGGGCTGCCGTACGGCGCGGCGCTGACCGCGTCCATGCCCGCGCCGCCACATTCGGCGACCACCGGATGGCCCGGCAGGTAGGGTTTGAGGGCTGCGGTGCAGCAGATGGGGCCGACGCCCGGACCACCGCCGCCGTGGGGCATGGCGAAGGTCTTGTGGAGGTTGAGGTGGCACACGTCCGCGCCGATGTAGCCCGGATTGGTGAGGCCCACCTGGGCGTTCATGTTGGCGCCGTCCATGTAGAGGAGGCCGCCGTGGCGGTGGATGATGTCGACGATCTCGCGGATGCGGACCTCGAACACGCCGTGCGTGGACGGGTAGGTGATCATCATGCCGGCCAGCTTGTCGCCTGCTTCGGCGGCCTTGGCGGCGAGTTCTTCCACGTCGATGTTGCCGTGGTCGTCGCAACCCACCAGGACGATGTCGAATCCGGCCATGGCCGCGGAGGCGGGGTTGGTGCCGTGGGCGGAGGTCGGAATGATCATCACGCGGCGGGCACTGCCACCGTTGGCGTTGAGGTAGCGGCGGATGGTCATCAGGCCGGCATATTCACCGGCGGCGCCGCTGTTGGGCTGCAGGGAGCAGCCGTCGAAGCCCGTGATCACGGCCAGGTCGTGCTCGAGCTCGCGGATGAGCTGCAGGGTGCCTTCCGCCTGGTCGGCCGGGGCATAGGGGTGCAGGTTGGCGAATTCACTCCAGCTCAGCGGCAGCATCTCGGCGGCGGCGTTGAGCTTCATGGTGCAGCTGCCCAGCGGAATCATCGAGTGGGCGAGCGAGATGTCCTTGCGCTCGAGCATCTTGATGTAGCGCATCATCTCGGTTTCGGAGTGATAGGTATTGAAGACGGCCTGGGTCAGGATCGGCGTTTCGCGGCGCATGAACACCGGGCTGGAGGGCACGCTGGCGCCGGAAGGACAGTTGAAAACCTGGCAGATGGACAGGGCCTCTTCGCGGGTGGAGAGCTCGTCGAAGGAGATCTGTACCGTGCGGGCATCCGGATAGCAGAAGTTGAAACCCAGTGCCAGGGCTTTCTGGCGGATGGCACCGGCATCGACGTCGCACACGCGGATCGTGTCGAAGAAATGCCCGGCGGCCAGCTTGTAGCCGGCTTCCTTGAGCCTGGCGGCCACCACATGCGCAAAGCCGTAGGCGTTCATGGCAATCTCGGTGATGCCCTGCGGGCCATGCCACACGGCGAACATGCCGGTCATCGTGGCCATCAGGGCCGTGGCGGTGCAGATATTGGACGTGGCTTTCTCGCGTTTGATGTGCTGCTCGCGGGTCTGGAGGGCCAGGCGGACGGCGCGCTCGCCGAGACGGCCGACCGAGACGCCGATGATGCGGCCCGGGAGGTTGCGTTTGTATTTGTCGGCGCAGGCCATCCAGCCGGCGGTCGGACCGCCGAAGCCCATGGGAAGGCCGAAGCGCTGGGCGGTACCGCAGGCGATGTCGGCACCCCAGGCGGCCGGCTCCTTGAGCAGGGCCAGGGCGAGCAGGTCGCACCAGGCGGCCACCAGGCAGCCGGCGGCGTGGGCCTTGGCGCAGAAGTCCGTGTAGTCGCGGACCTCACCGTCGGCGGCGGGATACTGCACGAGGGCGCCGTAGCACTTGTCTTCAAACACATAGTCCGCCGCTTTGCCCACCTGGATCTCGATGCCCAGTCCGCTGGCGCGGGTCTTGAGCACGGACAGGACGTTGGGGAAGATGTCCTCGTCGACGAAGATCACGTTCTTGCCGGCTTTGACCGCATCGCGGGAGCGGAGCTCGAACATCATGCGCATGGCCTCGGCGGCTGCCGTGGCGTCGTCGAGCATCGAGCAGTTGGCCAGCGAGAAGCCGGTGAGCGAGGAGATCATCGTCTGGAAATTGATGAGTGCCTCGAGTCGGCCCTGCGAAATCTCGGCCTGGTACGGTGTGTAGGAGGTGTACCAGCACGGGTTTTCGAACACATTGCGGGTGATCACGGCCGGGGAGGCGGTGCCGTAGAAGCCCAGTCCGATGAGCGAGCGGAGATTGCGGTTCTTCGCCGCGATGGCCTTCAGGCGGGCCAGGTATTCGTGCTCGCTGAGCGCGGGGTCGAGCTTCAGGGGCTCTTTCAACAGGATATCTTGCGGAACGGTCTGGCCGATCAGCTCGTCGAGCGTCGAGACGCCCAGGACTTCGAGCATCTGCTTCTCTTGGGAAGGCCTCGGTCCATTGTGTCGGTTGGCAAAATTGAGCGGCATAAGTATAATGTTAAAGGATGTGAATTCGGAATCAATCTACAAATTTAAGCAAAAAATCTATTCATATTTCTTTTGATCCAGGTCGAGCCGGAGGTAGATGAACAACAGGATGGTGAAGGCCCACAGCGAGGACCCGCCGTAACTGATCATGGGCAGCGGGATGCCGATGACGGGCATCAACCCGATGGTCATGCAGATGTTGATGACCACGTGCATCAACAGGCAGGACGCCACGCACCAGCCGTAGATGCGCGCGAAATGGTCTTTTTGTTTCTCCGCAGAGGAGATCAGGCGCAGGATGAGCGTCAGGTAAGCCCCCAGTACGGCCAGCGTGCCGATCAGGCCCCATTCCTCCCCGATGGTGCAGAAGATGAAATCGGTGCTCTGCTCCGGCACGAAGTCGAAGCGGGTCTGCGTGCCGCCCAAGAAACCCTTGCCGGTGAGGCCGCCCGAACCGATGGCCACCAGCGACTGGTGTACGTTGTAGCCCACGCCCATGGGATCTTCCTTGATGCCCAGCAGCACTTCGATGCGGGCGCGCTGGTGGTCCTTGAGGACCTTGGTAAACACCATTTCCACCGAGAAGATCATCAGCAGGCCCAACAGGAAGCCCAGCATCAGGTTGCGCAGCTGCTTCTGGCGGCGGAACCAGAAGACCAGCGCAAGCACCAGCGCCGCCGTGCCGGACAGCAGGGCCAGCCACTCCGCAGCGTCAAAGCGGTTCAGGAAGGACAGGGATTCCAGCTGCAGCAGCCGGGGCAGGAAGGCCAACAGGGCTATGGACGCCGCGGTGATGAGCCCGCCCATCAGAGGCTTCCGGACGTAGAAGCCGAAGGATACACCCGTGAGGGCCAGCAGCACCAGCTCCGCGACAAAGGGCGAGAAGACCAGCGTGAGGATGAAAAACAGGATGGCCAGCAGGCCCACGATCAGGATCCAGCCGGTCATGCCCTCGCGGTAGCAGACCAGCAGGTAACCCAGGTAGACCAGCGCGGAACCCGTCTCCTTTTCCAGCAGGATGGCCAGCATGGGCAGCGCCAGCACGATGGCCACGCGCGCAGCGTCGCGGAACTTGCTGAAACTGAAGCCATATTTGCTCATGACCTGGGCCAGCAGCAGGGCTGTGGCGATCTTCGAGAACTCGGCTGGCTGAAGGCGGAAAGGTCCGAGGGCAAACCAGGATTTTGAGCCATTGACCTCCACGCCGATGAAGGCGACAGCCACCAGCAGCACGACCATCAGGACATAAAAGGGCAGGGCGATGGGCGGATAGATCCGGGATGGAATCACGAAGAGGATCAGGATGCCCAGCGTCAGGGCCGTGGCCACCCAGATCAGATCCATGATGTATTTTTCTTTCAGACTGAAGCGGAAGCCATCTTCCGACACGGACGAAGCGTAGATGTTCATCCAGCCGAAGACCACCAGCAGCAGCCAGATGCCGGCGATGACCCAGTCGATTTTCTTATGGATGGCTTCCGGCATAGGCTAGCGTTTCACTTTGACTTTGTGGAGGAGATTGCCGTCGAACACGCGCTGCTCCAGCGCCTTGCGTTCCGGCGCGATCTCCCCGTTGAGGTATTTCTCCACCAGCAGCGAGGCGATGGGCGCCGCCCAGGTGGCGCCGAAGCCGCCGTTCTCCACGTAGGCCACCACGGCGATCTTCGGGTTGTCTTTCGGGGCGAAAGTGATGAAGACGGAGTGGTCGTCGCCGTGCGGGTTCTGTGCCGTGCCGGTCTTGCCGCAGGCGATGACGCCGGGGACGCGGGCGATGGTGGCGGTGGCCCCGCCGCCCGTATAGTTGATGGCCATTTCCATGCCCTTGACGATGTCTTCGAAGTGGGTGGTGTCGACCATCGTGTAGTGCCGCTCCTTGAAGCGCTCGTCGATGGGGCACGCGGGCGTGTCTTTCTGCAGGTGCGGCGTGTAGAACCAGCCCCGGTTGGCGATGGTGGCGGCCAGGTTGGCCAGGTGCAGCGGCGTGCAGCCGATCTCGCCCTGTCCGATCGACAGCGAGATGATGGAGAGGGACCGCCAGCGGTCCTTGCCGTGAATGCGGTCGTAGCGTTCCGCGGAAGGCATGGTGCCGGCCTTTTCGCCCGGGATGTCGCTGCCGAGTTTCTGCCCGAAGCCGAAGCTGGCGGTGTATTCCTTCCACTTCTCGAAACCCTCGCGCACCGAGCCGTATTTCGGGTTGTCGAGGATGGAGCGGAACACATAGCAGTAGTAGGCGTTGCACGACATCATGATGGACTGGTACAGGTCGATGGGGCTCGGGTGCCCGTGGCAGCCCACCCGCAGGTTGCCCACCACATAGCCGCGGTTGCAGCCGTAGAGGGTGTTCGGGGTGAGGACCCCTTCCTGCAGGCCGATCAGGCCGTTGACCAGCTTGAAGACGCTGCCCGGCGGCTGGGGCGACTGGACAGCCCGGTTGAACATCGGTTTGTACGGGTCGCTCACGATGTCCTTGTAGTGCTTGTTGATGTCGGCCAGCTGGCTGACGTCGATGCCCGGGCTCGACACCATGGTGAGGATTTCGCCCGTGGCCGGTTCGATGGCCACCAGCGAACCCACCTTGTTTTTCATCAGCTGTTCCCCGTAGGCCTGCAGCACGCCGTCGATGGTGGTGGTGACGTCGGTGCCGGCCACGGCCTCCTTGTCGTAGGCGCCGTCTTCGTAGTGCTGCTTGATGCGGCCATGGGCATCACGCAGGTAAATGATGTAGCCCTTCTCGCCGCGCAGCAGTTCCTCATAGGACTCTTCCATGCCGGTCTTGCCCACGTAGTCGCCGCTCCGGTATTCGGGGTGATCCTTCAGGTAGGCCGGATCGACTTCCGAAATGTAGCCGTAGAGGTTTCCGCCTCCGGCGTGGGGATAGGAACGGGACGTGCGCCGGACTCCCGAAAAGCCGGGGAACTGGTAGTTCTTCTCCATGAACATGTTGTACTGCTCGCTGGTCACCTGCCGGCAGAATACCAGGCTCTGGTAGCCGATGCGGCGGCGGTAGCGGCGGTATTCCCGGAACTTTTCGTGGACGGAGGCCGTGTCCAGGTCGAAAATGCGGCAGAAGGCGAGGGTGTCGAACGGGGTCACATCGTGGGGTGTGACCATGATGTCGTAGGTGAGCTTGTTGTCCACGAGAACGTTGCCGTTCCGGTCGAGGATGCGGCCCCGGGCCGGATAGAGGGTTTCGTATTTGAGGGCGTTGTTCTCGGCCGTGACACGGTATTCCTTGTCGAGAATCTGGACCTGGAACAGCCGGAAGGCAATCACCGCAAAGACGATGATGATGGCGATGACCAGAATGCCGCGGCGGTTCTTGTAGACGTCCATGACTCAGCTCCTGCGTTGGAAGGCAAAGGCCAGCAGCAGGCCCAGCAAGGTGCTGACAAGGGTGCTGGCGACAAATTTGACCAGGATGAACCAGAAAGGACGGACGCTCATGCAGTCGAGCAGGATGAATGCGGCCAGGTAGATGGCGGTCAGGATGAGCAGGTATTTGAGATACTTGTCAATGCCGGCGGTCCGAATGAGCGGAATCCAGGTGGAATCCTGTTCGTCGTTGATGAGCAGGCGATAGAGTATCCGACGCGGAGCGGCGGCCATGACGGCGGCGAAGGCGTTGAGTCCCAGCACGCCGGCGGAAAGCCAGTCTAGCAGCAGACCCAGCCCGAAGGCGGCCAGCATCACCACATGGGGCGAGCGTTGCAGGGGGATCTGTACGATCAGGAAGGGAATCAGGCTGATCGTGATCCAGGGTCCCAGGTTCAGGTAGTTGGAAATGGCCAGCTGCAGCAGGAACACCAGAATGAAGAAGAGGATACTACGGAGCCTGCTCATACAACGCTTCAATTTCGGGTTGTTGGTTGTTCCGGACCACGTAAACGCTGTGCAGGGCCCGGAAATCTTCAAACAGCGCAATGGCCAGTTCCTGAGAAGCGCCTTGGCTGACCTGCGTGGAGACAACGCTGCCGAGCGGAATGTCGGGCGGATAGATGATGGAATACCCGCTGGTCACCACGGTGTCGCCGGGGTTGACCTGGATGTGCACGGGAATCTCCCGGAGGATCATGCGGTCGGGACGCGTACCCGGCCAGGTCATGGGGCCGAAGGCCCCGCTTTCGGCCAGTTTGGCGCTGACGGTCTGCCCAGCGCCCAGGATGGAGATGACGTAGGCGTAATGGTCTCCCACCGCGTCGACGATGCCGATTACGCCGCGCCCGGTCACCACGCCCAAGCCCGGCTCAATGCCGTCTTTGCGGCCGCGGTCGATGATCAGGTGGTTGTGCTGGCGGTCCACGGTATTCTTGATGATGTTGGCGCTCAGGTAAGAGAAGTCGGGCTCCACGCGGACAGCCACGCTGTCAAGCAGACGGTCTGCGGTCTGGTAGCGAGCGAGCTGTTGCTGGAGCTGCAGGTTCTCCTCCACCAGCCGCTGATTCTCCGTACGGTAGTGGAAGAAAGTACGGATATTGTCGGTCCGGGTCCAGCCCCAGGCCTGCAGGTCGCGTGCGGTCCCCAGCAGCCTGAACCGTTGCACAGCACCGTTGTTCACCACCAGCACGATGGAGAAAGCGGCGAGTACGAGGAACAGGAGGATGGCGGAGAGCGTCGAGAGGAGACCGCTGCGGTTGTTCATCGCATCAGGAAAGGATAACTCGGGTTCTTCAGGGCGATGCGGGTACCCCGGGCCACGGCGCGGAGCGGGTCTTCCGCCACGTGGAAGGGGATGTTGATCTTCTTGGAAAGGCGAACGTCGAGGCCGCGCAGCAGGGCGCCGCCGCCCGTCAGGTGGATGCCGTTGCGGACGATGTCACTGTAGAGCTCGGGCGGAGTGTTTTCCAGCACGCTGAGTACGGCGGCTTCAATCTTGGCAATCGACTTGTCGAGGCAGTGTGCCACTTCCTGGTAGGTGACAGGTGCCTCAACCGGGTGCACGGTCATGAGGTTCGGTCCCTTGACGACGAAGGGCTGGGGTTCCTCTTCCAGCTCGGAGATGGCAGAGCCGACATGGATCTTGATCTGCTCGGCGGTAGGTTCGCCGATGCGGATGTTGTATTGCTGGCGCATGTACTGCTGGATCTCACTGGTGAACACGTCGCCGGCGGTCTTGATGCTCTCGTCGGCCACGATGCCGCCCAGGGAGATGACGGCTACCTCGGTGGTGCCGCCGCCGATGTCAACGATCATGTTACCGGCCGGGGCGATCACGTCGAGGCCGATGCCGAGGGCTGCAGCCATCGGCTCGAAGATCATCTGCACGTCACGGCCGCCGGAGTGCTCGGCGGCGTCGCGGACGGCGCGTTTCTCCACTTCTGTGGAACCGGAGGGGATGCCGATCACCATGCGCAGGCTGGGCGCAAAGAGGGAGCGCTTCGGATTGATCATCTTGATGAACTCACGGATCATCATTTCGGAGGCGTCGAAGTCGGCGATCACGCCGTCCTTGAGCGGGCGGACGGTCCGGATGTTCTGGTTTTCTTTTCCCTGCATGGCCTTGGCACGGTTGCCGACTGCCATGCATCTGCCGGTTAGTTTGTCAATGGCGACAATGGAGGGTTCATCGATCACTTTCTTGTCGTTCATGAAAATGACGGTGTTGGCCGTTCCCAGGTCAATGGCGAGCTCCTGCTGCAAGAATGAAAATCCCATATTGTGAAAATGCTTTAATCAGGTTATTCAGAAAGCAAAAATAGGAATAATCTCACGATTATTCGCTACTTTTGTATAGCATTTATTAACGACTTTTACACATGAAGAGATACGCAGTCTTCGTCGCTGGCGGACAGGGTGTCCGGATGGGAGCAGACCGGCCGAAACAGTTTCTGGAAATCGACGGAAAACCCATTCTACGCCACACCATCGAGCGTTTTCTGGCTTTCGACCCGAAAGTCGATGTCATCCTTGTGCTGCCGGAGGCACAGAAAGGCTGGTGGCGGGATTACTGCAGGCAAAACAGCTTCCTGGATCGCTATACCATGGTCTCAGGCGGCATCACCCGCTTCCATTCGGTCCGGAATGCCTTGCAGTATGTGAAGGAAGACGGCGTGGTGGCCATCCACGACGGTGTCCGGCCGCTTCTCTCGGGCAGCCTGCTGCAACGTTTGTATGAGGCGGCCGAGACCTATCCTGCCGTGATTCCGGGCCTTCCGGTCGTGGAATCCGTCCGGCGGGTGGACGGAGAAGAATCCGTGCCCGTCAGTCGCGACGGGCTGGTGCTGGTGCAGACGCCCCAGCTTTTTGATGTCCGTTTGTTGAAGGAAGCTTACCGGCAGCCGTTCTCACCGGCTTTCACCGATGATGCGTCGGTTTTCGAGGCTGCAGGCGGGAAGGTGCACATCGTGCCCGGCGACCGGATCAACCTGAAGATCACGACGCCGGACGATATGGATTATGCAGCGGCGCTGCTGTCTATTTCTTCTTTTGCACCGGTTGTGCCGGAGCCTTGACGTAGTCGTAGTCCTTGACCCAAACCTGCCGTTCGATGGCCTGGTCGAGAGAGACCAGCGTCTCGGTCTTGCCGATGCCCGGAATGTTCTGGATGGTGTCGATGAGGATCTTCATCAGGTGATCCTGGTCGAAGCAGTAGAGCTTCAGGAGTAGCGAGTGCTGACCGGTTACGAAATGACACTCCACAACCTCGGGGATTTTCCGGAGCGCTTCGATCACCTTGGGATAGGCGTTGGCTTCCGCCAGCGAAACGCAGATAAAGACACAAACATTGAGGCCGAGGGCTTCGGGTTTGACGAGGAGACGGGAACCGGTGATGACACCGGCATTCTCCATCTTCTTAACCCGCTGATGGATAGCAGCTCCGGATACGCCGCACTCGCGGGCGATCTCGAGGAACGGCATCCTTGCGTTCTTGACAAGAAAGGCCAGTATCTTCTGGTCGATCTCGTCTACTTGAAAATCGATCTTTGACATAACGACTGCAAAAATAGCATATTATATCTTTGCAGACAAGGAAAAACGAAAAAAATTGAAAAGAAACTTACAAACTGTAAGCACTACTTCTTGCGCGCCTTGGCGATCAGGGCTTGGCAGGCCTCTTCCGTGAGGGTCGCAGGGTCGGTCTTCCGGGGTATCTTATAGTTTTCTTTACCCTGTTTGAGATAGGGACCGTAGCGGCCGTTGAGGATCTGGATGCCCGAACCGGGGAACTCGGCGATCACTTTCTTCTCTTCCTGCTCTTTTTTGCCTTCGATCAGGGCGATGGCCTGTTCTTCCGTAATCGTGTAGGGATCCTGTCCCTTGGCCAGCGACACGAATTTGCCGTTATATTTCACGTAAGGGCCGAAGCGGCCGATGGCGGCGGTGATTTCGGCGTCGCCGTAGTGACCGACGACGCGCGGCAGGGCGAAGAGTTGCAGGGCATCTTCCAGGGTCACCGACTCAATGAGCTGGCCTTTCTTCAGGCTGACGAACTGTTTGTCCGGATCGTCGTTGGCGCCTTTCTGGAGCAGCGGACCGAAGCGGCCGATACGGGCCGTGATGGGCTTGCCGGTAGCGGGGTCGTTGCCGATGAAGCGCTCGGCGTGCGTATGCTCGCGGTCCTGCAGGCTGCCGTCTACCTCCTGGTGGAACGGGCCGTAGAAGTCGCTGATGACCTTGTTCCAGGCGAGCTGGCCTTTGGCCACCTTGTCGAACGACTCTTCCACTTTGGCGGTGAAGCCGTAGTTGAGGATGTCGGCGAAATTGGCGGCCAGGAAATCGGTCACCACCATGCCGATGTTTTCGGGCAGGAGTTTCTTCTTCTCGGCGCCGATCATTTCGCGCTTGAAGCTGTGGGTAATGGTCCCGTCCTTGAGTGTCAGGACGGCCAGGTTGCGTTCAATGCCGGGTTTGTCGCCTTTGATGATATAACCGCGGGTGGTGATGGTGCTCACGGTCGAAGCATAGGTGGACGGACGTCCGATGCCGAGTTCCTCGAGCTTCTTGACCAGGCTGGCCTCGCTGTAGCGCGGCGGGTGCGGCGTATATTTCTCCTGGGCGGTGATGCTGTCGCAACGGAGGGCCTGTCCCTCTTCGAGACGCGGCAATACAGCCTGCACTTCTTCCTCTTCATCGTCGCGTCCTTCGATATATACTTTCAGGAAACCGTCGAAGAGGATCTGTTCGCCGGAAACGAGGAAACGCTCTTCAAAGCGGTCGCCCCGGATGCTCACGTCGGTCTTCTCGACGCGGGCGTCGGCCATCTGGCAGGCGACGGTCCGCTTCCAGATGAGGTTGTAGAGTTTCTTCTCCGTGGCGGTGCCTTCGATATCGAGGTTGCTGACATAGGTCGGGCGGATGGCTTCGTGGGCCTCCTGGGCACCCTTGACGCGGGTGTGATAGTTGCGCGTCTTGGAATATTCAGCGCCGTAGAGTTTGGTGACGGTCTCTTTGGTGGTGCCGATGGCCAGCGAAGAGAGGTTCATGGAGTCGGTACGCATGTAGGTGATCAGACCGGCCTCGTAGAGGCGCTGGGCGATCGACATGGTCTGGCTGACGGAGAACCCGAGCTTGCGGGCAGCTTCCTGCTGCAGGGTGGAAGTGGTGAAAGGCGGAGCCGGGGAACGGTGCGCTTCTTTCTTTTCAATAGTATCGATCTGGAACTGAGCGCCTTTGCAGCGTTCCAGGAACGCGCGGGCCTGCTCCTCGTTGTCGAATTTGCGGTCGAGGGTGGCGTGGATGGGCTTCTTGGAACCTTCGGGCAGGAAGGTGCCTTCCACGCGGAAGAACGGCTTGCTGTCGAAGGCGGCGATTTCGCGCTCGCGGTCGACGATGAGTTTCAGGGCCACCGACTGGACGCGGCCAGCCGAGAGCTTCGGCTGGATCTTCTTCCAAAGGATGGGGGAGAGTTCGAAACCGACGAGTCGGTCGAGCACGCGGCGGGCCTGCTGGGCCTTGACCAGGTTCATGTCGATGTCGCGCGGGTTGTCGATAGCTTCGAGGATGGCCGGCTTGGTAATCTCGTGGAAGACGATGCGGCGGGTCTTTTCGACCGGCAGGCCGAGGGTTTCAGCCAGGTGCCAGGCAATGGCCTCTCCTTCGCGGTCTTCATCGGAAGCCAGCCAGATCGTATCCGCTTTTGCGGCGGCGGCGCTCAATTCGGATACCGTCTTCTTCTTGTCGGAAGAAATTTCGTACTGGGGCTCGAAACCGTTTTGGATGTCGATACCCAGACCGTTTTTCTTCAGATCGCGGATGTGTCCGAAGCTGGATTTGACTGTATAACCTTTCCCGAGAAACTTTTCAATCGTCTTGGCCTTGGCCGGAGACTCCACAATGACTAAATTCTCACCCATCTCGTGCAATTTTGTTTTGGGAGTGCAAAGTAACGGATAATCGCGCGAACTTTCCAAATCTTTTTTCCTAAATTTGCACGATTGTTGAAGCGCATGGCAGGCTTTAACGAAGTTAAAAAAAATGAACGCATCCCTGCAGAAAAAAATAACCAAGTGGTTCTGGATTTTGATCACCATTCCGATCGTCTGCCTGATCGTCGCGCTGCTGCTGGTGGCGCTTTTCGCGAAGATTCCTTCCTTCGAGCAGATTGAAAATCCGGACAGCAACCTGGCCACCCTGTTGATCTCCGAAGACGGCAAGGTGCTCAATACCTATCATATAGAAAACCGCAGCTACGTGAGCTACGACGAGATTCCGCGCCACCTCATCAATGCGGCCGTCGCCACCGAGGATGCGCGTTTCTACCGCCATTCGGGCATCGACTTCCGCGGCCTGGGCCGCGTGGCTGTCAAGACCCTGCTTTTGGGCGATTCATCCCAGGGCGGTGGCAGCACCATCACCCAGCAGCTGGCCAAGACCCTCTATCCCCGCCAGGACGTGAGCAGCAAGATCCCCGGCGGCCGCCAGCTCAAGATGATCGGTATCAAATTGAAAGAGTGGATCACCGCCGTCAAGATCGAGCGCAACTATACCAAGGACGAGATCGTGACCATGTATCTCAACCAGATCTTCTTTGGCGGCAACGCTTATGGCATCAAGGCGGCATCCAACACCTTCTTCGCCAAGGATCCCTGCGACCTGACGGTCGAGGAGGGCGCCTGCCTGGTGGGCATGGTCAACAAGCCCACGCGCTACAATCCCGCCATCAATCCCGAGCAGTCGCTCGCGCGCCGCAACCACGTGCTGAAGCAGATGGAGAAATACGACTATCTCACCAAGCACGATCTCGATTCCATCGTCCAGATTCCCATCGTGGTGACCTACCGCCAGCAGGACCACAACTCGGGTTACGGGCCGTACTTCCGCGATATGCTCCGCCGCTTCATGAATGCGACCGAGCCCAAGCGCTCCTCCTACGCACAGGTGGAGGACTTCCGCGCCGACTCTCTGGCCTGGAAGGAAAACCCGCTCTACGGCTGGCTCAACAAAAACCGCAAGCCCGACGGCACGCAGTACGACCTCGACCGCGACGGCCTGCGCATCTACACCACCCTCGATTCGCGCATGCAGAAATATGCCGAGCAGGCCGTGGCGCAGCACCTGGGCAAAGAACTCCAGAAAACGCTCAACAACGAGCTCAAATACCGCACCCACTTCCCCTTCTCCAATGATGTGTCGAAAGAAGATGTTGACCGTCTCATGCGCAACGGACGCCGCTGGAGCGACCGCTACCGGGAGATGAAGGAAGCCGGCTGCTCCGATGCCGAGATCGCCAAGGCGTTTGATGAACCGGTGCCGATGCGGGTCTTCGCCTGGAACCAGAAAGGCTATGTCGACACCACCATGACGCCCAACGACTCCATCCGCTACTACAAGTCTTTCCTGCGGGCGGCGCTGGTGGCCATCGAGCCGAACACGGGCAACGTGAAAGCCTATGTCGGCGGGCCGGACTACCATTATTTCAAATACGACAACGTGGGGCAGGGCAAGCGCCAGGTCGGTTCGACCTTCAAGCCTTTCCTCTATACCCTGGCCATGCAGGAGGGCTACACGCCCTGCGACAAGGTGGCCAATACGACCTATACCATCGACGTGAACGGCACCGACTGGGCGCCGAAGAGCGAGGTGGACGACCGCATCGTGACCCTCAAGTGGGGCTTGACCAACAGCCGCAACAATATCTCGGCCTACCTCATGAAGCAGTTCGGGCCTTTCGCGCTGGTGGACCTCTGCCGCAAGATGGGCATCAGCAGTTACCTCGATCCCGTGGTCTCGCTTTGCGTGGGTTCGTGCGACCTCTCCGTGATGGAGATGGTGGCGGCCTACAACACCTATCCGGGACGCGGCGTGTACTGCTATCCGAACTTCGTCACCCGCATCGAAGACAATACGGGCAACGTGCTGGCCACGTTCTCGACGCGCAAGCGCGAGGCCATCAGCGAGATCACGGCCTACAAGATGATCAACATGATGCAGGGTGTGGTCAACGATGGTACGGCGGGCCGCATTCGCTGGCGCTACAACATCCAGGGTGACATTGCGGGCAAGACCGGTACGACCAACGACAACTCCGACGGCTGGTTCATCGGCTACACGCCGAAGCTGACGACGGGTGTCTGGGTCGGCGCCGAGGACCGTCAGGTGCACTTCACGAGCACGGCGCTCGGTGGCGGCAACAACATGGCACTGCCCATCTGGGCCATCTTCATGCAGAAGGTCTATGCCGACCAGACCATCCCGATGGGTCCGGAAGACGTGTTTGTGGCCCCGCTGGGCTGGACGGCCAATCAGTTGTGCGACGGCTCAGCCGACGATGCGACGGACGCCTCCGCGGCTGCTTCCAACGACTACTTTAATTAGTCATTTGTCATTCTGAGCGAAGTCGAAGAATCTTATTATGAAAAAAATAGCATTGATTTACGGCGGTGATTCCTCTGAGTGGGGCATCTCCGTCCTGAGCGGCAAGTTTGTGGCCAGTTGTCTCGATCCGAAGCGCTACGCGGTGACGGAGTTGTTGCTGCGCGGCGGTCAGTGGTCCGTCTGCGATCCGGCGGTGAAAGACGTGGCAGTTCCGGTCAAGCCCTTCATCCCTTCCGAATTGAAGAATTTCGACGTGGCGATGATCATGATCCACGGCACGCCGGGCGAAAACGGTATCCTGCAGGCTGAACTGGAGAAGCACCAGGTCCCCTTTACGACCTGCTCTTCCCGGGTGGCGGCCCTGACCTTCGACAAGCATGCCTGCAAGAAGGGTTTGCAGGGGCTGGGGATTCCTTTGGCGCCGGAATTATTCCTGCACAAGGGTGAAGCCTTCAATCCGGAGGAGGTCGTGGAGAAGCTGGGTCTGCCGGTGTTCGTGAAGCCGAACGATGGCGGCAGTTCCTTCGGTGTGACGAAGGTCAAACGCCAGGAAGATCTGGCGGCGGCTGTGGCCAACGCGTTCTCGGAGAGCGACGATGTACTGATTGAAAGTTATATTCCGGGCCGTGAACTCACGGAGGGTGTATTCAACCGCAACGGGGAGATCATCCCGCTGCCGGTGACGGAGATCATCTCGCACAATGAATATTTCGACTATGAGGCGAAGTATCTGGGCAAGAGCGACGAGGTGTGCCCGGCGCAGATCACGCCGGAACAGACGCATGTGGTCCGGGAGCAGACGCGGCGCATCTACCAGCATTTCGGTTGCCGGGGTCTGATCCGCTGCGACTATATCATGACGGAGTCGGGCAAGGTCTATTTTCTGGAGATCAATCCGGTGCCGGGCATGACGAAGATGTCGCTGGTTCCGGCGCAGATCCGCCAGGCGGGCCTGACAGTCGAAGAAGTCCTCGATTGCCTGATCAACGAAGCGCTGGATACATCGTCATTCCGGGCTTGACCCGGAATCTCATTTCAACGATATGACGCTTCGAGAATTCATTCATATTTGCATGGAGCGGCTCGCGCCGCTTTATCCGGAGCCGGAGGCGAAGTCTATCGCGTTCCGGCTTCTGGAGCATTATACGGACATACCTTCTTATAAGTATATTTCCGATCCCGACTTCGTCCTTTCAGGCTCTAATACACGTCATTCCGGGCTTGACCCGGAATCTGAGATGATCAGAGCCCTTTCAGAGTTGGAGACAGGGCGACCCTTGCAGTATGTGTTGGGCGTGACGGAATTTTGCGGCCATCGTTTCAAAGTGGGCGAAGGCTGCCTGATCCCACGTCCGGAAACCGAAGAACTTGTCTCCCGTATCATTGACGATCTGTATGCCGATCCGGCCGACGGGCAACCTGATACTGTCGACGATGATGGCCCCTTCAATATCCTCGATCTGTGTACGGGTTCGGGTTGCATCGCCTGGTCACTGGCCGCGGAATTCCCCGAGGCAATGGTCTATGGCTGCGACCTGTCGGACGCTGCCTTGCGCTACGCCTGCAAGCAGCGCGTGAAGGTCGGCGGGGCGAAGCCCATCTTTTTCACGGCCGACGTGCTGGCTGCGCCGCCCGCAGGTCTGCCGCAATTCGATGTCATCGTCTCAAATCCGCCCTATATCTGCGTGAGCGAGCGGGCGGACATGCGTCCCAACGTGGTGAATTTTGAGCCGGTTGAGGCTCTTTTCGTCCCCGACGAGGATCCCCTGTGCTTCTACAAGGCCATCGCCCGCTGGGCCGACGCGCTCCTGCGCCCCGACGGCCATATCTATCTGGAAATCAACGAGCGCTTTGGCCCTGACGTGGCCGCGCTTTTCCCTGGCTCCGCCGTCCATCCCGACATCTCCGGCCGCGACCGCTTCGTCATTCGCTAAATTGTCAGCTTCTCTCCTTCAGAATGGGCGATGATCACCGCACCGCAGCAGTCACCGTAGGTGTTGATGCAGGTGCGGGGCATGTCGCAGAGCTGTTCGACGGCCAGCACCAGGCCGATGCCTTCGAGGGGCAGGCCAACAGCCGAGAGGACGATGGTCAGCATGACCATGCCGGCCATCGGGATGCCGGCAGTGCCGATGGCGGCCAGCAGCGCCGTAAAAATAATCATGATCTGCTGGGCCAGGGTCAGATCGATGCCGTAGGCCTGGGCGATGAAGATGGCCGTCACACACTCATAGAGCGCCGTACCGTTCATGTTGATGGTGCTGCCCAGCGGCAGGACGAAGCTGGCGATCTTGTTGGAGATGCCGCACTTCTCCTGTGAGTCGCGGATATTGATCGGCAGCGCCGCGCCCGACGAGCAGGTGGAGAAGGCTGTCAGCAGCGTCGTCGACATCTTGGCCATGTGCCGCCAGGGATTCTGCTTGCCGATCACCCGCACGAGCGTCGGCAGCACGATGCCGCCCTGGATGAGCAAGCCGCCCCACACCACCAGCACGAAGACGCCCAGCGAACCCGCCATTGACAACAGGGCCTGCGGGTTGCCGGCTTGCTTGCCGACCGTATTCGCCACGATGGCAAACACGCCGATCGGCGCCAGCCGGATGATGAACATCGTAATCTTCATGACGACCTCGTAGATGGCCTGGAAGAGATGGGTCAGCGTGTCAGCATGCCGTTTTTCCACCTTGTTCATGAAGAAACCAAAGATGATGGCGAAAAAGATGATGGGCAGCAGGTCGCCTTTGGCCAACGATTCGAAGATATTCGACGGCACGATGTTCACAATCTGGTCGATGAACGACATCTCGCCCTTGCCGACGGTCGAGACTTTCTCCGCCAGGTTGAGGTTGGCACCCACGCCCGGCTTGACAAGATTGACCAGCGTCAGGCCGATGGCGGCGGCGATGGCTGTCGTCACGAGATAGTAAAGCAGGGTCTTGCCGGCAATGCGGCCGAGCGCCGCGGTATTGCCCATCCCAGCCACGCCTAGCGCAATGGATGTAAACACGACCGGGATGACGATCATCCGCAGGCCCCGCAGGAAGATGTCGCCCGCCCACTTGATGTAGGGGCTCCATTCTTCATAGGGCGCGATCTTGCAGAGCAGAATGCCCGCCACGATGCCCAGGCCGATGCCGATGAGGATCTGCCAGTGCAGGGCCAGTCCCTTTTTCTGCGCTTCTTTCTTCTCGGCTTCTTCCATACGAACTAGGCTTTGCGACCGCTGCGGTCAATCAGGTCGGCCACCTTCTGGTTGAAGGTCTTGTTGGCGATCATGTCCTCGAGGGTGAGGTGCATGCGCCAGCGCCAGTAGTGCTTCGGATTGGCGGGGATGTTGATCCGCTCGCCCTCGACGTCTTGCACGCGCATGGAGGGCACGAGCGAGAACCAGTCCTGCAGCGGCAGGATGGTCAGCATGGCCGGGGAGTAGAGGTGCTCCGCCACGATCCATTCGCAGACATCCACGGGGCAGTCTTCCCCATGGTGGTTTTCACCCCACCAGCCGCGCAGGGTGCTGGTGTCGTGCGAACCGGTGGTACAGACGCTCATGTACGGGTACTCGGAGGGATTGCCGAGCATCTGCTTGGGATCCTTCGGCATGCGCTGCACCTCCAGCGAGAGGATGTGCAACTGGTCAAGCACTTCCGGCACGCAGGCGGGAATCATGCCCAGGTCTTCGGCGCAGGTGAGCATGTCGGTCGCACCGATGAGCTCCGGCAGTTTGCGCATGGCCTGCTCGCGCCAGAATTCCGTGTTACGGGTATAGAAGAATTCGTCGTAGATGTGGTTGAACGCATCTTTCTCCCATTGCTGCAGGTCATTGTAACTGCGGGTGTACTGGGCGCTGATGCGGGGATGCCACATGCCTTTCTGCACGGGATCTTCCACGAACAACACTTCGCAGGGATCATCGTCCGCATACGGGCGGGCGTGGCGGCCTTCATCGAAGGGGAAGCCACGCCAACGCAGGTCGTCGGCTGAATACGGTAGCGCCGGGCTGAAATGGCCCATCAGGCCGGATTTGTAGGGTACGGGGATCTCCCAGATGCGGAAGAAGCCCAGCACGTGGTCGATGCGATAGGCGTCGAAATACTCGGCCATCTTNNGGGAAGCCCCAGTTCTGGCCGTCCACAGCGAAAGCATCCGGCGGTGCACCGGCCTGCTCACCCATATTGAAGTACTCCGGTTCGGCCCAGGCCTCCACGCTATGCGGCGTGATGCCGATGGGGATGTCGCCCTTGAGCGCCACGCCCTTCGAACGGGCATACTCGTGGACTTCACGCAGCTGGCGGTCGAGGTGATACTGGACGAAGATATAATAATCCATCTCAGCCGTAGCCTCTGTATAGAGACGGCTGACACCGATTTTGCTGTATTTCTTGAGTCGTTTCCATTTCGTGAAATCGGCGGTCTTGAAGTGGTCGCGGAGCACGCAGAAGGCGGCGTAGGGCATCAGCCATTCGCGGTTGGCGTCCAGAAATGCCCGGAAAGCCTTGCCAGCCATAGTGCGCGTGCCCTTCTGCGCGAAAATGGCGCGGGTATATTGATCCTTCAGGTCGAAGACCTGTTCGTAATCGAGTTGCGGCATGGCATTCAGTTCGGCTGCCTCCGCCTCGAACGCAGCCTGCGCCTTCGTATCGTGGAGCGGACCGATATCTTTCAGGTTCAGATAGATGGGATGCAGCGCCATGATGGAGATACCGCCGTATGGATAGGAGTCGGTCCAGGTCTTGGTGGAGGTGGTGTCGTTGACAGGGAGCAGCTGCAGCACGGCCTGTCCGGTGGAAGCGGCCCAGTCGATCATCAATTTGATGTCGAGGAAGTCGCCGATGCCGGCGCTGTGCTGGCTGCGGAGCGAGAACACGGGAATGGCGGTACCGGCGTAGCGGGGGTACTGGCCCGGGAAGCAGGTTTCGGTCACTTCGTAGGGATTGGTGCGGTTGAAGCAGGTCTCCCAGGTGAAACTGCCGTCGAGCTCTTTGCGGAGGAATTTGAATTCAAAGCCCTCGGGGAGGTCCTTGGGGTCGAGGTCGATGTGCCAGATGATGCCCTGGGTGGGGGTCATGGGCAGGGCTTTCTTCGGGTTCCAGGAGCCCAGCGCGGGGCAACTGCCCACGATATACACTTGCTGGCCGTGCGGCATCCACGGTCCAATCGTCTTGATGGTGATCTTGTCCATATAGCGTATGTTTTGTTATCTCCGTCATGCCGGGCTCGCCCCGGCATCTCATCAAACAAAGATAACGAAAAATTTCTTATTTTTGTCGTATGGCAACGAAGATTAAAACGGTGTGGTATTGCACCTCGTGCGGAAACGAGAGTGCAAAGTGGATGGGGCGATGCCCCGCCTGTGGTGAATGGAATACGATGGTGGAGGAGCCCAAGGCGCCGAAGGCGGCCAAGGCGGCGGGTTCCGGGGGCGCGGCGTCGCGTTCGCGGGCCTATATCGACGCCTCGGACGCCCGGCCGACCCGGCTGGGCGAGATCGATCTGAGCCACGACAACCGTTTTTCCGTCGGCATCGGCGAACTCGACCGGGTNNCCCAAGCAGATCAAGCTCCGCGCCGACCGCCTGGGCGGCAGCCACGACGACTGCTTTATCCTCAGCGAGACCGTGCTGGAAAACATCCTCGAACAGGCTCGCGAAGTGCAACCCGCGCTGCTGATCGTCGACTCTATCCAGACTATCTACAGCGAAGCCCTCGACTCTTCGGCGGGCAGCGTCTCGCAGGTGCGCGAGTGCGCTTCGGCGCTGCTGCGCTTCGCCAAAGAGACCGGCACCCCCGTGATCCTGATCGGGCATATCACCAAGGACGGCACCATTGCCGGCCCGAAGGTCCTCGAGCACATCGTCGACGTGGTGCTGCAGTTCGAAGGAGACACCAAAGGTTCCTACCGCATCCTGCGCAGCATCAAGAACCGCTTCGGCTCGACCGACGAACTGGCCGTCTTCGAGATGACCGGCACGGGCCTGCGCGAAGTACGCAACCCTTCGGAAATCCTGATCCCCATGCACCAGGACGACTTGAGCGGCATCGCCATCGCTGCCATGATGGACGGCACGCGGCCTTTCCTCATCGAAATTCAGGCGCTGGTCAGTACAGCCGCTTACGGCACGCCGCAGCGTTCCGCCACGGGTTTTGACGGTCGCCGGCTCAACATGCTGCTGGCCGTGCTCGAAAAGCGCGCCGGTTTCAAGCTGGCCGCCAAGGACGTGTTCCTCAACATCGCCGGTGGCCTCCGCGTCTCCGACCCGGCCTGCGATCTGGCCATCGTCGCTTCGATCCTCTCCTCGAATTTTGATTTGTACATCTCGCCGAAGGTGTGTTTCGCCGCCGAAGTGGGCCTCAGTGGGGAGATCCGCCCCGTCAGCCAGGTCGAGCGCCGCATCGCCGAAGCGGAAAAGCTCGGCTTCGAAGAAATCTACATTTCTTCCTTCAACAAGGAATCTTCGTTCGCGAAACGCAAGAAAACGGCCGACGGAGGCATCACCGTCACGCCCGTCGCCGACATCGCCGCCCTCTGCCGCCGCCTGTTCCAATAGCATGTTCAAGGTAAGCGACCCCATGACCACGCCGCCGCCCGTCTTCTCGACGGCGCTGCAACAGCTTGTATACGAAACCTTTGCCCGACTGGAGATTCCGTTCGAACGTGTGGATACCGACCCGGGGCTGACCATGGAGGACTGCCAGCACATCGATGCGAAGATTGGCGTGCGCATNNGCATCCCGCGCGTCTCTTTCGCTCCAGCCGACAAACTGTGGGAACTGACCGGCGTCGAAGTCGGCGCCACAACCATCCTGAGCGCCATCCTGCCCCAATCCGCACCGGTCCATCTGGTGATGGACCGCACCGTCGCCGAAGGCGAATGGTTCGCCTGCACCGACGGTACCCCCACCTGCTTCGTCAAGCTCCGCACCCGCGACCTGCTCGACAAATACCTCGCCGGCCGGATGCTGCAACTTATCTAAATACTGTGGCATATGCAGTGCTGACTTGTGGAAAGACTTCGACGATTTGCAAATTGGCGCAGAAAGCAGTAATTTTGAGCCGTTATGAAACGGCTTTTCCTGCTGGCCGTCGTGCTGCTGGTGGCAGTATCCGGCCTTTCCGCAAAGACCCCGGTCATCGGCATTTCCGCCTATAGCGAAAATGGTCGATGCCAAGTCAATATGACCTATGTCAATGCTGTCCGCATGGCGGGCGGTGTGCCGCTGGTGATCCCCGTTACCAGCGACGAGTCCCAGATTGCGGCTGCACTTTCGGCCATCGACGGACTCGTGATGACCGGCGGCGAGGATTTCGACCCGTTGAAATGGTTTGGCGAGGAACCCATCCGTGGACTGGGCGAAGTGGTGCCCGAGCGCGATGACTACGACGTGAAGCTGGTGCGCGCTGCGGTGGCCAAGGGCATTCCCGTGCTGGGCATCTGCCGCGGCGAACAGTTGCTGGCCGTGGCTTTCGGCGGTTCGCTCTGGCAGGACATCCCCTCCCAGATCAAGGATAGCTACGTGAAGCACCGTCAGAGTCCGACTTCCGGCGCGTGGGGCACGCATTCCATCCGCATTGAGAAGGGCTCCCTGCTCTCCCGCGTGCTGAGTGGGCGTACCTCCGCCGTGGTCAACTCCTTCCACCACCAGGCCATCAAGGACGTGCCGCAAGGCATGAAGGTGGTCGCCACGTCGGCCGACGGCATCATCGAAGCCGTGGAGCGCAGCGGCAAGCTGGCCCCGGCATACGCGGATGGTGGCGCCATGATCCTTGGCGTGCAGTTCCACCCCGAGGTCATCACCAGTGCCGGCAATCCCGAATTCCTGCCCATTTTCCAGAAACTGGTCGAGGAAGCCGCCGATTAATCGTATCCCATGCGTTTCCGTTCATTTCGACGTTGTGCCTGCCTGTTCCTGGCACTGGCTGTCACGGCGGCCTGTGTCAACCATGCCTATGACTTCGACAGGCTCGAGCACGCCGTCACCCTGGGTGGCGACGCAATGGTCGTGCCGCTGGTCAACACCGGTGCATTGACCATCGAAGACCTGGTCGGGGACAAGTTGGACGAATACCTCCTGCTGAACGAGGACCGAACTTACAGCCTCTCGTATGACTCTGAGCCGTTTTCCTTCACGTTCGACGAATTGAAGGACTACGATACCTCCGGTCCGTTCCGGCGCTATATTGACTATCCCATCAGCTACGGCTTCGACCTCTTCGCGAAGCCGGCGGACCTTCCTTTCGACGACGAAGGGAAAGCAGACCTTGCGGGCATTTTCCCCGATACCGTCGCACTGCCTGACCTGAGCAAGACCGCCTCCCTCAGCGTCCCCCGCCTGCCCGAAGAACTGGTTGCAGTCCAGTCGATTACCTTGAGTGAAGATTCCCATTTCGACGTGACGATCTCCCTGCCGGACTGCATGTTTACGGAAGGCACGCTGACCCCCGATTTCACCGTGGACATGAGTTCCTTCTTCGAGAGCGAGGATGCCAAGGACGGAATCCTCCATTTCGACACCCCGCTCACAGCGGAAAACGGCTATTCGGTGACCCGGTCGTACAACCTGCACAAAGTCATCTTCGATCCCCGGGACTTCGACCCCCGGACCCATACCATCACGCTTCACGCCACGGTCAATGTCAACGGAACCTGTTATTTCTCCGGCCTGAAGACCGACCGGGAACACTTCGCGCAGTCCGGCGCGTCCACCGTGCTGCTGGTCCAGGTCATCCTCCGGACCGTCGACTGCGTGGCTTTCGAGGGGGCCTATGATTACACGGTCAAGGACGTGAGCACCACGGTCGATGTCAAAGGCATGCTGGACGAATTCACGACCCTCTTCGACAGCCGCGATTTCAACATCCGGCTCACCGATCCCGAGATCCTGCTTAACGTGGAGACCAACGTGCCGATCCCGACCCGCGCCAACCTCGATCTGATTGCCCGGAAAAACGGGCTTCGCTATGCTGACATCAAGAATATCCTGATCGATTTTCCCTACGCCGAACCCGGCGAAACCATCCGGCACGGCATCCGGCTCGCGGGAGAAGCCAAGCACGAAGAAGGCATCGACGACGTGATCGTCGACTTCTCGAAACTCATGTCGCGTGTGCCCGATGAGATCCGGGTCAACGCCACGGCTTCCACGATCAAGGAACGGATTGCGGAAGTGCGCTTCGGCGAAAGCTATTTCATGAACCTGCAGCCCACGCTCCATGTCCCCATGGCCTTCGGAGCAGAGACTAGGCTATCGCTTTCCGACACGGTCGCCATGCCGGCAGAACTGGGTAAAATCCTCAAGGACAACAAGGTAACCCTGGCTGGAACTATTACCAACACCCTGCCGCTGGAAGTGGATTTCAGTGTGGTGATGCTCAACGACGCCGGCATCATGGTGACAGAGGAAGTCACGCAGCATCTGACAGCGGGCGGTACGTCCACCATCAACATCCCGTTGGTCAACAAGGTGGAAGACGGTATCGTGCGCTTGTCGAAAGCCGTGCTGAGTTTCCAGGTCAAAGGAACTGCGCAGCCCCGCGCCATCAAGGCCGATGACTACCTGCAGGCGAAGATTCACGCCGAAGTTCCCGGCGGCTATCACTTCAACTTTTAACGTGCAGCAGCCATGAAACGATCCCTTTTTTCCACGCTCCTGCTGCTCGCCCTTCCGCTGCTGCTCTGCGCCCAGTCGCGCGGCAGCTACTTTTTTGAAAATTCCCTCCTGCGGCACAAACTCAATCCCGCTTTCGCGCCGCAGGTCCGCTATGTTTCCGTGCCTGTGCTCGGCAGTACTTCGGTCGACGCCGCCAGCAATATTGGGCTCGGTAACTTCATCTTCCAGTATCGCAACAAGTCCTATCCTTTTCTCAGCGAGCAAATTGACGCGAAAACCTTCCTCAATAAGCTGCCCCGGCGCGACCCCTATGTGGCGGAACGCATCGAAACTGATCTGCTCGGTGGCGGCATGCCCGTGGGGGAAAGCGGCTACGCGACGGTCAGCCTCTCGCTGGAGGAAAGTGGAAGTTTGACGGTCCCGAACTCCCTGCTGCGCTTTGCCAAGTTGGGCCGTACTGCCGACACCGAGGCTTGGGACATCGAGGACTTGCAGGGCTGCCTCTATGGCTACGCTTCCCTGGCAGCGGGCTACAGCCACGACCTGGACTGGCTTGTCGAGGGACTCCGCGTCGGCGCCCGCGCCAAACTGCTGGTCGGCATCACCGCCGCCCAAGCTCGCATCGACCGGATATCGGTCCGCATGGAAGAAGACCTGTTTGCTGTCAATACCCTCGGTTCAGGCAAGTTGTCCGGCTTCGGCTATGACGCGGCGGACAACCGCTTCTCCTGGCGCGGCTTCGGACTCCGGGGTCTCGGCACTGCCATCGACCTGGGTGCCGAATACGGGCTGCCGCTCGACGGCTTCTTCGAGGGCATCAACTTCTCGGCTTCGGTCACCGATCTGGGATTCATCTGGTTCAACCGCCGGCTCAAGCAGGTTTCCACCGACGCTTCGTTTGCTTTTTCGGGCTTTGAAGACCTCGGCGACGGGATCTCCGAACAGGTGGCGGCGCTGACCGACGAGCTGCAAGGCCTGGTCCGGCCGGACGTCTCCGACGGTCGCGGCTTTGTCCAGGCCCTCACGCCCAGCATCCATGTGGGCGCCGACGCACCGTTCTACGTGTTGGCGTTCCGGATGCACGCAGGCCTGCTTTACTACCGTACGGTGGGCCACGAC
>LXOW01017343.1_pt2 | contig 27537 bp, 28 predicted proteins | sample 1368591 | NCBI WGS metagenome assembly LXOW01 (sample SAMN04884650, study PRJNA319009) | bovine gut metagenome | isolation source: Cow rumen | host: Bos taurus | place: Italy: Legnaro (PD) | collected 2014-07-09
AAAATATTGATTCTCAATTAGATAATTATATCAACATGATTAATCAACTGAAGAAACTTACCAAAAACAGTCTGATAGCAGCTGTGATTTTGTTTTCCACATCAATCTCTTTCGCACAAACCGGCAAGGATTCTGTGCATATCGATCTGAGCAAAGCTATTGAGATTGGCTTGAGCGAAAGCCCCTCCATCCACATCGCAGGCCGTGATATCCAGATCAAGCAACAATACAAAAAAGAGCAGATCGTATCCTTATTCCCTGATGTATCTCTCAGTGGTTCATATCAATATACCATCTTAAAGCAGAGTATGGCCATGAGCATGGGCGGACAGGATATGAATATCAAAGTAGGTAAGGACCACAACTATTCTGTTGGAGCGAGTTTGTCGCTGCCGCTGATAGTGCCTTCGCTGTGGTCGAGCCTGAAACTGTCGCAAATGGACATCGAGCTGGCCATGGAGAGTGCCCGTTCCTCCAAGATAGAACTGGTCAGCCAAATCAAGCAGGCCTATTACACCTATCTGGTGGCCAAACAGGCCTACGAGGTGCTGCTTCAGAGTTATGCCAACACAGAGGCTTCCAACGAATTGGTAATCAAACAATTCGAACAAGGCTTAGTCTCCAGTTTCGAGAAATTGCGTTCCAACGTGGCCCTGCAGAATCGCCGTCCGGAAGTCACCTCCGCCGCAAAAGCCGCCAATTTGGCCAATATGCGTCTTAAAATCATCATGGGACTGGATATTAACGAACCCATCATTTTCGACGGACAACTTTCTGATTATGAAGATGAAGTGGCCAACGCTGTCGTTCCCAGCCTGAATGAGCTCAGTTTCGACGAGAACTCTTCGTTGAAGCAGATGGATTTAGGCATCGCGCAATTGCAGCAAACCAAGAAAATCATCAAAGGCTCCGCCTGCCCCAGTCTTGCCCTGAGTGGAAGTCTGATGTACAACGGCATGGGCGACACCGGTGGAAGTTTCAACAACTTCCCCTACTCTGTCATCGGTTTGGGCTTGTCGGTGCCCATTGTTTCCTGGGCCGGAACATCTTACAAGCTGAAACAAACCAACTTGAGCATCGACAATATGCAGGAGCAGCGACTGGATGTTGAACGCAACCTGCGTTTGGGCGCACAGAGCTACCTGAACGACATGCAACAAGCCATGGAGGATTTCGTCTCTGACATGGAAACCATGCGACAGGCGGAAGAGGCTTACAGTATTGCCCAAAAACAGTACGAAATAGGGATGAACACCTGGCTCGACATGAACTCCTCCGAGTTGGTGTTGACCAGCACCCGTCTCACCTACTGCCAGACACTCTTCAACTACCTGACTGCCAAAGCTGCCCTCGACGCCCTTACGGGAAAGGAGTAATCAGGTGGAAGGTGGAAGGTAGAAGTGGTATTGAATTAAGAAATCAACAAATCAACAAAATCAACCCCATAAACAAATAAACAAATAAACAAATCAACATAAAATGAGACACACCAACAGCATCATCTGCATTTTACTGGGGCTCATGCTTATCGTAAGCGCATGTTCCTCAAAGGAAAAAGAAACCACACAGCAAACCCAGGAGAAATTCAAAATCAAAGTTCAGCAAGTCTCCACTCAGGATGTTGAGCAATTGTACGAATACACGGCAATCGTTGAAGCGGAAGCGGTCAACAATATCGCCCCGCTGACCGGAGGCCGTATTGACAAGATTTTCGTGGAAGTGGGCGACCGCGTTCACAAAGGACAGGTATTGGTTCAGATGAATGAAGCCAACCTGAAACAGACCAAAAGCCAGTTGGACAACCTCGAGCTCAGCTTCAAGCGTATCGACGAGCTATACAAAGTGGGCGGCGTGTCAAAATCAGACTGGGATGCCATGAAGACCAATCTGGATGTGACCCGCACCTCTTACGAGAACCTGCTGGAAAACACCCAGCTGCTCAGCCCGCTGAACGGCGTGGTTACCGCCAGAAACTACGACAGCGGCGACCTCTATGGTGGTCTGCCCGTGGTGCAGGTACAGCAGATTAACCCGGTGAAGATGCTCATCAACGTGTCTGAATTGCTCTTCACCAAGGTGAAAGTCGGCATGCCCGTTGACATCGCCATTGACGCTTACGAAGGTGAAGTTTTCAAGGGTAAAGTAAGCCTGGTTTATCCCACCATTGACGGTACTACCCATACCTTCCCTGTGGAAATCCAGCTACCCAATGCCAACAGCAAGGTTCGTCCCGGCATGTATGCCCGCGTCTCCATCAACTTCGGCATGTACAACCATGTGGTGGTGCCCGATGAAGCCATCTATCGTCAGCAGGGTTCCGGCAACCGCTACGTATATGTGTATGATAATGGCCGCGTCCTTTTCAAACAAGTGCAGTTGGGTCGCCATTTGGACACATACTACGAACTGCTGAACGAGGATATTCCTGACGGCGCCTTTGTGGCCACCTCCGGCCTGCCACGACTTAAGGACAGCCTCGAAGTGGAAATCGAAAAATAAGTGGTCAGTAATTTAAAGTTGAAAACTGAAAACTGAAAATTATTAACTGTCAACTATCAACTATCAACTATCAACTGATAAAAAATGAGTTTATACCAAAAATCTGTTAGTCGTCCGATTATGACCGGTCTTATTTATGTGGCCGTCATCATTATCGGTATTTTTTCACTGACCAAGCTGCCGGTGGACTTGTTCCCTCACATGGAGAGCAACACCATCATGGTGTTCACCATGTATCCCGGAGCCAGTGCCGAAGACATAGAGGATAATGTTTCCAAACCCTTGGAAAACGTGCTGAACACCTTGAGCGACATGAAGCACATCACCTCCAACTCCAAAGAGAACTATTCCATTGTGTATCTGGAATTTGAGTGGGGTGTAGATATTGACGAGAAGACCAACGACGTGCGTGACAAGCTGGACATGGTGTCCTCCTCGCTGCCCGATGGCGCCAACCAGCCCTTCCTTTTCAAATTCAGCGCCGACGACATGCCCATCATGCTGCTCTCTATCGAGTCTGATCAGAGTACACAGGCATTGTACAAGATTCTCGACGACAAGGTGTCCTCCCCGCTGAGCCGTATCAGCGGTGTGGGTGCCGTCTCCATTGCCGGTGCTCCCCAGCGTGAAATCCAGGTATATTGCGACCCCTATAAATTGGAAGCCTACAACCTGACCATTGAGGGTATTGCAAGCACTTTGGGTGCGGAAAACAGAAATGTGTCGCTGGGTATTATGGATGTCGGTTCCAAAACCTATACCCTGCGTGTGGATGGTGAATTCGAGGATGCCTATGAAATGGAAGATGTCGTTGTGGGCAGTTATGCCAATAAAAACATCTATCTGCGTGATGTGGCCACGGTAAACGATACCCTCCAGGAACGTATGCAGGAAGTTTATACCAACGGTTCCCGCGGAGCCTTGGTCATCATTCAAAAACAAACTGACGCCAACACAGTACAAATTGCAAAAAAAGTCAGGGAACAGTTGCCTGACATCAAGAAGAGCCTGCCTGCGGATGTGAAATTGGACATTTTGGTAGATAACTCCGAAAACATCACCAACACCATCGCCAGCTTGGAAGAAACCATCTTGATCATCCTCTTGCTGGTAGTTGTTGTGGTGCTCTTCTTCCTGGGCAGATGGAGGGCTACCATCATCATCGCCATTGTGGTGCCCGTGTCTTTGATTGGTGCGTTTATTTACCTGCTATTAACAGGTAACACACTGAACATCATTTCACTATCTTCTTTGAGTATCGCCATCGGTATGGTAGTCGATGACTCCATTGTGGTATTAGAGAATATCACCACCCATATTGAAAGGGGGTCAAAGCCCAAGTCCGCCGCCATTTTCGCCACCAGCGAGGTGTCATTGTCCATTATTGCCTCCACCTTGGTGATTGTGGCCGTTTTCTTGCCTTTGACCTTTATCACCGGTATGTCGGGTGTGCTGTTCAAGCAGCTGGGTTGGATTGTCACCATTGTAATTGCCATCTCCCTGTTAGCGGCTATGACATTGACACCTATGCTATGTTCTCTCATGTTGAAAAAGAACCCTAAAAAGAGCAAATGGTTTGCCGCTGTTTATGCTCCCATTGAACGCTTCTTGGCCTGGTTGGACGACGCATACGCCCACTTGCTGAGATGGTGTGTCAACCACCGAAAAACTGTCGTCACACTTGCCACGCTTATCTTCATTGGAAGTTTAAGCCTTATTATGGTAATCCCCACCGAATTTTTCCCGACCATGGATAACGCCCGTTTGGGAGCCACCGTAAAACTGCCCATGGGTACCCGTGTGGAAACCACCAAGGCCTTGGGTGACGAGCTGGTGAAAGAAATCAGGGAAAAATATCCCAACGAAATCAAACGTATCAACTATTCTGTCGGACAGCCCGATGAAGACAACACCTACAGCTTGATGCAGGACAACGGTACTCACCTGCTCTCTTTCAACATCCGTCTGGTTAAGAAGACTGAGCGTGACAAACCCATCAACGAGATTGCAGACGGAATCCGTGACATCATGCGTAAACATATCGAAATCAACACTTTCTCCGTCAACACCGGTCAAGGTGGCATGGGTGGGCAATCTACCGTGGATATTGAGTTGTATTGTTATGACTTCAACACCACCGACGAATTCGCACTGAAAGTGGCGGAGCGCATGAGACGGGTACCAGGTTGCTCTGAAGTAGTTATCAGCCGTGACGAGTACACCCCCGAATTACAGGTACTCTTTGACCGTACCAAATTAGCCGAGAACGGACTGAACTCCACCACCGCCGCCAGCTATGTGCGTAACCGTTTCAACGGCTTTACCGCCTCGTACTTCCGCGAGGATGGTGACGAATACAACATCCGTGTGCGCTATGCCCCCGAATTCCGCGAGGATACTAAAGCAATCGAGAATATATTGATATACAACAATCAAGGCAAGGGTATCCGTGTGGGTGATGTCGGAAAAGTAGTGGAAAGCTTCACTCCTCCCACCATCGTCCGTAAGGACCGTGAGCGTATGGTCAAAGTATCGTGCGTGGTCGGTAAGGACGGTGTGTTGAGCGACATTGTGGCAGCTGCCCAGAACGAGTTAGACCAGATGGAAATCCCCAACACCCTCGACTATAAGATTGCCGGTACTTGGGAAGACCAGCAGGATGCGTTCAAGGACATCATTACCCTGATGTTGTTGATTGTCATGTTGGTATATGTGGTGATGGCGGCCCAGTTCGAATCCTTCACTTATCCCTTCGTCATCATGTTCTCCATTCCTTTCGCCCTCACCGGTGTATTTATCGGCTTGGCCGTTACCAATACCGCCTTGGGTATCATGGCTTTGATTGGTGCCATGATGTTGATTGGTATTGTGGTGAAGAACGGTATTGTGTTGGTGGATTACACCAGCCTCTGCCGTGAGCGTGGCATGAGCATCAAGGACGCCGTTGTCACCGGTGGTCGTTCCCGTCTCCGTCCCATCCTAATGACCACTCTGACCACCGTATTGGGTATGATTCCGTTGGCTCTCGACAAGGGAGAAGGTGCCGAAATGTGGAACTCCATGGGTATGGTAGTGGCCTGGGGTCTTTCCGTATCCACTTTGGTAACTTTGATTTTGATTCCTATCCTTTACAGTTTATTTGCTGATTTCGGAGCCAGAAGAAAGGCCAAGAAAGCCGCCGAGGCGGAATTACAGCCTGTTACCATCAGCAACGAAGAATAAAACAATGTGAATCAAACATCTAAAATCGAAAACAATGAAAGCAGTATTCATATCATTTTACCAAGCCTTTTACGACGAAGTCATCGAGATATTAGACAAATTGGAAATCCGTGGATTCACTTTCTGGCAGGAAGTGCAGGGACGAGGCAGCGAGACGGGCGAGCCGCATTATGGCACGCACGCCTGGCCCACCCTCAACTCGGCGATGTTCATCTTCTTGCCCGACGAGAAAGTGGAGCCCTTGCTGAAGGAAATCCACCTCTTGGACGAAAGTGCCCCGCAGCAAGGCATCCATGCCTTCGTGATGCCCGCGGAAGCCAGATGATCAGGGGTTAGTGATTAGGGATTAGTGGTTAGTTATACTACCCCGGCCTTCGGCCACCCCTTCTAACAGAAGGGGAATTTAAACTCCCCTTGAGGACGCAGTCCGAAACTCCCCTCGAATGCACAGCATGAGACTCCCCTTGAGCGCGAAGCGCGAAACTCCCCTTGAAAAATTAGCACATTAATAAATCACAACAATAAAAACGAAATTATCATGAACATCACCCACATCGAACACATCGGCATCGCCGTGAAAGATTTAAGCCAAGCCATCCCCTATTATGAAAATGTATTGGGACTGAAATGTTACAACATTGAGGAAGTGGCAGACCAGAAAGTAAAGACTGCCTTTTTCAAGGTTGGTCAGACCAAGATTGAGCTGTTGGAGCCCACTTGCGAAGAGAGCACCATCGCCAAGTTCATCGCCAACAAGGGCGAAGGCGTTCATCACATTGCTTTCAATGTGGACAAAGTGGCCGACTCCCTGAACGAGATGGAAGAGAAGGGCGTTCGCCTCATTGACAAGGCTCCCCGCAAAGGCGCCGAGAACCTGATGATTGGCTTCCTGCATCCGAAATCAACCTGCAGTGTGCTAACCGAGTTGTGCCAACAACCGGAATAGGGATTAGGTTATAGGTATCAGGTATTAGTAAAAAGAGGAAGTTGAATTCAACTTCCTCTTTTTTTTTGAATTCAAAATTCAAAATTCAGAATTCAAGATTCAGGATGTAGGAACGCAGCGAATGCGTCCGCACCTTGTAGGGCTGTCACATCGTGGCAGCCGCATCATGTCACCCATACAATCTGTAGGGACGCATCGTATGCGTCCGAATCCGTGTGCCGAAGGCACACTATTTTATTAACCCCGCACGTAAGTGTGGGGGGAGAAGCATGTCATCACAAATAGCGTGTCGAAGACACGCCACTACAATGACCCTCTATGATGTAGCGTGCTTTCAGCACGCAGATAGATGCTGACATTGCCTACCCCACACAACAAGTTGTGCGGGGTTAATAGGATATCGTGCCTTCGGCACGTCTCCAAACATTCTGGCTAACACTGCGTAAAAATTTCACTCTATGAGCGGAGGCAAGCGAAAAAAGTTGTATTTTTGCAGCGGAAAGTTGCCGGAGTGGTCGAACGGGGCAGACTCGAAATCTGTTGAACCCTTCGGGGTTCCGGGGGTTCGAATCCCTCACTTTCCGCAAGAAAAAAAGGCAATGCGTAGCGTTGCCTTTTTTTGTGTGCCGGAATCCGGTGACCGCTTGCGGGCACAAGGATGAAGGCATGCAAAAAGAATGGTATTGCGCAGCAATGCCTTTTTCTTGCAAGGACGCCCGCGGCAGCGCAAGGGATCTTCAATCCCTCACTTTGAGCAACTTCGTTGACAGCTTGCTGGCATAAGAAGGAGCGAAAAAACAAAAGTCAGGCGCAACTTGGTTGCGACTGGAAGTTCGAAGATGCAAGGACGCCCGCGGCAGCGCAAGGGATCTTCAATCCCTCACCAATTAATCAACCCCACTACAATATTGAAACAGCTTCGTCCACAAGGGAAATCAAATGTTTCCATTTTTCTGATTGCCCCTTTAAACATTCCATCGTCAATTCTCCGCAGTCTTCTATTTCCAAAACAATGCTCGAATTCTTCTACTTAAATCATATTGTTTTTTGTCTATAAGATGATTGTTTAAGAGCGTGTTTAGAGAATCATCATGTAAAAAACTATGTGCACCTATATCAAAATCCTCAAAAACCATCATCTCAATAATATCATCAGGATAATTGAATATGTTGCTTCCACATTGATGTAAGGTGTCCTCATATAATTCATACAACTCCCCAGGGGATATTTCTTTAATCATAACAACCGCGTCTATATTGCACAATATTAATAACCAAAATTGGAATACTGATAATAAGGTACCACAATAACGTTGCTAACCCATCACGACTCTGCCATACAATAAACATCAAAAGCACCCACAGCGTCAAGACAAAAAGATTTATAATGTTGAGATATAACACTAATTTTGGTCTTTTAACAACTTTATGATTCTTTACCCGAACAATCATAATGATGCTCAGAATCAAACTCCAAAGAAACCATAGAAGTATCCACATAACACAACGCATTCTTTATTTAATCACTTCACAAACTCGACGATGCAGTCACTGCAAATAGCCCGAGAGAGGACTTCATCAATGAAGACGGTTGGCGGGACGTTCCTCGTTGCGATGTTTCATCATCTGATAGAACTCTTCACCCTCTGCCGTTTCCGACCATGAGCCTGCCAGTTTCAAAAAACGGGCTTTCCGTTCCTCAGAAGTGGACGTAGCGGTATTGGCAGACATAATTAGCTTATTGGCCAGCCACTCCTTGTCGCTCTGAGAGAGAGCTAGCCCCTGCAAGTATGTCCATAAGTTATTCAATGCAAGTGTTGTCATTTCTCTTTCCTCTTTAATTAACGCTGCAAAGATACATTTTTTCCGAACAACACAACATACTATTTGCTGTCTTCAAAAATCCAAACAAATCAAATTGTTTCCAGCATTCTCTTAAATTCTTCTTCTGTAGGAAGATATAGCTTATAGCGTGAGGCAAATATTTGTTTTCCTTCATTTAAAACAGAATATCTAACAATGGCTTCGCTTTTCTGCGAACAAAGAATAATGCCCAGTGTTGGATTGTCATCCGGATTCTTGTAAAGTGCATCGAACATGCGAATATAACTATCCATCTGCCCCACATCCTCATGTGTGAGCTTCCCTAGTTTTAAGTCAATCAACACATGGCATTTCAAGATGCTGTGGTAAAACACCAAATCAATATATTTGCCGGTCTAGTTGCCGCGTACTCCAAACTCCATCCGCTGCTTCATTCATATACCATAGACGAGAGTTTTCGTTTTCAACGCTGATAAGACGGCGATAATGTGACCATGTCAATTCGTGACGCAGTGTGTCACGAATTGGGAAACTTCTGTAAAACAGCCGCATATATCGAAGGTTGCTTTCGTCAAAACCCTTACCAAATTCCCTGGTCAACCTCTCTGAAAGCTCTTTTAACATGCCTGCACCGTAGGTAGCTCGTGCTTCACCTTGCTGTTCATGCTCCACTATTTGTTGTCCAATTTGCCAGTAGCTTTCCACCATTACAAAGTTAATCGCCGTGTAAGCCCTCTGCCGGGCTGAAGCCAATATTGACCTTACATTGAAGTATAGTTCATCCAAGTTTTTTGGGGGATGTGCTTTCTAATGTATTTCCCATCTCTTCCATAGCTCTTGCTTATGTTTATCTAATTTTTTACTGACAAACATACAAAATCCTTTCGGAAAAATCAAGGAAGAATTTAATTTAACCAATTAAAATTCAAGCATATAAAAACAGCATTTTTCGGTATAAAAAATGCTATTTACATTATAAAAATCACAAAGTGTAAAAATTGTGCGAAGCAAAATGGGGCCGCACGTTGGGTGAATCACCTTATATTTTGGAAGAATTTGTCCCAAGAAGCGAATGCCTTTTTCTTGCAAGGACGCCCGCGGCAGCGCAAGGGATCTGTAATCCCTCANNAAAAAACTCCCCATCCCAAAGCATCTTGAAAAAATCGGTCACATAGATCAATTCTATATCGCCAGAGGGCCTTGTTATAGGGTCTAGGGAGACCAGTATCAGTCGGCAGTCTGGATATTCGTCCTTGAATGCCTTGAGGCCGGCCTTATGCCGTGTTTTCACCTCCTCGCTGGATTTGATTTCAATGGCGATCTTGGCATCGCCGATGATGGCATCCACTTCCTGATGATTGTAAGTGTGCCAGTATGAAATCTTCTCGCGTCGGCGGAAATAACCACGATACGCGATAATTTCCTGCATAACCAGATGCTCGAAAGCGTGGCCATAATCATCGGAACCACGTCTCAGATGGTGACGCCCCATCAGATAGTTCGCCAATCCCACATCGAAATAGTAGAATTTTGGTGCCTGCACCACCTTGCGTTTCACCACCTTTGTGTAAGCAGGTATCTCGTAGCCCATCAGGGTGTCCTTCAGAATATGATAATAGGCTTTGACCGTTTTTGCTGCTACGCCGCAGTCGCTTGCAATGTTCGAATAATTAATCATCTCTCCGTCTGAAATGGCGGCGGCTTCCATAAACTGTTCGAAGGCTTCGACATCCTGAACGGCAGCTTCGTCCCGAATCTCTTCCCTGAGATAGATATCTACGTAGGCCTCCAGACGGTCGGTAGCATCATCAACAAGATAGTGACGAGGAATCATCCCGTTTTGTACCGCCTTGTCTATCTGGTAGTCGGGCACCTCTTTCCAGACCAAAGGAAACAAAGTCCTTGGGATGGCTCTGCCACCAAGAGTGTTTGCCCCAGACCGTTTCAACTTGCGGGCACTTGAGCCACTAAGTATAAAGCGAAGCCCTTTGTTGACCATCAACCAGTGGACACTGTCGAGCAACTCGGGGACTTTCTGTATTTCATCGATGATGACCAGTGTGCCGGCAGGTTTAGCAAGAAGAGCCTGACGGAAAGAATCAGGGTTGCGCTTGAATGCTTTCCTCACATTGGCGATGAGCAGGTCGTAATAGACAGCCCCTGGAAACCGCTCTTGGAGAAGCGTGGATTTCCCCACCTGACGAGCTCCAAACAAGAACATCCCCTCGTCAAGTTGGTTCTCAATATCAAAGATTCTCTTGTACATATTCTTATTAATTTTGATAACGCATGTCCGATTTTTTTATGAAATTCGGGAATACGAGTGCAAAATTACTAAAATTTCTAAAACAAACAACCCTCGGCGAATTTTTTTCTCTGCACCTTTATCGGACGCTTGCGTACGTAAAAAGGGATGGGAACAAAATGACATTGCGCAGCAATGCTTTTTATTGCAAGGACGCCCGCAGCAGCGAAAGGGATCTGTAATCCCTCACTTTGAGCACCTTTGTCGGTATCAATCCAAAAATCCGTCTTTTCTGATTAAATTTTCCAACACATCAAGAAAAGTTTCAGCAGTAGGTGCCAATGTCATTACATCTGCCTCTGTTCAACACTAACGCTTTTGTTTCTTCATCCGTCAGCATAATACAACTCCTTCCCGATTGATGTTATCATAAAATGGGGAGCCTTTCCGCTTAGCCCATTCCTCATACGTGTAAACTTTCGGACTGAAATAGGTGCCGTATTCCCAACCCAACTCCACAAACGGATAAGCGTATGTGCCGAATGTATCTGTCTGCGACTGGTCGTTATTGAGCAAGATGAGCAAATCCCAATCGGACTCTTCGTGCGCATCGTTCCGCGCCTGCGAGCCGAACAGGATGAGCCGCGCACCTTTCGGCAGCACTTTCAGCCCCAATTTCCTGATGGAATTCAATATGACTTCTTTCGCTGATGACATAACAAACGGTTTTCAAGTGCAAAAATACAAAAAGTTTCGGAATTAGTTCTGATGTGATAAATTGTTGAATCATCAAATTCGGATAAGGATATTTAAGTCTCAGTCAGTCAAGTCACTTTAGCTCCGTAGCATCATCCCACCCTTTCGCGGCATGCTCGATATACCATCAGTGCCAGCTTGTCCCGTGCCGCGAACTGCATGGATTGAGCATTCCCCACCCCACACTTACGTGCGGGGTTACTAAAATTCGACCTCTTCGAGGTCGTGAACGATGGTGCGGTTATACCACTGCATCGCATTTGTCAAGGCCAGCATCCAGCCAAGACGCTCCGTGCGTGGGGAATGCCGACATGCGGTGCGGACGCGGAGTGAATGGCCGGCTTCGTACAGCGGCGTGCGAAAGCGCGTCAGCGTCCAGTTTACTTTCGCCGCCGCTGTAAGGAGGTGGACAGAGCGGGCAGCATTCATGTCGGCGAGAAAGCCACTTTTCTTTGCCTCTTTCTTTTGTGGCCGCAAAAGAAAGAGGAATAAAAAAAAGAAAAAATCATGCGGTAGCCGTGTAAATTTCACTAATACACACCATCGGTTTGAGAAAAGTCTGTATTTTTGCATTGCAAAAAATTTCGTCACAAGGAAAGGCCTGAAAGGAAGGAAGCTTATGGTAATCTTATTCAATAAACCCTACGGTGTGCTGAGCCAATTCACTCCCGAGGCGGGGCATCGGGCACTCAATGAGTTCGGCTTTCCTCCCGGAGTCTATGCCGCTGGACGGCTGGACCATGACAGCGAGGGTGCCCTGCTGCTGACAGACGATGGACGGCTGATCAAGCGGCTGCTGGACCCGAAAAACGCCCACCCCCGCACCTATCTTGCCCAAGTGGATGGGGAGATTACCGACGAGGCCATGCTGAGACTGTCGAAGGGTGTCGTCATCAAAGGCTACCGCACCCACCCCTGCAAGGCGGAGAAAGCGCTGCCGCCGGAAAACCTATGGGAGCGCGTGCCGCCTATCCGTTATCGCGCCAACATTCCCACCAGCTGGATTCGACTTACCCTCACCGAGGGCAAAAACCGCCAAGTAAGGCACATGACCGCCGCAGTCGGCTTCCCAACCTTACGGCTCATCCGTGTTCAAATCGGCGACCTTAGTCTGGGCTCACTCCAACCTGGTGAATGGAGGTTGATCAAATAGAAATAAAAAAATATGTCACATGAAAAAAGTATGTCTTTTCACCTTGTTATTCGGATTGTTAACTTCACTGGGAGTTGCACAAACCACCACCCTCAACGGCCCCATTGTGCACATGGAGCGTTATGGAAAATTTTTTCTTATCAATGACAGTGAAGACCAAATTGTTTTCGTCACAAAGCAATACAGAACAACATTTGTAGGCGAATTTGACTTCCTGATTCACCGCTACGACAAGCAGGAACATTACACCGTAACGCAGGAAATCGATGAAAAGATAGACTGCCGCTTTGCCTATTTTAATGATAATCAGGCAACTGTCATCGAACAAAGCACAAAAGGAAAGGCTGTTGAGTACCTTAGAGCACAGATTCCCTCTTCCGCGGAGAAAGTCAAGAAGTTAAACTTTGAACCATTTCTTCAAGCACCATTGGAAAAATACAAATTTTCCTTCTCTCATATTGTCTATTCTCCTGACTATTCCAAATTTGCCATTCTGACCATTTTGAAACCCAAATCAAGCCGGAAAATCGACCATATTGTAGATGTTGCTGTTTTTGAGAGCAACGGAGCGCAATTATGGCACCAGCGTCAACACGCCCATTGGCTGGTCAACGACCAAATTCCGTTTTACCTGTCCAACGACGGCACCGTATATATCGCTGAGTTCGGCAGTTACAACAACCCTATGGTGCATCAGAACGATTCCCTTCATATTTCGGTTTACAACAGCGACGGCATCTGGAACTATGCGGAAGGATTTGGAAACGATCCCGTGTTCAATTGCGGGAAAGCGGTCCTGAAGGATGGCAGATTTGTGGTTTGCGGTGTCCCCTGCCCCAATCAACGGAATTCTGATAAGCTGATCACCTACTTTGTCTCTCCCGATGGCGAGGTGGACAAAGAAGAGTCGTCAATTGAAATCAATTATAACGATGGATATGTTTATGATGCACGGGAATTGAACAGCGAGCTGGGGAAGTTTCACCCCTACTTTTATGACATCAAAGAGCTGAGCGACGGCAACTTGATGTTAGTCGGAGAATTAAATTACCGTGATCAGGTTGGCACCTCCGTCACCATAGGTTCCTCATGGGGTTTTAGTGAGATTATGGGGTATATCTCCAGAAATATTATTGTAGCTACAATCACCGACAACGGCGAGGTACTCAATACTTTCACTTATCCGCGTGCAACTGTCACACCGGAAGTAATTTTCAAGACTCCCAACCTCAATGTTCCGGGAATTTTCGAGCATGATGGGAAAATAAGCCTGATTTACAACGACAACAAGGACAATTTCCCCTCCAATAACAATNNTGGAAAATGCTGTGTGGTAGTGGCTGATGCCATACAAGAAGGAGATTTTGAAGGAAAGGTCGTTTATTCCTCCGGAAATTCTTCCTATTCTCAACAAAATTCATTGACAGATCAGGACGAGTACTTCCACAGGATTTTGTCATACGATGACAACGCCGTCTATTACCTGCTCAAACACGACAAAAAATTCAGGGTTGAGAAAATCACCTGGTAAACGGAATCGGGACCCCAAAAAACAACTGTGTACACCCAAGATTTCATATAGTTTATACGTTATCTATTATAACTTCATTCTTTATCAATCAATATTATCATGAAAAAGACCGCTTTCCTGCTTGCAACAACCTTACTATTCTGTGTTTCAGTAATTTATGCACAAAATAGTGTTCCAAATAATTATCAAAAGAAATATACCTTAAAAGGTATGGAACAATGGGCAGAAGGGAAATATATTGACAAAGAGCAGATTAAGAATGTAGATTGGTTGGAATACCAGTACTGGCTGAAGAAGGTTTTCGGGGAAGAATCGTCACAATACAAAGCATCCATTCCCGACCGGAGAATCCTTTTTATGCAGCTTCCGGAAATGATGGCCAAAAACTATGCCGAGAGTCCCGCCTACCGGAATCAGCCCGTTTTGGGAATATCAATAGAGCAGGCCCTCGCCTACTGCCGCTGGCGTACCGACCGTGTGGCGGAACAGATGCTGATTAAGATGAAACTCTTGACATATAACCCGAACCAAACGAAGGACGATTATTTCAGTCTTGACAAATACCAGGCTCCTGAAGGAATGCAGTTCCAACGCTTTAGCCTGCCCACCGCCATCAGCGAAACCCGCTATGGTTTCCGCTGCGTGGCAGAATGGAAATAATCAGTTTTTTTTCAGTTAAAGAATCAGTCGAAGAAACGTCCGAAATTTACAAATCTTCAACAATATACGGACGTATAGTATTCACCCATTCGGCACAGAAAGGGGCGGAAACCTTGATGTAATTGTCCGTGAATCCGAACATTTTTCCGTCGGCCTCCTCCGACTCCCACAACACCGGACGGCTTTCCCCGAAGTGCTCGTGATAGAAGAAGCGTTTCTTGGTCTCCGACAACTCCAACAGGCGGTTGGTGCGCTCTCGCTTCACCGTTTCGGGCACTTGTTCCCTGATGGCTGCCGCCGGTGTGCCCGGCCGCCGCGAATAGGTGAACACATGCATATAGCTCAGTGGCAACTGCTTGACAAATTCATAACTGTCCTCAAAATCGGCATCCGTCTCGCCCGGAAAACCGGCAATAATATCGATGGCGATACATGCATCGGGCATCAACTGCTTTATTTTCGTAATCTTGGACGCAAACAAGTCTGTTTTGTAGCGCCGCTTCATCGCCACCAAGATCTTATCACTACCCGACTGCAAAGGAATATGGAAATGCGGCATCAGAATGTCTGACTCCGACACCAAGTGGATAATCTCATCTGTCAACAAATTGGGTTCAATAGAGGAAATGCGCACTCGTTCCACCAGATGCTGGCGGTCAATGGCTTTCAACAAATCATAGAAGTTCTCGTCGGTACCTTTGCCGAAAGTACCCAGATTCACTCCTGTGATATTCACCTCTTTCAGTCCTTCGGCATGTATCTTCTCAATATTTTGCAAAACATGCTCAATGCTGTCGCTGCGGCTCTCACCCCGGGCGGCCGCCACAGTGCAATAGGTACAATAGTAGTCGCAGCCGTCCTGAATCTTCAGAAACGAGCGGGTGCGGTCGTTGGACGAATAGGTGGAGAAGAACGTCGGAGTTTCAGGAATAGGCTGTCCCACAACCCATTGCACGGCATTCATTTTGTCACGATTGCCGAAAACCTCCTCTACCCCAGCCCACTGGCGAATCTCATCGGCTCGCAGCGAGGCATAGCAACCTACCACCACAATACGGGCATCGGGATGCTCACGATGCAAGTGCGCCACATAATTGCGCACCTTTTTCTCCGCCGCATGGGTCACCGCACAGCTGTTCACAATGATGGCCTCCGGTTGTTCCGACTCGCTCCATCCCTGCTCACGCAAGCGGCGCGCCATGTCCGACGATTCGCTGAAATTCAGTTTGCAGCCAAAAGTATGTATCGCAAAAGTATGATTATTCATGACTATCCACAACAGTTTTTTTTGAAAGATAATACCACAACAACACCGCAGACGACATCAAATACGAAGCTGCATTCACCACACAAGCCCCGTCAATCTGCCATTTCGGAATCAGCCATATTGCCAGCACAAGCGTAAAAACCAAACCTACAAATGATTTGACAATCAATATATTAAGCTGCCTTATCGCTGAAAAATAATTTCCCAACACATTGGAGAAGGCGATAGCCAGAATACCCGGAGCCAACAAGAGCACCACCCGCTTCACCTCTCCGAATTCGGGACCGAAAACAAAGGCGAACAGCGAGGCGGGCAAGAGCAAAACCACCAAAATGCAAGCCGCTGATATGCCAAGACTTACCAGGGCGAGAGACATGGTTTCTTTCCGGGACTGCATAGTATTGCCCTGTTTGAGCACATTGGAGAACTGCACCATCGACACACTGCGGCTCACAATCCATATTGCCTCGGCGACAGTGACCCCGATAGAGAAAATGCCCACCGACCCGCGACTGATGAAATAGGCCAGCAGATAATAAGTCAAACGGTAATTGAAAAACTGCAGAAGGCTGCTCAACTCGGTTTTCCAGCCGAAAGAGAGCATCTGCCGATTGCACTGCCCGTCAAAATCCCAACGCAGGCGAAGCTGCATTTTACGACGTAAGATACCGCAAACCAGCAACATCAGCAACAACGACAGGGTTTGTCCGAAGAAATAGCCATAATAGCCCAACTGCGGCCACAAGCACTGGCATACGAGCATGCACAACAGCAACAAGGCAGGCTGCAGCACCGTCAGCAGGTTGTAATAGTCGATTTTCTGGTCACCAATGAACATGGAATTATGGAAAGCGATCAAGCCCATGAGCGAGGCCGCCGCAAAAAGGAAAGGAGCCTCTGTCATCCTTCCGCAGGCCAGCAGGACAAGCGCACCGGCTGTCGCCACGACAAACGACCACAAATAGGCTGCCGTAGCTAACTTGGAACTTGCGAATCTGGAGAAAAAATAGGATACGCTGCCGCCTGTGAAAACATTGGCAAAAATGGAAAGCAGGCTTAAATCAGCGACAAAAATAGCCACCGCACCCCGGCCATCCGCCCCCCACAGTCGCGTGGTCAGCACCACCACCGCAAAATTGAGCAGCAGAATCAGCGATTTGCTCAAAATGGTAACGACAATATTTTTTTTCAGATTAATGCTGCTCATCTTGAAGAATAAAACGGACAAAATCGGATTCTATTGCCTTCCAATTATATTTTCGCTCAGCCAATTGCCGGGCCACATCGCAATGCTTCTGGTATAAGTTCTTGTCTTTGATGTAAGCGTTGACAATATCCACAATAGTCTCTGTATCAAAAGGATTCACCAAATGTCCGAACTGTTCGATTTCGGGACAGCCTTTGCTGATAGCTTTCAAATCAGAATATATCACCGGACGGCCCATGGCCATGAAATAAAACAACTTGATGGGCAGACAGCGATGGTTTTCGGCATCCCTGACACGCAAATCAAAGAAAATGTCATTCTCGGCAGCCTGCCGGCAGAAGTCCTCGAAGGGCAGATATGGCGACAGACGGAAACTCAAATTGGACGGCAACTGGGGCTGCTGTGCCAGTTCCTGCGATGATAACACATTGAGTTCCACAGGAATATCCGGATTAAAACGGGCAATCCACACCGCCGCTTTCAGCACATTAGGAAAGCCCTTCTCCTCGGTCAGATTTCCGCTGTAAAACAAGCGCAGCTTCTCCGTGAGCTTGTTACAAGCCTCCGTTTTAACATATTTTAAATCTGGATAATAAGAAGTCAGTACAAAAGGCCTTCTCGGAAACAGCCTGCGGTAAGGCCGGGCTTTGTCCTCTTCTCCGAAAACAAAACCGTCGGTATGGCAATTCACCCAAAAATTGAACAAGGACAAGGCGCACCATTTGGCGGCCTTTTCAACCCCCGACAGCCAACGAAGGTTTTTCTTGGAGGGATACCACTCCGTAACATCGTACAGGATACGGCATTTCCGCTTGTTTCTCCGCCAATAAAGCAGTGCGCCGCGCAAAGCCATCGGAGTGTCACCGATGATCACATCGGGCTGGACATCCTCCAGCAGTGTGGCCAAATGACGCATCAGTTCCATGCGTTTATACTTGTCCGCCTCATACAAAACCTTGTGGGATTCGCTGCTTCCATTCTTCCCCAATGCTTTCCCTGGCGCAATCACAGTCACCTGACAACCAGCCTGTTGCAAACTCGGCATCTGATGAAACCATACTCTTTCGTCATCAGCGGCGTGGGCGGTAAGCACAAAAGCGACATTCATCACGGAAGCATTAGTACAACAAATCGAGATCCCCTTTGCCCTCGCGCAACACCTCGATATCGCCGTCCACGCAATTCACCACGGTAGAGGGCACATTGTCGCCATAGCCACCGTCAATCACAATATCCACCATATCGCCGTAACGCTCGTAAATCAGTTCGGGGTCGGTGGTATATTCAATCACTTCGTCGTCATCTTTCACCGAAGTGGACAAGATGGGATGTCCCAACTGGGCCACGATTTCGCGCACAATATTATTGTCCGGCACACGGATACCCACGGTTTTCTTGTTGCTCTGCAGCAGTTTGGGCACATTATTGTTCGCTTCCAAGATGAAAGTGAACGGTCCCGGCAAGGCTTTTTTCATCGCCTTGAACACATTATTACTGATGGGTTTGGTATAATCCGACAGATTGCTCAGGTCGTGGCAGATGAACGTCATGGCCGACTTTTTCTTCGTGTCGCCGAGAATCTGGGTGATTCGCTCCACGCTTTTCGGCTTGAAAATGTCGCAGCCGATGCCATAAATAGTGTCGGTGGGATAAATGACGATACCGCCGTCCTGCAGGCATTCCACCACGCGTTGGACAGCTTTGGGATTGGGGTTTTCGGGATATATTTTAAGTAGCATAACACAAATAAAAAAGGGTAAGCTACTTATATCGCATCGCTACAACCAATGTACCCTTGCTACATTCCTGTCCTGGGGGAGTTGAAAGGGAGCAGATCGTACAAGACTTACCCGCTGCAAAAATACAACTTTTTTCTGAATCTCAAAACGGCAACAGAGATTTTTTTTACACGGTAAAAAAGCAAGTGGAAAAACACTAAAAACAAGACTTTGAAATTTGATAACCAAGCAATTGATTTTTTTTGTATTTTTGCACGTTATTTATAGTAAATAAAAATACATAAAGTAATACAATGAAAAAACTGTTATTCGCCCTATTTTCAGGAATTGTTGCAACCCTTTTGTTCGCCTCCTGCAACAAATACGAAGAGTCCATGTACAACAAATCCGACTACCAAATCAAGTACATTTGGTACAAAAGCAACTCGGGTCTGCCTAATGAGACTTTCACATATGGCAAGAAGAAAATGCTGGAAAGAATAGATATCGTTGACTCGTCCAACTTGATTGACATACGCATCGAGTCGTTCGAATTCACCTACAACAAGGACAAAACAGTTCAAAGCATCAGCCACAATACCGGGGCATTGACGGAGGTCGTCACATTCACATATTTGAACCGTTATGTGAAATATATGAACTACAGCATCAACGGGGAAATCCGCATGACCAGCAATTTCTTCCGCGATGATGAGGACGCCGCCAAAATCACACGTATCACCGAGATTTACGACCGTGCTTTCTTCGAAGACATGCAGACATACAACAAGCTGGCCTTGTATTCCAGATATATCGGGAATATTGAGACGTTGAAGGAATTGGCCGCCGGCGGCAGCAAGGACCTTGCGATTTATTGTTACAAAACCATCACCTATGATGGAGACAATATCGTTAAAATTGAGGAAGACTACCCTGTTCTGCGCACCAGCACCACCACCGTTCAAAGCTTCAGCGATGTGCTGAACCCCTATTACGGCCTCAACTACTGCTATTCCAATGACCTATTAGGATTCTCCAAAAATGCGGTTAGCAGCAAGACTGTCACCAAATTTTTCGATCATATCCCATCCAACGAACTGCGGACAGATTTCCAATACAAGGATGTCAACAAAGACCATTATCCCAGGATGTTCACCTATACCACCAGCAAGAATCCTGGCGTATTTTTCAAAACCTACATCACCTACGTCAGCGAATACAAAGACTAATTCTTTTTTAATATGAAGATTCAAAAAGAGGGTATTCCCATCATTCTGATGATGACCCTTATTGTCGCAGCCCTACTCTGCGGTTACTTTTTCTTTTTGCCCACTTTCTGGGTAGTCAGTATTATTCTCTGTGCCGGCTTTGCCATATTCCTATATATGGTGATACGCTTTTTCCGCAACCCCCACAGAGTTATTAACACAGTGGAAAACGGGGTTCTCTCACCTGCCGACGGCAAAGTGGTGAATATCCAAGAGATATACGAAGGAGAGTATTTCAAAGACCGTCGTATGCTCATTTCCATCTTCATGTCAGCACACAATGTACACGTCAACAGCTATCCCATTAACGGCACCGTTGAATACATCGGCTACCACCCAGGCAAGTATCTGATTGCCAAACTGCCCAAATCATCTACCGACAACGAGCACAATTCGGTAGTGGTCAAGCAGGATGAGCATCGCGAGGTGTTATTCCGCCAGATTGCCGGCTTTGTGGCACGCCGTATTGTATGTTATGCCAAAGTCGGCATGGAAGTCAAACAGGGCGACGAAATGGGAATGATCAAGTTCGGCTCGCGCGTGGATGTTTTCCTGCCATTAGATGCACAGGTGGCTGTTCAGGTGGGAGAGAAAGTAAGGTCTAAAAAAAGCGTGTTAGCCTATTTCTAAGCAGTAAATTCCAGCCGTTATTTGCATGAAACTCAGCATCGTCATTGTCAACTACAATGTAGAGTACTTTCTAGAGCAGTGCCTGCATTCGGTGTACACAGCTCTGGATGGTATCGATGGCGAAGTATGGGTGGTTGACAACAACTCTGTTGATGGTTCATTAGACATGCTCAGGCGCAAATTCCCACAAGTGAGACTCATCGCCAACAAAGAGAATGTGGGCTTCGCCCGCGCCAACAACCAGGCTATACGGCAATCCGAAGGCGAATATGTATTGCTACTGAACCCCGACACACTGGTAGAACCCGACACCTTCAGCAAATGCCTGGACTTCATGGACCGCACTCCCGATGCCGGCGGATTAGGCGTAAAAATGCTTAACGGCAACGGCGAGTTTCTACCCGAGTCCAAAAGAGGACTGCCCATTCCCAGTGTGGCATTTTACAAGATTTTCGGCTTATCAAAACTGTTCCCTAAATCCAAGAAATTCGGAGCCTATCACCTCACCTACCTCAGTCCCGATGAAATCCACACGGTGGATGTACTTGCCGGCGCTTTTATGCTGATGCGCAAAAGCGCACTGGACAAAGTGGGGCTACTGGACGAGGACTATTTCATGTATGGAGAAGACATCGATCTATCTTACAGAATCACCCAAGGAGGCTACAAAAACTATTATTTTCCCGAAACCCGCATCATACACTATAAGGGTGAAAGCACCAAGAAGAGCAGCGTCAACTACGTCTATGTATTCTACAACGCCATGCGGATATTCGCCAACAAGCACTTCTCGCAGAAAAATGCCAAACTATTCAACTGGCTCATCACGCTGGCCATTTGGTTCAGGGCTTCTCTGGCTCTACTGAGCCGTATGTTCAACGCCATTCTGTTGCCCATCATTGATTTTGCTGCCATCTACGGAGGGATGTTTGCACTGTCGGTGTACTGGGACATCAACATACTTGCCGCCCGTAACAGCAGCTTTCCACCCATCTACCGCAAATTAGTCATTCCGCTGTATATTTTAGTATGGATTGTGTCCATGGCATGCTGCGGGGGGTACAAGAAACCATTCAGTGCCAGCAAAGCCAATAAAGGGATCATGATCGGTACGGTTATCATCCTGCTGATTTATGCCCTGCTGCCCGAGACCTATCGTTTTTCGAGAGCCGTCACCATCCTTGGTGCCATGTGGACCATCCTGATTGTGAACCTGATTCGCTACATTATGCGGAAGTTCAATATCAGCAGCGCCCTCTTCGGTGGCAAAGACAAACGCAGAATTGCAGTAATAGGCAAACTGGAGGAAGCCTCTCGTGTGGCCGCGCTAGTTATGGTGGTCAACAAGAAATGCGACTTCATCGGAATTATCCACAGTGACGACACACAGACTGAAGAGCAAAAACTAGACAGTTTCCAACAACTCGGAAACATCAGCCAATTGGAAGACATCATCTCCATTTACCGTATCAACGAGGTGGTGTTCTGCTCTAAAGATGTTCCCGCCAACAACATCATCAGCCTGATGACCAAATTGCAGGAGAGTCAGGTGGAATACAAAATAGCTCCCGAAGAGAGCGACTCTATCATCGGCAGCAACAGCATCAACACCTACGATGAGATATACGGAGTTCACGTCAACAGCATCAGCAAGAGTGGCAACCGACGCAAAAAGAGAGCTTTCGACCTAATCACATCTATATTCTTACTGCTTTTCATCGGTATCGACATCTGGTTTGTGCGCGACAAAGGACGGTTTATCCACAATATTTTTGCGGTAATGACTGGAAAGAAGAGCTGGGTGGGTTGTCAGCCTATAGATGGAGAGAGTCCGCTGCCCGACTTGCAGCCCGGAGTGCTCTACCCTTCTGACGCATTCACTTTCAGCCAGTCAGACCCCAACCTCATCCACAAGGTTAATGTAATGTACATGCAGGACTACTCGCTGCTTGCCGACTTCAGCATCATGTACCGTGGTTTTAAGCATTTAGGAAGATAACGAATGAACAGACAGATATTACGCCTAGCTCTGCCCAACATCATCACAAATATTACCGTACCGCTACTAGGGATGGTTGATATTGCCATTGTGGGTCATATCGGCAACGCCACACACATCGGAGCCATCGCCCTTGGAACCATGATTTTCAATCTGATATACTGGAACTTCGGTTTTCTGCGTATGGGCACCAGCGGACTCACCGCACAAGCATACGGCGCCGAGGATTGGGATGAAACCATGCGCATCATGGTCAGAGGACTAACCATTGCCATCAGTGCGGCCCTACTGCTCATTTTACTGCAATACCCTATTGCGCTGCTATGTGAACGATGGATAGACAGTAGCGAAAATGTTATGCAGCTCGCCCTGATATACTTTTATATCCGCATTTGGGCAGCCCCCGCCACCTTGAGCCTGTATGTGCTCAAAGGCTGGTTTATTGGCATGCAGAACTCACAAACCCCCATGTGGATCGCCATCATCATGAATATCATCAACATCGTTTTCAGCCTGCTGTTTGTAATTGTATGGAAGATGGGAATCACTGGTGTGGCCTTAGGGACCGTGCTGGCCCAATATTCCGGACTGTTGATGGCCATTTTACTCTGGTTCAAGCAATATGGCCATTTCCGCACACGTATCAACATCAGGAGCAGTTTACATATTGAAGAGATGAAACGCTTCTTCAAAGTCAATGGAGACATCTTTCTGCGTACGCTTTGCCTTGTGGCCGTTTTCACCTTCATCCCCGCCATCTCGGCCTCCATGGGCGACAAAATTCTGGCGGCCAACACCCTGCTCATGCAGTTGTTCACCCTATTCTCCTACATAATGGATGGCTTTGCATACGCCGGTGAGGCTCTGGTGGGACGATATATTGGAGCGAAAAACGAGGAGATGCTGAGAAAATCCGTACACCACCTGCTGCGTTGGGGTATGATTATTACACTTCTGTTCACAGTATTGTACTACTTCTGGGGAGAGAACCTGCTAGGCATACTCACCAGCGACCAGTCGGTCATAGCCACCTCTATGGAATATATGGTATGGACATTGTTGGTACCCGTCACCGGGTTCAGCGCTTTTCTGTTCGACGGCATCTACATAGGAGCCACCGCCTCGAAAACCATGCGAAACATCATGTTTGTGGCCACCGCCGCCTTCTTCATCGCCTACTACATCCTTGAGTCCAAGTTAGGCAACAACGGCTTGTGGATAGCCTTTCTCATCTTCCTCACCCTGAGGGGCGGTCTGATGTGGCTGTGGAACAAGAAAGTGATTACTAATTATTGATCAGCATAAGGGTTACGCCCAAAGTTGTGGGGACTACTTGTAAGGATTTGGAGTAGTTAAGGATGTTATGTATCACACTTCTGCGGGGACGATATGCTTTCACTGCTTTTTTTTCTTCTAAAAGGGTCAAATTTTTATCCATAGGCTGTTGATGTTAATTTTGAATGAATACATCTTATTAACGGCAGCCTGTTGATTTTATTATACAACAATAGGTTGGTTTCTCAAAAAAAGAGGCCAACCTATTGAAAATAAGAATGAAAAAAAATATCTTTAGGGGAAAGAATCAAGAAAGGACCAGTTTACGTTCCTCCACCATTTTCCGAAGATTCATCAGTGCGTAGCGCATACGACCCAGAGCTGTGTTGATGCTCACTTTGGTGATTTCGGCTATTTCCTTAAAGCTGATATCCTGATAGATACGCATCTCCAGCACCTCGCGTTGCTCAACTGGCAAGTATTGCACCAGTTCCTTGATGTCCGCATAAATCTGCTCTTGAGCCATCTTCTGCTCCACCGACGGGTCTTCTATCCCAAGGGTGTCGAAGATATCAAACTCACCTCCATTTTCATATAGAGGCAAACGCTGCTCGCGTCTGAAGTAGTCTATCTTCAGATTATTGGCGATACGCATCACCCATTGCAAAAACTTCCCTTCATCCTTATATCCACCTGTGCGGAGGGTGTTGATCACCTTGATGAAGGTATCCTGAAACAAGTCCTCCGCCAGCTCACGGTTCTTGACGGCTGACAGGATAAACGTGAAAATTTGCTGTTCATATCGCAGAATCAACGCTTTTAGGGCTGACTCATCGCCAGCAATATATAAATTAATAAGTTCGCTGTCGCTTAACATTATCGATTTCATAGGGACCTCCCTTCCTTTTTATCATTAATAATAAAAACAGAGTAAAAGTCTAATCGATAATGTTCCTCCTATAATTTTAAAGGTTATACGTCAAATTTTCTGCAAAGATATATACTTTTTTTTATTCCACANNGAGCGTATCGACTCAGCGTCCTCGCCTTCGGCTATCACCTCGTAATCAAGAGCGGGTTTCAGCAGCACCATGATGCTCTGTCCATCAAGATTCTTGTAGCCGCGCACACAGCTCATCTCGGCATACAGTTTGGGAGTTATCTTCACAAAATCAAGCATATCCAACCACTGGAGGATGGAGGTCAGGCTTTCTGATGACTCTATCTTGTTGCCATTTTTTAAGATGGCCGTCGTTTTGGTCTCCCCCTTCTTCTGGAAATAAGCGATTAAACTCTGGTTGATTTTTTGAGGCTGACCACCGGCATACAGGTAAAGATACTTCTTCAGCAAGTTTCCCTTCTGGTCGTATTCCTCCGTACGGCGAATCTGCCCCTTCGAGTCATACACGTTCCAGTTACCCATCCTCAGACCGTTGTAATACACTCCTTCCTGCGACACTATCGCACCCGGGTAGTAGGTTTTCATTTCCCCATTCAACTTCCCGTTGATATAATGGGAGACCGTAAACAGTTCCTCCTTATCGTAATACAATTTGCACTCCCCGTTCAGCACATCGTTGGTGTAGTTCTCCTCTTTCAGCTTGTAGCCCTCCACCGAATAGGTCACAAAGCGTCCCTGCTTCTTGCCCAGCTTATAGTTCTCCTCAGAAAGCAGCACATTCTTCTCGCTGAAATACTTCCACTCGCCGTCCTTCTGCTGATTGACAAAAGTGCCCTTGGAGGCCTCATTACCATTCACGTGATAGGTGGTCACATTCACCTTCGACACCCCCGTCACAAACTCACTCACGCTTTTCAATTTGCCGTCAGGATAATAGTATTTGAAAGTGCCCTTGGGTACATCGTTCTCAAACTGCCCCTCATATATCAGCACCCCCTTCTCGTATTTTTTCCACGGTCCCTGTTTCTTGCCATTTTTGTCCACACGGTTTAACTCGCCCTGCGACATAGCGCAGCCAGCTATCAGACAACAAATAAGCAGCAAGGCTACACGTTTCATCATATTTTTCATCATTCTCTTGTTTTGAAGTGCAAAAATAGTGTTTTTTTCAGAAAAACAAAGGCAAAAATTCCTCTGCTGTCATGTTTCTGATATAATCCTCGATATTTATTGTATTGATAACGGCTGAAAGGCGTTCCATATTATGCGGCAGCCCCGTCAACAGCTTCTCCAACTCGTGGATATCCTTCACGGAGAAGAAATCGCCATAGATGCGAACCTCCTGAATCACAGCTTTATCGATATACAGATACAGTTCCACCATTCCACCGCTGGTTTTGGCCGCCTTGTGGAAAGTATAACGGGGCGACTGGCCAAAATTCCACTCCCAGGTCGAATACTTTTCATCCACCAGTCGATTAATGGCTTGCTTGTCAACGTCAGTCAGCTGGTAGGTGCTAGCCTCCGTCCTTGTTGAATGCACATGACGCATGATACAGTCGGCCAGATCCATCACTGTGAATTGCTTGTCTGTCAGGTATTCGCTGATATTCGTCACCCTCTTCCTCACCGACTTCACGGCCTTATCCTGAAACTTCAGGGGGTTCACCTTCAAGGCTTGCGACAGGTCGGTCATCTCGGCGGCAAAGAGCAGGGTCCCGTGATGCAGGGTGCGCCCGTGGTGCACACACTGCGCATTGCCCGATATTTTCATGCCGTCGATGGTCAGGTCGTTGCGTCCTTCGAAACGGGCATCCACCCCCAGTTGGTGCAACACCTCCAGAATAGGCTCGGTGAAGGTTCTGAAATTGCCGCTGCTATCGCTTTCGATGAAGGTGAAGTTCAGGTTTCCCAAATCGTGGAAGACCGCTCCCCCACCCGTCTGCCGCCTCACCACCTTGATGTGTTTCTCCTTCACATAATCCAGATTAATCTCCGCCAGCGAGTTCTGGAACTTTCCCACAATAATGGCCGGCTCGTTGCGCCACAGCATGAAAACATCCTCCCGGCAGCAATCCAGGAAATATTCTTCCGCCGCCAGGTTGAAATAAGGGTCTGTACTAGGGTTATAAATGCAAAGCATGATTCTCTATATATATCATATCAATTCCTACTCATCTGATAATGAAACTGGCTATCCTTTCCCACTCCATTATAATTCCGACCGCAAAAATACAGAAATGTTTAATACGCAGCGCCAGTATGGACAAAATATCTTTTCCTTTGCCAGCCTGAAGTCAAACAGGGATTTTATAAAAAAGCCAAAGGGCGACCATTCGGCCGCCCTTTGGCTTGAAAAATGAGATGCTATTTGCGAACCACTTTTCGCATAATCGTGCCTTCCGGCAGTGTAATGCCTGTCTCTTATACACATCT